>Ga0181589_10005489_pt1 | contig 10148 bp, 10 predicted proteins | sample 071ome_25_FD_132444 | JGI IMG/M metagenome (GOLD analysis project Ga0181589, IMG submission 132444) | Coastal salt marsh microbial communities from the Groves Creek Marsh, Skidaway Island, Georgia - 071410BT metaG (megahit assembly) | ecosystem: Environmental > Aquatic > Marine > Intertidal... | reverse complement strand
GCATCCAGATCGATCGGGAACCCCGTATCCCAGTCTCGACAGTTTTCCGCATCCTTGAGCCCAGGGAAATCTGGCATCAAGCTGGCATCCAGGTAGGGAGCTTCCAACGGTACGACCGTCTTGACTTCAAAACGAGCTGTAGCCTCATCGAGCGCGCGTCCCAAACCCACCTTGTAATAATCCAGTTCGAGGGCGTCCCCCACGCCTACCCCCATGTCATCAGCAAGCCACTGATTGATGGCGATCTCACCACGATCGAGTTCGAGCGGGAAAAGCCCTTCATCGGTCGCCGAGACCATGGAATACGGTGTGCTGGCATCGTCGGATCGAAGTGCATTGACGAAATAGGTCAAGATTCCCTTTCCACCAAAGGAGGTTTCAAGCAATACGGACGATGTGTGGTCGTCCAGAAAGACTCGATCCGATCGAAGCTCGGCACCCTTGGACTCTTTATCTGGATCCCACTGCCATTTCAATTGACTGTCTTCAAGGCTCCAAACAGCTTGAAGGCGATTCAATACATCGGAGCTATCCGAAGCATCCCCTTCGCGTTCATTCCCTCTGGCCATCAGCAAAAGATTAGCCTGTGTCCCAATCTCCAAAGCCTGCTGCAACCCCTCAAGATCGACGAAGGCATTCATCGGAGGGAGCTGGCTGGCTTGCAGACTGAAACGACCAAGGGCGGCATCGGAAACGATGCTGGAAACCTTGAGTCTCAGGGCAACTGTTTGGCCCTCCTCTGGCGCCAAAGGGGCCTCAGGCGAAAGGAGGCTGGGCTTCTGCACACGCAGGATGACGGTCGCACCGACTTGTGCATGCAGTTGCTGCGCCAAGGCCACCCCAAGAGCCACTTCTCCGGGTGAAGGATGAAGGCCCGGATCCGGATCCGTTGCCATGTCCCAAAAAGTGTTCTTCACCCCGAACAGCCACGACTGATTGGATCGATAATCCCCACCCTGAAGGGCACTGACAGCGGGTAATTGCAGTGCCGGACTCACTTTGGCAAAGGTAGGATTCTGCATCCTTTGAGCGAGATCTTCCTGAAACAAACGGTCATTTCCCACAATGGCCGTATCTACTTTTCCCAACCGCAACATGGCCATTTGGTAAAGACTGCCCCGGACCGAATCCCCCACCATGAGAGCACCGGTCAGCACCGCTGAGGCGATACAGGCACCCATCAATGTCCCAAGATGCGAACGCGCATAGTAGGCAAGGGAACGAGAGAGAAATTTCCACGCATTCATGGCATCATGAGGCACAGAGTTGCCCTCCCTTGAGGACCCACATCTTATCGGTTCGTTCCGCGAGTTCCCTGGAATGCGTGACCATGACCAGGGTCATATTTTCTTCGCGGTTGAGTTCCAGAAGGAGCCCACCCAGGTTTTCCGATGCCTGGTGGTCCAGAGCGCCTGTGGGTTCGTCGGCAAGGAGAAGTTGTGGCCGCCGAATCAAAGCCCGAACCACAGCAACGCGCTGTCTTTCTCCTCCAGAAAGTTGCCCCGGACGATGATCCAACCGATGAGACAGCCCCACTCGATCGAGAAGTTGTTCAGCCCGATTTTCCAAGGATCCATCGGCGACCAGCGAGGGCTCTGCCAAAAGGGGTACCAGGACGTTTTCGACAACCGAGAGTTGTGGGAGCAAATGATGCGACTGAAACACAAAACCAATGGTGGTTCGCCGAAAGGCTGCCAACTCCGCTTCATTGCATGCATTCAGGTCTCTTCCGGCTACCATCACCTTTCCTGAAGTGGCCTGATCCAAGGCCCCCAGAATGTTTAGAAGGCTGCTTTTGCCTGACCCAGAGGGTCCAACAATGGCCAAAGTCTGACCCGAGCAGACCTTCAGATTCACTTCAGACAGCACATGGGTCAGATCAACGTTCTCACCCTCACCATAAGATTTGGAAACCTTTTCAAGTAGAATCAGCGCGTCCTCTTGGTCCATGACATCATCATGCCCAAAAGGGCCCACGGATCAAAAAAATTCGATCACTCACAGATGGATCATGCAAGGAAGCGTGACAGGGACTCCTGCCCCTTCAGGCGGGATGGGTAGGGGACCATTCCCGGTAGGGATGCAACGCGAGGAGCGCGTTGAAATAGCGACGATCTCCGGAAACTTCTTCCAGCACCCATTCGGGTAAATGAATTTTCTGGTTGGGCTCATTCAGTTCCACTTCGGCAAGGATCAAGCCCTTGTTGGCTCCTTCAAAAACATCCACCTCCCAGGTCAAATCGCCTCGGGTGATGTAATGACGGATCTTGCAGATCTGGGCTTCCTGACAGAAGTGATCCAGCATGTATTCTGCCTCCTCAAAAGGAATGGAGTATTCGAATTCCTCTCGTGCAATCCCCTCTCGCTTGGTTTTGAGGGTAATGAATCCCCGGTTTCCCAGTAGTCGCACCCTCATGGAGCAGGGAGCCGATGTCTGAATATAGCCTTGCCGACACGTTTCCCTCCTGGAGGCATGTCGCCAGTCCCCCATGGGATCCACCAGAAATCGGCGTTCTATTTCAATGGCCATAATCAACAAGCTCAAGCGTTCCTTTCACAGGAAACGTATCTTAAGCGAACAAGAACTAAGGGATTTCTTGGTTCTGTTGAAAGATGGTTCAACAACTTGCATTCAAAATCGAGCCTTGAATTGTGACAATCTGGCGACCGTAACACACGTCCATGGACCGAACACCTGCTTTGGTCTTGCTGATTTCAAGGCCGTCGGACAATCTCGTTGGCATGTCGGAGGAAACGTTTGACATTCACTATGTCGCCAAGCTGGCGCGATTGAATCTCACCGAGGAAGAATTCAAAACCATGGGGACACAGGTTGCTCAAATTCTGAGTTACGTGGAACAACTTCAATCGGTGGAGTTGGGGGATGATGTGGCGCCAACAGCGCATCCGATCCCCATCACCAATGTCACCCGGCCCGATACGGTCAAGCCTTCCCTATCTCAGCAGGAAGCTTTGTGCAACGCACCCGCTCAGGGCAATGGTCTGTTCATGGTTCCCAAGATCGTGGAGTAAACGTCCCGCAAACTCCCAACCATAAGCAAGGCCATGAGCGAACCTTCAAGCCATTCCATCCGAAGCCAAACAGCGCGCATTCAATCCGGTGAGCAGAGTGTTCATTCACTGCTCGACAGCTTCCTGGAACGCATCGAAACCCACAACCCACGCATTCATGCGTTGACACATCTGGACCAAGAGGATGCCAGGAAGCAGGCACTCCAGATCGAGAAGACGATTCAGTCAGGACAAGCGCTACACAACAAACCGCTGTTGGGCATCCCCATTGCCATCAAAGACAATATTGCGCAGCAAGGACACCCCTTGAGTTGTGCGTCCAACATGCTCAAAAACTTCGTATCCCCTTATGATGCCACGGTGATTGCAGCCCTCAAAGAGGCAGGGGCGCTCTTGGTAGGTCGAGCCAACCTGGACGAATTCGCCATGGGGAGTTCCACCGAAACCTCCAGCCTGGGGCTGACACGTAATCCGTGGAATGAGGCATTCATTCCAGGGGGCTCCTCCGGAGGTTCTGCGGCGGCAGTCAGCGCAGGCCTTTGCGCAGCGGCTTTGGGATCGGACACAGGGGGTTCGATCCGCCAACCTGCATCTTTCTGTGGCTGCGTGGGTCTCAAACCCAGTTATGGCCGCGTATCACGATATGGGCTGACAGCCTTTGCCTCTTCTCTAGACCAGATCGGTCCTTTAACACGATCGGTCGAAGATGCTGCCGTCATGCTTGAAACCATCGCGGGATACGACCCCAAGGATTCCACCAGTGTTCAGGCTCCGGTCGGTCATTACTCCTCGGCACTTGGCAAAGAAATCAAGGGCCTTCGAATCGGTTTACCCAAGGAGTATTTTGTCGACGGTCTCGCTGAGGAGACTCGCTCGGCGGTAGATCAGGCGATCCAGCAATTCGAAAACCTGGGAGCGGAAATCCAGGAAGTCTCCCTTCCTCACACAGAATTCGCCATTGCCACCTATTATGTCATCTGCACGGCAGAGGCCAGTGCCAATCTGGCGCGTTTTGATGGTATCCGTTATGGACACCGCGAGGAGGGCAAGGATCCTGCAGAACTCTATGCCAACACTCGAGGCTCGGGCTTCGGTGCCGAAGTCAAGAGGCGCATCATCTTGGGCACCTACGTGCTTAGCAGTGGTTATTACGACGCCTACTACTTGAGGGCGCAAAAGGTCCGCACACTCATCCGAAAAGATTTTGAACAGGCTTTCAAGCAAGTCGACCTTCTCCTCACTCCCACCGTTCCTTCCACTGCATTCAAGATCGGTGAGAAAGCGGCGGATCCACTACAGATGTATTTGACGGATATTTTTACGATTTCCGCCAACCTTGTCGGAAACTGTGGGATCAGCCTACCGTGCGGATTCTCCTCAGACCCAAAGCTTCCCATCGGCCTGCAACTCATGGGCAAACCTTTTGAGGAAGAGACGCTCCTTCAAGCCGCCCACGCCTACGAGCAGGCAACTTCCTGGCATCATGAAATGCCTGTTTAGAGCAAAAAAAGGATCTCTGCCAGATTTGCTGTAGAGCAGAATAAAGTGTCAAGGCTGGAGCAAGGGGTATCCCATGGGTTGGCTCAGTGGAGACAACCCGCTTCCGGTAAATTGAAGCGTTGGCTGAATACTTGGGCGGCTCCTTTTCCCCATCAAGCCGGCAGTCATCACCCTGGAAGGTAACTTCATGGAATGCTGGGATGAATCCGTTGAGGTACGAAACCAGGCAGCACCTGGCATTTGAAAACTCACCCCCCCCGCCTGGAAAGTTTGGGGTTTCGCTGAGGGCACTTCAGCCACATCACGACCGAAGCAAACCAAGGCAATCATCACAAGACTATAGACAACGGAAAGCGCTGGCCGAAAGGACCAGTTTCTGAGGATGCGCCTCAAAAAGGGATCGCGATGTGCGATTCGGTCGACCTCGAGTCTGGAAATGATCCGAGAAGCCAAGAGATCCCCGTAGCCGGGAGGCGGTGTTTCATGACCCTTCAAGGAAATCAGTTTTCTAAGAGCCTCTTGGTCTTGCGCATGCTGTTCATTCATGTCTATGGAAACTAGGGTTGGGGCAAGTAATCAGCCAGGTCTCCCTGCAACTGCTGCCTGGCATAAAAAAGTCTGGAGCGAACCGTTCCTACATTGCAGTCCATGATTTTCGAAATCTCTTCATGAGACATCCCCTGGATATCATGCAATGTCACGGTCAAACGATGTGTTTCTGAGAGTTGCAGCATGGCTTCGTTCAATTTTTGCTGCAATTCATGGATACGGACCTCACCTCGTGGGGTTTTGTTGGAAATCAACGCAACTAGCTCCGGATGGTTTTCCACCTGAATATCCATGTCGTTCAGGCTCAAATGATAGGCTCTTCGATGGCGCTTTTTCAGAAAATTGATGGTGAGGTTCACCGCGATACGATAGGTCCAGGTATAGAAAGAAGCATCTCCCTTGAACCGTTTGAGTGCCTTGAAAGCCCGAATGAAACTTTCTTGAGTCAGGTCATCGGCATCCTCGTGATTCGAGGTCATGTGATAGAGCGTCGCGTAGATACGAGATTGGTAACGTCGTATCAATTCATCAAAAGCGGCAAGCTCACCCTGTTGGGAAGCGGTCACCAGACAAGCATCGTCGAGATCTGTCAGAGAGAGAGCCGTGGATGGTAAGGAAGGTTTGGAAGCATCATCCCTTCTGATCTTGCGGGTGATTGCTTCCATAAAGAGGTGGGGCTCGTTTTTGGGTTCAGTGGCCCAGTCGCGTTGCCTGAGAAGATAAGAACTTCAACAACGGCTCCAGTGAAAGACCATGACCATCGCCTTTCAAAAGTTCAAGCGCGCGCTCGGCATCGTAAAGGTGTTGCTCGATGACACGAATACAGGCCTCCAAGGTCTGGTGACGAGCGAAAAGACCCATCAGCCAGTCACGCTGGCTTTCATCCCAGACAAAAAGCTTCGACAGGAGGGCCTCTTTTTCCTGAGGAGCCATAGACTCCTGTAGCAACAGGATGGGAAGAGTGCACTTCCCAGTCTGAAGATCGGTGCCAAGCGATTTCCCTACCTCAGATTCATCTCCGAAAATGTCGAGGCAGTCATCGTAAATTTGGTAGGCTGTTCCAAGGGCGAAGCCAAAATTTTTCAAAGCGTCGCAATGCGGCACGCTCAGACCGATCTGCGAACCACCCAACTCACAGCTCAGGGCAAAGAGCTCAGCGGTTTTAAGACGAATGGTGCGAAGGTAGTCCTCTTGATTGAGAATACGTTTCTTGTAACGCAGGGTTTGGAGAATTTCACCGGAACAAACATTGCGTGTGGCTTGAGATACCAGTCGGCAGACATCCGTGGTGGGGAACTCCGAAGCCAGTTCCAAAGCGCGTGAAAAAAGGCAATCACCCAGTAAAACACTGACCTCATGGCCAGAATGCTCACACAAGGTGGGGCGATTACGGCGTAGAATCGCCTGGTCCATGATATCGTCATGAACCAAGGTCGCTAGGTGAATCATCTCAATAATAACAGCGACTTTCACCAACCCAGATTCGAAGCCATGGTCGGCTTCTCCAGCACACCCTACCAAAGTGGGACGCAGCTGTTTACCTTGATTGAGCAGGGCGTACTCAGCGAAAGATGCGATTTCCGGCTCGAAGGCGAGAACCTGTTCTCGCAGCTGTGATCCGACCGCCTGCAAAAAAGATTCCACAGGGGCCGACAAAGTGGACCAATCCGACGAAAAACACACTTCCTGTGTTCTATCTTTCTCAAGCTCAATCGGATTGGAGCGGGCTACCAGCATCTTGAATCGAATCTAAGCCCGGTCGATGGGCAAGTCAAACGGTTAAGGCAAAGCCAGCTTGATGCACAAAGGCACAGGCTTTGATTCCATCAGGCTTAATCATTTCATCGCTAGATGGTAACAAAACTTGGCCCATCAGAATCCTCAGCTTTTGGAAGCCAAAAAAGAGTCAATCAACCCCAATGGGAAGCTTACTGAAGCCACCACGCAGCTGAATGAGTGGTTGAAACCCAATCGGCTTCCTGCTCTGATTCGCGGGATGACTCACAACAAATGGTTCCCCACACTCCTTGTTGCCTTGCTCTGCAACCCCTTGCTGAATCTGACAGGGGAGGTTTCCTGGCCTTCGTTTCGCGGCTCAAATTCCAGAGGTGTGAGCCAGAACCCTGACCTACCCATGTCTTGGAGCGAGAAGGAGAATGTCACCTGGAAACAAACCACGGCAGGTAGAGGTTGGTCCTCACCGATTGTCTGGGATGAGACCGTCTTCATGGTTTCGGTCAAGAGTCGCGGCGAGGTTGAAGCACCGATCAAGGGTCTCTATTTTGGCGGAGAACGTCCCGAATCCTCCAAGGATGTCCATGCCTGGGTGGTGGAAGCCATAGACACTCAAAGCGGCTCGATTCGGTGGGCCAGCACCTTGCATGAGGCTGCACCCAGCAGCACCATCCATGTCAAAAACACCTACGCTTCCGAGACGCCGGTGACCGACGGGAAACATATTTATGTCTACTTTGGCTACATGGGACTTTATTGCCTGGATTGGAATGGAGCGGTTGTTTGGAAGCATCAGTGGCCACCCGCAGCCATGCGCCTTGGATGGGGCACGTCCAGCTCTCCCATCCTGCATGATCAGTGGGTGATCATTGTCAACGACAATGAGGAACAATCCTGGATAGCGGCCTATGACAAAAAATCCGGACAAGAACAGTGGAAAGTCCTCAGGGATGAGCCCTCCAACTTTTCGACTCCCTTTGTCTGGGAGAACGACATACGCACTGAAATCATTACCACCGGAGTGAACAAAACCCGTTCTTATGATCTGATGGGACAACCCCTTTGGACAATCCAGGGCATGTCGACCATTTGCATCCCCACACCATTTGCCGATGAAAAACGCCTTTATGTTGCCGCCGGCTATGTGGGAGACAAACTGCGCCCCAACAAACCCATCTATGCCATACGACCCGGGGCTTCTGGAGATATCACCTTGGAGGAAGGCACTCGCCAAAATCAGTGGATCGAATGGATGGTCGACAACGCAGCGCCCTACAATCCCTCCCCCTTGCTTTACCAGGGAAGGTTCTATGTGCTCTGGGACTTTGGTTTTTTCAGCGCGAGAAATGCCACAGATGGTTCTGAAGTTTACCCGAAAGAGCGGCTCAATCCCCGAGGGAAAACCGCATTCACTGCTTCACCCTGGGCTTATCGGGATCACCTTTTTGCTCTCAGCGAAGACGGAGACACCTTCGTGATCCCTGCTGGAGATACCTTCGAGGTTCGGCATGTGAATTCCCTCAACGAAATGTGCATGGCTACCCCGGCCATGGCGGGAAGCAAGCTTTTCATCCGCACTATGGAACACCTTTATTGCATTGAGGAAGTAAGGCCGTAACCCTCTTCAAGGCTCGAAGCACTGAATGTGTCCCGTATCGCTGCTCACCACAAGACGACCATGCACGCTGGCCAGCCCCAAAGCGCGGCCCCGGACCTCACCCTCCCAAAGTGAGTCACCCGATTGAGCGTTGAAGGCCCCCACTTTACCCTTGCCCCCGGTGTAGAGAATATCCCCTGAAAGAATCATGCTGTAAGGGAACTCGCAGGGAACATTCCACAACAAACAACCTTCCATGTCCTGACCGATCTGATCGAGTGAGCGAGCGATATCCACCAGCTCTTTCTGAACCGCCTCTGTTTTTTCCGTCAAATCGCCGGGAGAATCCTTTTTGAGTTGTTTGAGCTGATCGTTCAGCTTTTGTCGATACGCATACAGGTCACGTCTTTGACGTGCCAATTCCAGATAGCGCTCACGATCAATAGCCTGCAATGAGGTGTCCGAATGCAAGTAAGAGCGCCCTCGAAAGACGATCATGTGATTGCCCTGAAAGGTCGCCAACTGATCCTTGCTGCCTGGCTCTACCCAACGCAATTGACCGGTTTTGCCCGGCCCAAATACCAAGGCATCCTCTGTCAGCAGAGCATAACTACCCCCATCGCCATCCAGGACCTGCTGTCGCTTGCCATCCTGAATGTCAAGCACCACAGGATTGTTGCGTCCAGTCGGTACATACAATCGGGATGAAGAAGCCACCAGATAACCCTGAGCGGGGAGATCTTTTTGCTCGGTCTTCCACAAGAGTTCGCCATTTTCAGCATTCATGGCGCATACATAAACTCCTTCAGAGGGGAACATACCCACCCCGGCATAGGCCACACCTTCTTGAACCAGGACACCAGTGCGAGCGGGCCAGGCCGAGATGAGTCGACCGTTTCCGGGGATACGATAGTCCCTGGGGCCAGGTCGTGTTTTCCATTCCAGAGTACCGTCAGTTGCGCGCAAACGATATATATGACCGTCATCGGACCCCACAAAAAGACTCTCTCCTACCAAGGTCGGTGCCAGACGGACCGGTCCCTCGGTGAAAAATGTCCATCGAATGTTTCCATCCTGAGCGCCAAGGCAAATCACCTTGTCCTCGGAAGAGGATCCAAAGTAGAGGGCATCCTCATCACCGACGATATGAAAGGCATGATCGAAATCCTGTCGGTGTTTCAGATCATACACCTTGTTCCACCCATCCCATTTAGCCTCTCCCTGCCAGGCAGGACGCGGGGGTTGCTTGGGAACAAATTGCCAAGCCAATTGTAGAGGGGGCGCAAGACGATCGGTCTGAATACCGCTTCTGGCATGATCTCCCCTATACGTTGGCCAGTCCCCACTGGCTGCCTCCAGTGCAGCGATCGAAAGAAACCAGCAGCTGATCAAGCATCCTGTGGGGCGGTTTAAAAAAATGCCTAGGATGCGTGCTGACAGTGGACAAAAGTTGGATCGAAGGAATTCGGCAATCATGGAATTTGAGAAAAGGTTCTAGGGAGCAGTCTGTGCATGGCCCTCGACAGTCTCCAATAACCGGCCTTGCTCCAGAAAGATCGTTCGGTCAGCAAAGGAAGAGGCCAGCTCCCCGTGAGTCACCAGAATCACCGTACCGCCTGAGTCGCGAAACTTTCTCAAATGCTCACAGACTTCCGTTGCATGGCGAGGATCGAGGTTGCCAGTGGGTTCATCCGCAAGGATCAGTTTTGGAGACGCCATCATGGCTCTGGCCATG
>Ga0181589_10005488_pt1 | contig 10149 bp, 10 predicted proteins | sample 071ome_25_FD_132444 | JGI IMG/M metagenome (GOLD analysis project Ga0181589, IMG submission 132444) | Coastal salt marsh microbial communities from the Groves Creek Marsh, Skidaway Island, Georgia - 071410BT metaG (megahit assembly) | ecosystem: Environmental > Aquatic > Marine > Intertidal... | reverse complement strand
TGCCGGAGGACATCTGACCGGCATGATGCTGTCAACCGACTGGCAAGGCGTCTGGGGCCGGCCCGACGATCTCATCAAAGGGGCCACGGCAGTCAGCGGCATGTTCGATCTGGAACCCGTCCGATTATCCAGCGTCAATGATTGGGCGAAGATGGACAAGGATGAGGCCTATCGCAACAGTCCTGTGCATCATCTGCCGAAGGTCCCCTGTCCGTTGATCCTTGCCTGGGGCGGCGATGAGACATCCGAATTCAAGCGCCAGTCCGACCTGATGGCGATGGAGTGGCGGGCGCGCGGCTGGCCGTGCGAAACGCTGGAGCTTCCCGGCAAACACCATTTCGCGACCATGCCGGATCTGCTCGACCCCGAGGCCGATCTGACGCAGGCCGTGTTCCGGCAGATGGGATTGACCTGAAAACTGCTGATATTTGGCTATCAATTAAGGTGCCAATGGCCTTAGAATTGCGCTCTTTCCTGCACTAACAGCCGGCTAACAGGCGCGGAGAAAATTCGAGAATGTTTAACGGAGAGGAATTTCACCATGGCTGACAATCTGAAAAAACTTGTTCTGGAGACCACCGCGCCGTTTCAGGGGCTGTGCGAGCTCGTCGCCGACAAGGAAGGCCTTTTTGAGAAAGAAGGGCTGGTCGTCGAATGGGCGGATCGCGACAAGGATGTCGACAAGGAGGTGCGCACCGACATTACCGACCCAAGGGGGCTCAACGCGCATTCCAGTCACGGAAAGCTGTTCGAACAGGGCGCGGCGGATATGTATAACGCCTGCGAGTGGGGCAATTACTGCCGCGTGCAGGACACCAAGATCGATAGCGGCCGTCAGATCGGCCGGCGCGCCATCGTGACCTTCGCCGGCATCGTCGTGCGGCCCGAATCCGAGGTTTATACCGCGCAACAGCTGGCCGGAAAGCTGATCGGCGTGCCGTTCTTCTTTGGAACGCATTATCTGACCCTGCATATGCTGGAAGGCTTCATGCCGCGCGATCAGATCAAACTCTGCAAGGCCCCGAACGGCTCTCGCTATCGTTATGACGCGATGATGTCGGGAGAGGTCGAGGCGACCACCCTGACCGAGCCGTATCTGAGCCTTGCGGTCAAGAATGGTTGCCGGGTCATCTGCTCGGCCTTCTATCACGGAACGGAGGTCGCATCCGAAAAGGTGGATGCCGAAACCTATGCCCGATTCAACCGCGCGGTGAAGGAAGCGGTCAAACGTGTCGATGCTGATAAGGCGAAATATACGCAGTACTTCATCGATTATCACAAGGAAAAGGACCCGGAGATCGGCGAACTGAACGCTTCCGATATTCCCCTGGGTCATATCGTTGTGGTCGACCCCGCACCGATCCCCGATCATGAGCTGGAAGCCACGGCAAAGTGGATCCAGAGCTGGGGCATGCTGGAAGAAACCGAAGATCATATGGATCTGGTGAATATGGAGGTCCAGACCGGCGGTCACGCGGCGGCTGAGTAAGACTTTTAGCGTTTCGGTCCGGCCCGCTCCCCCTCCCGGCCACCCAACGGGATTATCCTTGGGGTGGCCGGGAGGGGGAGCGGGCCGGTGCCGTATGGCTGCAGCCGCAAATGGACGGAGTCAAAACCCCGTTCCTTTTTCGATTCGATTGCTGTCTTCCCGCTGTAACCATAATTCGTTAGAACCCTGCCATGACTGGAAATATCTCTCCCGTAACACGGCGTAAAAGCGTCCCTGTCGATGTCGGCGGGGTGATCATGGGCGGCGACGCGCCCGTGGTCGTGCAATCGATGACCAATACCGATACGGCGGATATCGATTCCACCGTTCAGCAGGTGGCGGAACTTGCCCGCGCCGGATCGGAAATCGTCCGTATCACGGTGGATCGGGAAGAGTCCGCCGCCGCTGTGGCGCATATTCGTGACCGCCTGATGGTGATGGGGGTGGATGTGCCACTGGTCGGCGATTTTCACTATATCGGTCACCAGCTGCTAACCAAATATCCCGATTGCGCGGAGGCGCTCGCCAAATACCGCATCAATCCCGGCAATGTCGGGTTTCGCGAAAAGCGCGATTTGCAGTTTTCCACGATGATCGAGGTGGCGCTGAAATATGACCGCCCCGTGCGTATCGGTGTCAATTGGGGCTCGCTCGACCAGGAAATGCTCGCCCATCTGATGGATGAGAATGCGAAGCTGGAAACCCCGAAAGAACTGCCTGAGGTCACGCGCGAGGCGATGATTCAATCGGCGCTTCTGTCGGCGGAACGGGCGCATGAGATCGGGATGGGGCCGGAAAAGATCGTGATCTCGGTCAAGGTCTCCGATGTGCAGGATCTGATCGCGGTCTATCAGGATATCGCCGGACGCTGCGATTACGCGCTGCATCTTGGTCTGACAGAGGCCGGAATGGGGTCCAAGGGTATTGTCGCGTCAGCAGCCGCGATGGGGGTGTTGTTGCAGCAGGGGGTCGGCGACACGATCCGTATCTCATTGACTCCGGAACCGGGTGGTGACCGCACACGCGAGGTTATCGTTGCCCAGGAATTATTGCAGACGATGGGGCTGCGCTCCTTCCTGCCGCTGGTGACGTCATGCCCCGGCTGCGGGCGCACGACCAGCACGGTGTTCCAGCAACTCGCCGATAAAATTCAGGGCCATATCCGGACCCGCATGCCGGAATGGCGTGAACAATATGAAGGCGTTGAGGAAATGAACGTCGCCGTCATGGGCTGCATCGTGAACGGGCCGGGCGAGAGCAAGCACGCCAATATCGGCATCAGCCTGCCGGGGACGGGTGAAGAGCCCGCCGCGCCTGTCTTTATCGATGGCGAAAAGTCGACCACGCTGCGTGGGCCGAAGCTCGCCGAGGAATTTCAGGCGATCGTCGAAAACTATATCGAGAGCCACTACGCCCGGCGGGATTAAGAGGTCCGGTTCACGTCCTTGTCCGCCGCTTCCTTTTGCGTCAGCAGGAAAGATGAGCAGACAATCACCGCGCCGCCGATCCAGACCCAGATCACCGGCCATTCATTGAACAGGATTAGCCCGATAAGGGCGGCGATGGGCAGGCGCAGGAAGTCCAGCACTGTGACGACCGTCGCGTCCGCCGCGGCGAAGGAACGCGCCAGAGTTCGCTGTGTCATCGCGCCGAACAGTCCGAGCAACATCAGCCAGGCCAACTGTTCCAGCGTCGGGGTCTGCCAGACGAAAAGTGCCCCGATCAGGGCGAGCGGGGCGACGCACAGCCCCTGATAAAGCGCGATAGTGTCGGGGTGTTCCGTCCGCGACAGGTATTTGATGAAAATCGTGTTGCAGACAGTAAAGGCCACCGCGCCGAAGGCATAAAAGACGCCTTCATTGATTTCCGCGAATCCGGGGCGGACGATGATAATCGCGCCGCAAAAACCGATCCCCATCGCGATCCAGCGTCGGGTGCGGGCCAGTTCTCCCAATATCAGGATGGCCGCGACACAGGCAAAGGCCGGGCGGGTAAAGCCGATGGCGGCGATATCGGCCAGCGGGATGTGAATGGCGGCGAAGAAATAGAGAACAAGGCTGAGATAGGCGGAAATGCCGCGTATCGCGAAGATTCTTCCCTTTCCGGTTTTCAGGATCGAAGGGCCGCGCCGCATGACGATGGGCGACAGAAACAGCAATCCGAAAATCGCCCGGAAGAAGACGATGACGAATACCGACAGCTCCGGCGACAGGTGCCGGGCGACCGACATCATGCCGGTAAAGGTGGCCCCGGTCAGGCTGATCCAGAAACCGGCCCGGATGGGGCCGGGCAACCGGTCGAATGCCGCGTTAATCGAATGGAGAAAACCCATTCGATTTTATAGGCCGCAACGGGGATTTCGGCCAGACGGCGGAAAGTGGTTGATAAGGGGCAATGAACACGCTAGCCCGGTCGCATGAGTGATAACGATCTGCAAATCACCGGGACATTGAGCGTTCCCGCCAGCGCATTGACGGAAGAATTCGTGCGCGCGTCCGGTCCAGGCGGGCAGAATGTCAACAAGGTGGCGACTGCGGTGCAGCTGCGCTGCGATATCACGCAACTGGCGTGGCTTGATTCCAGCGCCAGGGAACGGCTGCGGCGGCTTGCCGGATATCGCATGACATCAGCGGGTGTTCTGGTGATAGAGGCCAAACGGTTCCGAACCCAGATACAAAACCGGGAGGATGCAGAACAGCGCCTTGCCGAATTGGTGCGCAGCGCACTGGTGCCGCCGAAGAAACGCCGCGTGACACGGCCATCCCGCGCAGCGAAACAACGCAGGCTCGATGGCAAGAAACAACGCGGCCAAGTCAAAAAGGGCAGGGGGCGTGTCACAGGTTTTTAGTAACTGGCGGCCCGTCATTGGCCTCGTCAAACCGACCATGCGTCCGGGCTCGCTGGAAGAATTGGTGCGCACGTTGCCGGATGGTGTCGGCGTACTTCCATTGCATCAGCATATCGAAGAGGGCCGCGAGGATGAGTTTGAGGCCGCGCTGGAGGCCTATGAGCGCGCGGCGGCCATTCTGGCGGAACAGGGCGTAGATTTTATTCACCTGTCCGGGACGCCGCCTTTCATGATTTTGGGGCGGGAGGGAGAAAAGAAACTCATTGCCCGCTGGAAACGGAAATTCGCTATCGAAACTTCCGCCGCGCCTGAGTTGGACGCCGCAGCGCTGCGGGCTCTCGGCGTCACGAAGCTGATCGGTGTCACCTATTCCGAGTTCCAGAATGAACTCTCTCGAAACTATATGAATGAGGCGGGGTTTGATGTCCTCGCCATGGAGCCGATGAAGGCGTCCTTCGCCGGGGCAAGCCATCTCTCGCCGCATTCGGTCTACGCCCATATTCGCAAGACCTTTCTGGCGCATCCGGAAGCGGACGGAATTTACATTCAGGGCAATGCCTGGCGGGTGCTTTCCGTAATCGAGATGGTCGAACGCGATTTCGGCGTGCCGGTGGCGCACGCCAATTGCGCGCTCACCTGGCGAATACAGAAAATGTTCCGGATCAATGAGCCGCGCGAGGGGCTGGGGCGTTTAATGCGGGAGCTTCCCTGATCAGGGGGCTCAATACATATGCTGGCCGCCATTGATGGAGAGCGTTGCCCCAGTGATGAAATCCGCCTCATCCGCCACGAGAAACTTCACACCGCGCGAAATATCCCGTGCGGAGCCGAGCCGTCCCGCAGGAATACGCTGAATGATTTTTTCCAGAACGTTTTCCGGCACGGCGCGGACCATGTCTGTATCGACATAGCCGGGCGCAATGGCGTTGACCGTAATACCAAGCGCCGCGCGTTCCTGCGCCAGCGCCTTGGTGAAACCGTGAATGCCGGATTTGGCGGCGGCGTAATTGACTTGGCCGTACTGTCCGGCCTGACCGTTGATTGAGCCGATATTGACGATGCAGTCGAATTTGCGTTCGCGCATGCCTTCAATCACGCAGCGGGACATGTTGAAGCAACCGCCAAGGTTGGTGTCGATCACCGCCTGCCAGCTATCGTGCCCCATCCGGTGCATCGTGCCGTCCCGGGTGATGCCGGCATTATTGACCAGCACATCAACCGGGCCGAGATCTGCCTCGATCTGCGCGACGCCCCCCTGGCAGGCCTCGAAATCACTGACATCGATCCGGTAAACCGGGATGCCGGTCGCGTCTTTGAACTTCTGCGCGGCCTCGTCATTGCCGCCATAGACGGAAGCCACATTGTAGCCGGCTTCCTTCAGTTCACGGCTGATGGCTTCCCCGATCCCGCGGGTGCCGCCGGTAACGATTGCCACACGGGCCATCAGACCGTCCTTCGCTGCGTTCCTTGATCAGTCGCGGGCGACGCACATGGCGATGCCCATCCCGCCGCCGATGCAGAGCGTGGCGAGGCCTTTTTTGGCATCGCGCTTCTCCATCTCATGCAGCAGGGTAACCAGAACACGGGTGCCGGAGGCGCCGATCGGGTGGCCGATCGCGATGGCGCCGCCATTAACGTTCACCTTTTCCGGGTCGAGCCCGAGATCCTTGCCGACGGCGAGTGCCTGCGCGGCGAAGGCCTCATTGGCTTCGATCAGGTCAAGCTCCTCAACGGTCCAGCCGGCTTTCTCCAGTGCCTTGCGGCTGGCTGGGATCGGGCCCGTTCCCATGATGGCGGGATCGACGCCCGCCTGTGCCCAGGAGGTGATCCGTGCTTTCGGCGCGAGACCGCGTTTTTCCGCTTCGGCTGCCGACATCAGCGTTACCGCCGCGGCGCCATCGTTGATCCCCGATGCGTTGCCGGCGGTTACCGTGCCATCCTTTGAAAAGGCGGGGCGGAGGCCGGAGAGCGTTTCAACGGTCGTGCCGTGCCGGGGATATTCATCATCCTCTACCACGACATCACCCTTGCGTGTCTTGATCGTGACCGGCGCGATCTCTTCCTTGAATTTGCCTGCCTTTTGCGCGGCTTCGGCGCGTTGTTGTGATTGGGCGGCGAAGGCGTCTTGCTCCTCGCGGCTGATCTGCCACTGACTGGCGACGTTTTCCGCTGTGCAGCCCATGTGATAGCCGTTGAAAATATCCCAGAGACCGTCGCGGATCATGGTATCGACCAGATCGGTATTGCCCATTTTCACCCCGCCGCGAAGATGGGTGCAGTGCGGTGACTGGCTCATGCTTTCCTGCCCGCCCGCGATCACGATGGCGGAATCGCCGTTGCTTATGGATTGCGCACCGAGCGCAACGGAGCGAAGCCCGGATCCGCAAACCTGATTGACGCCCCAGGCGCAAACCTCGATTGGCATGCCGGCATTGATCGCGGCCTGGCGGGCGGGGTTCTGACCGGCACCCGCTGTGAGAACCTGACCCAGAATAACCTCCGATACGTCGCTTGCCTCAATGCCGCTGCGGGTCAGGTTTTCCTGAATGACGGTCTTCCCGAGGTCGGAAGCCGGCAGTGCGCTCAATGCGCCATTGAAGCTGCCGACCGGGGTGCGCGCGGCGCTGGTGATGACGACGTCGTCCATGGTTTTCTCCTGTTAATTCTATGTGCTTCTGTTTCCGACAATACGCCTGGCTATATCGCATGACAAAACGAGTCAGGACATGGCTGCGTTGTGTTTCCTGCATAACCAGGTCTGTAACCCTGACCTATTTCTGTCACGGTGAGGTTTTCCATTTATGAAGGCCGAATGAAAGTTTCGTGATCTGCTCATCCGCGCTCGGGAATTGCGGCGGCAACGTGCTGCGGATAGAGTTGACGAAACCACAGGATCAGAGGTGGAGAGCGATGGTCGACCGGGTGGAAAAAACCGATGATGAATGGCGGAAGGAACTGACGCCGGAGCAATATCATGTCTGCCGGGAGGCCGGGACGGAACGGCCCTTCACCGGCAAATACAACGAGTTCAAGGGAAAGGGAGCGTTTGTCTGTTCCTGTTGTGGAAACCCCTTGTTTGATGCCGAAACCAAGTTCAATTCAGGCACTGGCTGGCCGAGTTTTTATCAGCCGATTGCGAAGGACGCGGTGAATTACACCAAGGATTTCGCGTTTTTCATGGAACGGGTTGAGGTAACCTGCGCCGCGTGCGACGCGCATCTCGGCCATGTTTTCAATGACGGGCCGCAACCGACAGGGCAACGCTATTGCATGAATTCCGTATCGCTGGATTTCAGGGAAGGCGATAGCCGGGCAGAAAACGAATGATTGTCGTTACCTGCGCCCGTGGCAAAACCGGCTCGGCGATCGCGTCCCATCTGGCGAAAGGCGGTCACAGGATTCGTGCGCTCGTCGGGCATGAGAATTCGCTTGCCGATATCGCCGAACTTGGCGTTGCCGAGGCGATGGATTGTGATCTTTATGATGCTCATGCGGTCGAGGCCGCGCTGGAAGGGGCGGAGCAGCTTTATTATATCGCGCCCAACATGAACCCGGCGGAACGTTCTTTCGGCGATAACGTCATTTCCGGCGCACGGGCGGCCCGGCTCAGGAAAGTCGTCTTCCATTCTATGCTGCATACCCAGATCGAGGATTTGCCGCATCACTGGGAACGGCATTATGTCGAAGGCGATATTATCAGCTCCGGTCTGCGTTATGTGATCCTGCAATGCGGGTCATACATGCAGAACATGTTGCCTGCCTGGCCGAAGATGCTGGAATCCGGCGTGCACACCATGCCTTATGATATCAACCAGCCGATGAGCCTGGTCGATCTGAACGATATCTGCGAGGTGGCCGAAAAGGTGCTGACCTCCGACGATTATGATTACGGCATATACGAGATTTGCGGCGAAGCGATCACGCTTGTCGAGAAGGCGGAGATCCTGACCGATGTTCTCGGCTCTGAAATCCGGGCGGAGAAAGAACCGTTAAAGCAATTCGTCGCCCATGCCGAAGCGCTGGGTTTCAGCGATTACACCATTCAGACCATGCAGCGGATGTTCCCCTATTACGACAAGCACGGGCTCGCCGCGTCGCCGCGCGTGCTGGAATGGATGCTGGGCCGCCCGGCGACCGATTTCCGGACTTTCGTCGAACGGGTTGCGGCGGGCTGACACGCTGGCCGATAAGGACGAATTCCCGGAGGTTCCCTGGCGTTTTCAGGCGGCTGTGTATGCCTGCGGCATGTTCAGTCACAGCCTCAACAACATGGCGACTGTTATTCTGCCGCTATGGGTGATTTCCCTGGGCGCATCGCCGCTAGTCGCCGGTATTGCGCTGGGCTGCCGGTATCTCCTGTTGACCCTGTTTTCAATTCATTCCGGCGCGATGATGGACCGGGTCGGCACGCGCCGGGTAATCGTTGTTTTCGGGGTTGCCGCGATCATTCTCAACGCCGCCTATCCGTTCTTTCCGGCGCTCGCGGCCGTGATCATTATCCAGCTTTTCGCCGGTTGGGCCGGTTCGATGGGCTGGCTCGGCAGTCAGGCCATGATCGGTCAGGTGATGAAAGGCAATCCCGTATATGCCGGGCGGTTGAGCGCCTCGCTTCGGGTGGCGGCCTTTGTCGGTCCGCCGCTCGTCGGCGCGACATGGGACCATTTCGGGCCCTGGGGAGCATTCGGCCTTTTGGCGTGTTGGGGATGTCTGCCGGTTATATCCGCATTCCTGCTGCCGGCGGAAGCCGACAACAAGCCCGACCGGGCGCCCGGCTTGTCAGATCTGATGCCGCGCTGGAGCGACTATCAGGACGCCCTGCGGCTTCTGGCGGTTCCCGCCATCGTTCTCGTCCTCGCCATTACCATCATGCGCTATGCCGGAATATCGGTTCAGCACAGCTTTTATGTCGTGTGGCTGAATGAGATCGGCCTGACCGGAACGAAGATAGGATTTTTGCTTACGGTCTGGGCGGTGGCGGGCGGATTTTCCGCCTTGATGGTGGGGCATCTCCTGAAGATTGCCCGCGACCGCTGGCTGGCAATGGGAATGGTGGCGACACAAATCACCCTGTTGTCAATTACGCCGATGCTGCCGAATTACGAGGCCTTGGTCTTGGTGATGGCGGTATACGGGGCGACGATGGGGATCAGCCAGCCGCTATTGATTGGTATGATGGCGCGGGCGACACCGTCGGAACATCAGGGAAAGAGCGCCGGTCTCCGCGCCACCGCGAACCAGTGTTCGGGGGTGGTGCTGCCGATGACCATGGGCGCAATCGCCGAATGGGCAGGGCTGGAAAACGCGTTTTATATCGTTGGCGTGGCGTTGTTGGTCACGATCAGCGTTATCGCCGTGACCGTCGGCCGCAGGGATGTCACGCCTCGTAGATCGTCGCCTGAATAGGTTGTCCGAATTCGGGCGCCGCCAGATCGGGGCAGGCCGACGCCGCAACGGCCAGATCCATTTCCGCCCGGAAGTCGATATAGATGGGATCTTTCGGCCTGTTGGGGCTGTGTTTGATCTCACCCGATTTCACGTCGATATCGACATGCTGAAAGATATTCAGCGGGCTCGGGATCAGCTCCGGGGGAACATTCCACTGGCTGAACCCGTCGATCAGGTTTTCCCAGCATCCATGATCCGGAATCGGGATGTCATCGCCATGGTGATACTGGTTCAGCCGGCCTTCCTCCTTGGCGCGCGCATAGCGTGGCCCCGAGCAAGTGCCGTATTGCAGATCGTGATAGCCCATTCCGGCAAACTGGTCCTCGATGATGGTCATCATCGGGTTGTTGAGCTTGCTGTATAATTT
>Ga0181589_10005483_pt1 | contig 10156 bp, 8 predicted proteins | sample 071ome_25_FD_132444 | JGI IMG/M metagenome (GOLD analysis project Ga0181589, IMG submission 132444) | Coastal salt marsh microbial communities from the Groves Creek Marsh, Skidaway Island, Georgia - 071410BT metaG (megahit assembly) | ecosystem: Environmental > Aquatic > Marine > Intertidal zone... | reverse complement strand
TGATAATTCGTATCTATTGAAATTGTTGGGATCAAAATCCGGCACATTTCCTAAGGCTAAAATAGATCCACTTGCCGGGTCCCCCACAATAATACTTGCACTCAACGGGTTAAATTGACCCACTATCTGCTTGAGCTCTTTTTCAACTATTCCCTGAATGATACGATCCAGGCTTAATTCCACATTTAATCCTGGTCGTTCTGACACTTCAAATGAACGATACTGCGGCATTTCTCTACGACGACCATCCTTCTCGCTCTCCTTCCAGCCATCCTGACCTCGAAGATAATAGTCAGCCAAACGCTCCACACCCATAGCGGGCACACCTTCTTTATTTACAAATCCTAGAATATGACTGGCTAAATTACGATTTGGATAAATACGGGAATGTTTAAAATTTCCATAAACACCTTTTACCCGCAGGTACTGAATTTTTCGGTAGGTTCCCTCATCCACCTCATCCTTTAACTTAACCCACCTGACTTTAGTAATTTTTTCGCCTTGATCTCCACTTGTTCTTATCTTTCTTGAAGTTGCTTTCTCTATATCTTCAAGGGGAACTCCTAAGAGTTTGGCGAGTTCTGGATATTTCCACTCCTCACCGTCTTCTACAGAATGAGGGTCCAGGCCCACAGTTACCACGGATCGGGTACTGGCCAACAAGTTTCCTTTTTTATCAACAATATCCCCTCTCCTTGCATCTATACTGATAAAATTCTTACGAGCCCCCAAGGCAAACTGGCTATATTTGTCAGACTTATATACCTGGAGATAGTAAAGTCTTCCTCCTAGAAAACTAAAAGCAAAAAGAATGGAGGCAAAAACTAAATAAAAGCGAAAAGGTGAAACAAAGATACTCTTCATTTCACCTCGTACCTGCGTACTCGCCAGCAGATTTAAAACTTTGAACAGATGCCATCCCTGAACTTGGACCAAGCCTTCTCTTCATATCTTCCTCACTGATATGAAATGTAAGCCTTGCACTTGGCATGGAAAGCCTTCCATGCACCATAGAAGCAAGGGATGACGGACGCATTGCCCGTGACCGTTGAGCTCTTAATTCATGGACTTCACGGGCAACAATCTCCAACTCATCTTCCAAGTCACCACACTCTTTAGCGATCACTGATATCTCCATCCGTAGCCATACCAGGCCAATCGAACCAGCGCCCAGAATAGATATTAAGCAAAGAATAATAACAATGGATCGATTACTCATACTCTAAAGCTGCGGGTTTCTGATCTTTCGTAAGACCCGCAACCTTGCAGACCTACTTCTAGGGTTAGCTTGAACCTCTTCCTTCGTTGGAAATATTGCCTTTGATTGAATCAACTCCCCATATGAAGTTCTTTCTTCTATCAGCCTAGAGTCTCCACGGTGCTCAGGTCGGCCGGCCATTTTTCGCATAAACCTTTTTACCATTCTATCCTCTAATGAGTGGAAGGATATCACTGCCAGAACCCCGCCGGGCTTCAAGCCCCTGAATGCTTTAGGTAAGGTTAAAGCCAAGGCCTCTAATTCACCGTTGATTGCAATTCTAATACCTTGAAATGTCTTGGTAGCCGGATGAATCCTTTGACGCGAACGGTGCCCGCCAACCGCTGTAGCTACTAACTCTGCTGCACTCATGGTCCGGGAAAGAACCCCGGTTCCACGTGCATTGATGATCGCATTTACCACACGATTCCACCTGCGCTCCTCACCATACTCCCTAACTGCCCTGACTAAGCTTTCCCGCGATGCTGTCTCAAGAAACTCAGCTGCACTCTGCCCTACCCTGGGATTGAGACGCATATCAATGGGAGCATCCAACCGAAAAGAAAAGCCTTTCGTCGGCTCCATGAGCTGAAAGGATGAAATGCCAAGATCCATGAGCACCCCATCGAATTCCCCTTCCGAGGAAACTTGATCAAACTCAATAAAAGATCGGTCCTCGAAACGAAAACGGTCACCAAACTCATCAGAAACCGGCAAGCTGCGATCGGTTGCATCCGGATCGCAATCCATAGCCATCAGCGTGTTCTGAGTGTTTAGCTCGAGGATTGCCCTACTATGACCACCGCCACCAAATGTTAAATCGGCAAAATGACCACCTTGGGTCGGAGCCAAAAACTCCATACATTCATCGAGTAATACCGGGATATGACTCACCGCAGATGGAGAGCAAACAAATTCAACCGCACCACAATACATCACACCACCCCCCATTTGCGTTTCTAAAAAAAGAAGCGCAAGGGAGCCGGGCAAGAAATGAACTCATTCCCCTTCGTCGGACGACCACCCTAAAAGTCATCCCTAACAAGTTCATAATCCTCATAACCCCAACTCCCTCATCGCATCAAAAATGTTCCTTTGGTCTGCAGACTCTCTTTTCGAATACTGATCCTCCGACCAGATCGCAAAAGCTGAAAAGTTCCCAACCAACACAGCCTTTTTCTTGATCCCTGCATGCTCCAGCAATTTGTCGTTCAAGTTGATTCGACCTTGCTTGTCGCAACCAAAGGAGTGCGCCTTGGAAAAAAGCTCCATCAAAAGAGCCTGAGTCCGCGTATCGCTGAAGCTCGCCTCCGCGACCTTCTCCTCTAATCGAGCCACCATTTTCGGCGGATAAACGGTAATGTAGCCTCCTGGATTCGGAAGGGCGAGATAAGTGCTTTCTCCGCCTGAAATCCTCCATTTTGAGGGAATTGTCAACCGGCCCTTGGGGTCTAGGGCATGAGTAAACTCTCCGACAAAGAATGTTGTTCCGCTTTCCGACATCCTCCTTCTCCATTTAACCTATTTTTACCATTACGCACCACTCTTACCCATTTTAACCCACCAGCGTCAAGTAGTATTTTCATTTTTTCCAAAAAAATTTAGTTTTGGCTCCACAATCCAGCATTGCAGTGACCTGAGTCCTCCTGTTTTTTGAGTGGCAACATGAAGAAAATCAGGAAAATGCGTTTAGACGAGTTGCTGGTGGAGCAAAACCACTGCGAAAGCAGATCCAAAGCAAAGGCATTAATCCTTGCAGGTCAGGTATGGAAAGAGACAGAAAGACTCGATAAAGCGAGTCAGTCTCTCCCCACCGACACAAAGCTCCAAGTAAAAGCTCCGCTTAAATATGTAGGCAGGGGTGGGCTGAAGATGGAAAACTTTTTAAAGGAGACCCAGATTAATCCCTCGGGCTTGCCCATCCTCGACCTCGGAGCTTCGACCGGAGGCTTTACTGATTGCCTTCTACAAATGGGGGCAAAACAGGCAACCTGTGTAGATGTGGGTCATGGCCAACTTCATTATAAGCTAAGAACAGACCCAAGAGTTCAGAATTTTGAAAAAATGAACCTTCGCCACCTCAACCAAGATGACCTGGAAGGGGCACCCTTCCCTCTTGTGGTCATGGACTTGTCTTTTATATCTCTTCAAAAAGTGCTACCCCAAGCATGGAATTTTGTGGCCAAATCCGGGATTTTAATCTCTTTGGTGAAACCCCAGTTTGAATGCACGCGGGCAGAAGCTTCTGAATCCAAAGGGGTAATTCGCTCCCAAGAAACCCAGCAGAGAGTCAAAGATGAAATCCTAGCTTTCTCTAAGGAAAAACTGCCTGGATGCTCCCTGCTTTATGACCTCGAGGCAACCCCGCGGGGAACCGATGGAAACCTGGAGTTTTTCCTGGCCTGGGAAAACAAATAGGGGGGGAACTTTATTTACCAAGACCGGATGCGATCAAATTATCCAAAAGTAAACTACGAGTAATCTCCGCTCTCGAATATTCTAAATCCCGAACCCGATTTTGGAGCTGCTCCTGGTCAGGTGTTTGATTCCGGAGGGTATAAACTCCAGTAAGACGAACAAACAGGGCACTATCTTCAGTCCTCTCCTGCTCGACCCACTGCCCATCAGGTTCTAGTGAATCAACGACCTCAAGGAGTTGATTCGTGAGCAGTCTTTGCTTACTCACTTCACTCTGGGAATCCCGGAGAGCTTTTATTTCCTTATCAAGAACAGGTTTCCGGGCAATTTGCGATTTTGTGGCATTCTTGTCGCCTTCCGCGGATGTGATCTCATTTTTTTCATCCTGAAGTTTCCGTAATTGATTCCTGATCTTCGAAGCTTTAGCGTCGAAGGAAGCACGGGTGGCTTGGGCACTTTTTGCCTCAATCGAGACCTTTTCCCCAGTAGAAAAGACAGCTCCAGGCTTTACCAGTTTCTTATACTGGTTATCTACCCAGTTTGAAAAAGCACTGACCTTTACTTTTTTCACATACTCGCGGTAGAGAAGGCCAAAATTTGCTTTCTCAAATACACCAGGTTTCTCGGTGGTCTTGCGATCTAGAATAAAGACTGCGTAGCCCTTTTGGGTTTTTCGTATGGAGCGAGTGAAAAACCTTTTCTCAGTAAGAGCCTCTACTTCCTCAAGTGGATTCCGGTTCGCTTTTCGCTCACTTTCCCGAGTTTGTAATCCCAAGACACGTGCCTGAACCGGCATATCTTTGCTTGAAAACGCAATACGTTTCAACTTCCCACCGGATTCATCCAGGATGTCCTTTAATTCTTTTGAGCGTCGGATATCCTCGAAGCTTCCATAGTTAGAAAGCAAGCGGTCACTTGAAGAATTAATGGTTTCCAAAAATTTAAGAGCCGATTCCTGAGCCAATTCGGTTGCCTCCCGGTCCGCATCTAATTTATCTCCCTCCAAAATTCGCTTCCTCACCTCATCCTTGACATCCTCATACGCTACCGCAGGGGCCGTTGTCTGATTGGAATCGGTAACGAATGCCTTAAGGGAACCAATTGCCTCATTGCCAGCGGTTCCGTTTTCATCAACCCCGCGTTCACCCTCAGGTCCCTTGGCACCCTGCCCCTTGGGCAGCACGTCCACAGCGGGTGCTTCGGGTAGCGGTTCAAAAAGCATTTTGTTCCTTTCAAAGTAAGATCGCATCCTCGCTTCATCAGGTTCAGGAAATGGGGTGTAGAAATCATCCGATTCAAAGGCAACCACCGTGGCAAAAGTTTGAGCAGGCTCCACAAAAAGAGAGTCTAGTTTAACTTCTTCATGAAATGACTTCAGTTTAGCCTCTAACGAGTAATCGACGGCAATGGCTTTACCCTCGAAGCTGAAGGCTGGCTTTTTTTGAGAGAAAGCACCGCTTTCTGCGGAAATAGAAAGGGAATCTTTAGACAAACGGCTTTTCAGCTTTAACTTAGCGGCGGTGATCTTTTGGCTGAGATTCCGCAAAGTGCCTTGTATGTTTTGGCCGACGGCGACAAAATAATTGGTGCCGTTTTTGTCCTTGGGGCTAGCGACAAATTCAAAACTGGCTTTGTTTCTGCCCAGATCAATACTCAGCTTATTCCCAGGTTTAGGGTTAGACTGGAGCTGTACCGAAAACAAAACAGGCTCCTGGAAGTTGAAATCTTGCGACGAAAGAGAGATGGCTTCAGCATCCCATGCGAATTGATCACGGTGCATTTCGATCTCACCCTCCGCATCCAAGGTGTAGCCTGCCTGGGTAAATGAACGGTCCACTTGATGGGAACGATAGTGAGAGTATAAAATTGCATCTACATCTCGGGGTGCTACGCCCCGGTACCTCGCAATGTTGGTGAATGCGGTGCTGCGATTTTCGTCCGCTTCCAGCATAGGGTTCAGTTGAGTCAAAAACTGGTGATAATAGGAATTGATTGCCGGATGATTGACATCTAAAGGCATGAAACCCATGCCGTCTGCCAAGCTGTCCATAATCAGCTTTGCCCGGATCGAAGATTCCGAGAATTCATAGTCATAGTTGCCGCTCCTTGCGATTGCCATCACCTTGACGGCATCCGGAAAATTACGCCAGGACTGCATGTAACCAAACATATTTTGTAAAGCTTCTTGGTCTATTTTATCGCGATTTTCCGGTTGGTACGCTGCCCGTAACTGGTTTTGCAAGTCCTGAAAATAACGGGCATCCGCTTTTTCAAGCACTGCACGGGTGGGTGGCAATACTGCCCCCAAATCGGCCGCAACCTGGTTGGTGACCTGAAGAACCCGGCGCGCTTCAGGATCATTTAAGTCTGTACCATAAAACTCCTGAGTCTCACGGTTGGGATCTGGGAAAAAGTCGAAAACTGAAGTTCCCTGGGATAGGTAAAGAACAAAGGATACCCCCACTACGATAAGAAGGAAAAAGAAAAAGGGGCGCCCCCTTTTGGCAGTAAAATTTTGAAGAGCTGTAATCATGAATGGAAAAGAATAAAGGGAGTGATGATGCCGAACTTTGGCAAGACGTCAAACCTTAGACCATGGGGTAATGCGGGCTACTTTTTCCTCTTGAGCTTGGGGTTATCATCAAAAATCAAGGAACTCATCCAACTCTGTCGCTTGGTTCCGTCTTTTTTCAAGAACGGCCTGGTGAGGACGATTTTTTTGAGAACCAGGTCATCCTTGCCAGCATCCCACTCAAGGAAATATTTATAAGTTTCCAGTGAATCTGAGTCTTTATTATCCTTGGTCGCCGGCAGCTTGGTGATCACCACAAAGCCCTGCCCTGCCTGCCTCCATTCCCCAGCGAGGAAGGATTGGGTGGCACCTCCTTTGACAAACGCATCTCCGCCCTTGGTCATTTTAATTTCCAGAGGGTAGGAAGATTTCCTCGATATCCCAGCATTTCTCATCAATAAAATCGGTGAACCATCCTCATTGCTCAATCCCTCCTTCGTTTGAAATGCAAAGCGCACTCCTCTTTTTATCAGGTAGTATTCTGAAGGGGATTTATCATCATCAAATCGAATCACCCGCTCCCCATCACCGACTTCCCAGGTGCCGGAGCGGGTAACAGCCTTGAGTTGGGGATGCACAAATGTCATCTCGGCAAGCATACCTTTAGGGGTTTGCCGCAAAATCAACTCTATCGGGCTTTCATCTTTGGCCGAAATATATTTTCCCTGGAAAACCTCATGCACCCAGTCTTTGATTTCCCCACTGTACACACCGTCGGGAGATTGGTTAGTGCACGAGAAAAAAAGTAAAAGAAACGGAAATAATAAAGGCAACCTTGCAAGCCCAGCCCAGAAAGGATTCATAGCATTACTGATAAGGGTTGGTTTTCAGAAGTTCAATCCTTTCCTCTTTGTTGGGCTTCAATTTTTTTCGTCTCCCGCAAATAGATCCATGAGGCAAGCAGAAAACCAACCGCAAAAAAGAATGCCCAATTCCGGCTTTTAGAGCCTTGATTAATAAAAGCCAATTCAGCTGGCTTAATCTGCTGTTTTCCGGAAAATCTCTCCACAGGAAAGAGACGGGGAGCACCACCACCACGGCGTCCGGGTTTATACTCATTGCGATCATCAACTCTCTTCACTAGGATTAATGCCTCTCGGGATTGATCAAAGCGGAGATAATCCTGCCAGTTATGGTAGTCATCCGGGCTGGTTTTTCCTGTTCCGATAAATTGCCAAAGTTTTTTATCCCCTTCCTCCTCAGGGTTAATTTTAAATTTCCGGAAGCTTAATTTAAAAAGATCCTCTTCCTTCTCCCATTCCCCAACCACATCCTGACCACCCTTGTGATCGTCATCGTACGCAGCGGGAACGATTCCCCACGCCTGACCGCTGAAGATACCGGCCCCCAATTGATAACTGTCCAGTATACCATCCATGGAATATTCGGTCCAAGGCGAGGGGCGAAAATAATTATAGGTCATGGAAACCAAAGATAGAAACAAACAAATCCCCCCGACAAAAGCAGTCATATTACGGCGGAAACGCAGGCTATCTATTTTCTCCTTGTAGTTCCACTCCTCCTCTCTTTTTAACCTGATCTCTTCAGGATCCACAACCGCAGATTTCTTTTCATCCTCCACCCGCAGACCGTATTGCGATACATCCACCATGCCAGGCAGGGCCTGCATCGAATGAGCAACGGAAGAGAACCCCGTGGCAGAGGACGCCTGCCCTGCCCAAACCATCCACTCCTGCCAGGCTGCATCTTGTTGTAAGCCTTTTTTTTCCACCACCCAATGCACGATTCTGCCCAAGCCCCCGAGGTCCCATTTTTCATCCGGGGTATCGGTTGGGGATGCTTCTTGTGGACGAAATTTTGAAGTTTCGGCCAGCGAGTCCTGAACATTTAGGTTCATACCTCCCCCTTGACCTTCGGTCTCCTCTTGGCTCATGGCTGCAAAAGACATCAATTTCCACAAGCCAAACTCGGTGACCCAAGCCTTTACCTGGCCCTGATCATTCCATTCCAAAAGAATATTTCGAGGCTTCAAATTGCCATGAACCACCCCGCCCAGGTGGGCACGGTGCAGGGCCTGATGCAGGCAAATCATAATCTCCAGCAAAACATCAGGAGTTATTTTTTGAGAGTCGTGCTCTAGGAAATCGGCCAAGGAACGAAGCCAAACCTCTTCTTGTTCGGGGTTTTCGGATTCGGGGGAAGAATCAGCAGGAAGCATCATGCTTTGCCCCTGCAGCCATGAATAATAGATCCAGTGCTTCCACTTCATGACTCCAAATTTTTGGATTGGCCAGATACCGGGTCCCTCCACTTGTTCGAGTGCCTGGCATTCCTGAAGAAAATAATCTTCAAATCCTTTGCTTTCGGAAATTTCGCGGTGAATTAATTTGGCGCAGACCGTGTCTCCCTTCCGTTCCCCTTCTGTTTCCACACACTCATAACTTTGTCCACAGGAACCGTCCCCCAACCAAGAAACGATTCTTGATGGTCCAATTCGTGTACCTGATGAAAGCATGATTCCGGATGAGTTATTTTGAGCTTAGTCCCATTTCAGTTTATTTCGTAAGACCCGAAAGTGTGAATGGTTTAATTCTTCAAGCAGGGGGAAAGTTAATTCCGAAGCTGACACTTCCAATGGAAAATTTGGAGTGGAAGAAAAAGCAGGCTGACCATCGGCTGAGACCAGAGGACTGTCCGGGTTATTACCGGACTCTACCCGAAGCGTGACTCCACTGGGGAAAACTACGCTCCGGCTGGTAAGGGTATGGGCGGAAATAGGGGTCATGAGCACAACCCGGGCATTTGGGTGAGCAACCGGCCCACCGGCAGCCAGGTTGTAGGCGGTTGAACCGGTGGGCGTGGAAAACACAATGCCATCGCATGCATAATCGGCAACAGGTTCATCATCTGCAAAAACGGAAAAACGGGCCAGGCGCCCGTTGGATCCGCTTTTTACAACCAGGTCATTGAGGGCCAGCTTGTTATCCCCCCCCTTCTCCTTGTAGGAGAGGAGGCTTCTCGTACCCACTTTGTAATGACCATTAAATATTTGCGGCATTTGCTTCTCTAAATCTTCCGGTGAAAATGTGGCTAAAAAGCCAAGCTTTCCATACCGGACACCAGCCACAGGCACTTCATATCTCACTCCCTGTTCTAGTAAACTCAGTAAGGTTCCATCCCCCCCCATCACAAAGCAAGCATCCATACCTTCCAAAAACTGACAGGGCACCGGAAATTCTTCTGAAATTTTCACCTGAATCCCATGATCCTCCGCCAGCTGCTTGAGCTGTAGCTCTGCTTCCTCCGCACCCTTTTGAGAGGCATTGGAGAGAATGGCAATATTTTGAAGGGGTTTCATCTAAAGGATATATAACATAATAAACAAAGGCAATCTAGTCAGAGGAATGGATACTGGTCAAGAACCTGCATACCAAATTAAATCATCCGGTTGGATGGAATGATCTTCATCCAAAAGAAAACGTGAGCCCGAAGGAAGGTATTTGCGGAACCACTTTCTCTGCTTAGTGACAAGTTTTCGGGTCGCAGACATAATCTGTAATTCCATATCAGCGGGAGAAATATCACCCTTCAAACAGGCAATCGCCTCGCGATAACCGACAGAATTCGAGGCTGGGGCGTTTTCCGGCAAACCGGCGGCCAGCAGGTTTGATGTCTCTTCCAGCAAACCATCTCCGACCATTTGCCGGGTTCGCTTTTCAATGCGCTGTTCCAGGTCATCATTTTCCCGGTCCAGCCACAACACTTTCTTGGTGAAGTTAGAGAATGGCTTGGGCTTGGCCTCAAATTCAGACTTTAGTTGCTGCAATGATTTGCCGGAAGCCATGCACCTTTCCAGGGCACGGGTAACCCGACGAGGATTCAAATAATCCAGCCCATTGAGCCCCAAAGGGTTGATCTCTCTCAGTTGATCAACCAGGGCATGTAAG
>Ga0181589_10005470_pt1 | contig 10164 bp, 8 predicted proteins | sample 071ome_25_FD_132444 | JGI IMG/M metagenome (GOLD analysis project Ga0181589, IMG submission 132444) | Coastal salt marsh microbial communities from the Groves Creek Marsh, Skidaway Island, Georgia - 071410BT metaG (megahit assembly) | ecosystem: Environmental > Aquatic > Marine > Intertidal zone... | reverse complement strand
GGTGCCCGCCCGGTCGTGGCGGCGTCAATGCTCGCCTTGCTCAACGCCGACATCACCCCGGTTGTGCCCGAGTATGGATCGCTTGGTGCGAGCGGCGATCTGGCGCCCTTGGCCCACGGAGCATTGGCGCTCATGGGGGAGGGTGAGGTTGACCACGGTGGCCAGCGTCGCCTGTCCGCGGAGGCGCTGGCCGAGCAGGGAATCGAGCCGCTTGTCCTGGCCGAGAAGGAAGGACTCGCGACCACCAACGGCACTGACGCCATCCTTGGCATGTTGTGTCTCGCCGTTACCGACGCTGCTCGACTGCTCACCGAGGCCGATGTGATCGCCGGGATGAGCGTCGAGGGGCTCTTGTGCACGGATGCGCCCTTTGCTCACGACCTGCAAGAACTTCGACCGCAGCCAGGGCAGCAGGTGAGTGCCGCCAATTTGCGTGCGGTGCTGGCTGACTCGCCGATCGTGGCGAGTCACGCCACGGACGACCCACGGGTCCAAGACGCGTACTCGATCCGCTGCACACCATCGGTTCATGGCGCGGCGCGCGACACGCTTATGCACGTGCGGTCGGTGGTTGAGAACGAGCTCGCGTCGGCGATCGACAATCCGATGGTGCTCGATGATGGGCGGGTTGAGTCATGCGGGAACTTCCACGGCGCGCCACTCGGGTTCGCGGCGGACTTCTTGGCAATCGCCTTGGCCGAGGTAGGGGCGATTGCCGAACGTCGCATCGATCGGATGCTCGACCGCCACCGCAGCCATGGCCTGCCCCCATTTCTTGCCCACGAGGTGGGCGTCGACAGTGGGCTGATGATTGGGCATTACACGGCGGCGGCGATGGCATCGGACAACAAGCGCCTTGCCGTCCCGTCGTCCGTGGACTCCATCCCAACCTCAGGGATGCAGGAGGATCACGTGTCGATGGCGTGGAATGCGGCCCGCAAGCTTCGCCGAGTCGTGGCCAACGTTCGTCGGATCCTTGCCGTCGAATACGTGTCGGCGGCGCGGGCGATCGAGCTTCGCGAGCCACTCCGGGCGGCGCGAGGCACCGCAGCAGCGGTGACGGCGCTGCGGGCGCAGGTTGCGGGCCCGGGACCGGATCGCTACCTCGCTCCGGAACTGGAGGCAGCGGAGAAGTTGCTTGTTGACGATGCGGTGCTCACCGCCGTTCGGGCCGCCGGGGTGCAACTCGAGTAGGCGGGGTCAGGCGCAGTCGCTGCAGAGGCCGACGAGGTCAAGGCGATGCGTTTCAACCTGGAAACCGGCTTCCTCGGCGACGCGATGCAGTGTCCGGTCGAGACTCGTTTCGGCCCGAGCGCTGAGGGAGAAGTCCGTGACATCACCGCATGTGGTGCAAATCAGGTGGTGGTGATGCTCGGTGAGGGTTTCGGCGAGTTCGTAGCGAGCGAACTCGTCGTTGGTCACGATGCGGGTGACCACGCCGGCGTCCTCAAGGACAACCAGATTTCGGTAGGCGCTGGACTGTGCGAGTCCCTCGCCCCTGGCGAGGATCTGGGGCAGGGTCATTGGTTGACCGCCCGCACGGAGTGCCGCGACGAGCGCCCGTCGACCCTTCGTGTAGCGCTGATCCGCGTCGCGGAGGAGAGCGTGAATCTCGTCGTCGAGTTGGTCAGCTGCCATGGTCGGAATCCTGGAAACGGGTCTAGTGCTGATGATGGTGGTGCGGATCGTCGAGGATCAAGCGATCACCGACCCGGATGAACCGCCCACCGAAGGCGTGGATGAGGTGATCCTCGGTGAGTACCTCGTCAGGTGTGCCGACGGCGATGGCGTGTTTGTCGACGAGCAACACCTGATCACAGATACGGGCGTCATCGAGGTCGTGGGTCGTGACGATCACCGAACGGTCGGCCTGAAGTTCGTCGTGGATGACATCGAGGATCAGGCCGCGTGAGGTGACGTCGAGGCCGGTGACCGGCTCGTCAAGCAGAAGGAGGTCGGACTGCTGGGCGAGTCCCTGGGCGACGAGGACACGTTGGCGCTGGCCACCCGAGAGTTCGTGGAGTTGGCGGTCAGCCAACGCTTCGATGTCGAGGCGCTGCATCGACCTGTCGACGGCCTCCCGGTCCCTAGCGCGGAAGCGGCCGGTCAGCCCGAGGCTGGGGTATCGGCCAAGGCCGATGGTGTCCCGAACCGTGATCGGAAGCGACTTGTCGACGTCAGTGGATTGCAGCACGAGCGCTGGGGCGCTGCCGCTGTAGGTGATCGTTCCGCAGGCTGCAGGGCTGAGTCCGGCGATTGCGTTCAACAGGGTCGACTTGCCGGAGCCGTTCGGTCCGATGACGGCGAGTGAGTTGCCCGCGGGCAGGTGAAGGTCAACGTCAGTGAGTGCGACGTGGTCGTCGTAGCGGACTTCGAGGCCTTGGATCGCGAGCGGAGCACCCATCACCACCGATGGTAGAGCCAGAGCGAGCGAATCATTCTCAATTCGGTGGGATCGATTCTCATTTTTGTTGTGAACGTCTGCCGGGAGTGGCTAGGGTCCATCTGTGATACCGAGAGTCATTCCCATCTGGAGTCCGATCATGTTCCGAATCCCTCGCGTTGCCCTCTTGCTGGTTGCTCTGGCGATGGTCGCTGTCTCGTGCGGTGATACTGCTGAAGAGACCGGTTCTGGCCAGGTTGGCGGTGACGGGCTGCCGACGGTGGTGGTGACCACGAACATCCTCGGCGATGTCGTGACGGAGCTCACCGGAGGCGTGGTGAATGTCATCACGGTCATGCCGGTCGGCGCGGATCCCCATGACTTCCAAGCGTCGGCTCAACAGGTTGCGCAGATGGTTGCGGCCGATGCGCTGATTGTGAACGGTGAGGGCTTCGAGGAGGGTCTCCTGGATGTGATTGAGACGGCTGAAGCCGACGGTGTGCCGGTGTATGCCGCAATCAGCACGGTCTCACCGATCGAGTTCGGTGAGGGTGGGCATGATCATGACAGTCATGACAGTCATGGCGACCATGAGGATCACGACGACCATGACGATCATGACGATCATGAGGGCGAAGAGGGTCATGACGATCATGACGACCGTGAGGGTCATGACGGCCATGACGATCATGAGGGCGAAGAGGGTCATGACGATCATGACGATCATGAGGGCGAGGACGATCATGAGGGTGAAGAGGGTCATGACGATCATGAGGGGCACGATCACTCCGGTGCAGATCCGCATTTCTTCACCGATCCCGCCCGCATGGCCGTCGCAGTCGATGGCATTGCGTCGTTCCTGATCGCCAACGTCGACGGTCTTGATGCCGACACCGTGTCTGCTGCCGCTGCGGCGTATCACGAGGAACTCGAGGCGCTTGATGACGAGGTTGCCGAGGTGATCGCTTCGATCCCGCTGGCGAACCGGGTACTGGTGACGAACCATGAGGTGTTCGGCCATTTCGCCGATCGCTACGGGTTTGAGGTCGCTGGCACAGTCATCCCGGCGGCCTCCACCGTTGACGGCTCGAGTGCTGGAGCGCTGGCTGAACTTGCCGCACTCATCGAGGCCGAAGGGGTCCCTGCGATCTTCTCGGATGTTTCAGCGTCGGATCAGCTCGCCCAAGCCCTGGCTGAGGAGGTGGGTGACATTGCGGTGGTTGAGTTGTTCACCGAATCGCTTGGCGATGCCGACTCTGAGGGTTCGACCTATATCGACATGATCCGCACTAACGCGGAGCGAATCGCCGGCGCTCTGGCATCCTGACGGGGTGATCGAGTTCTTCACGGAGGCGTTTGAGCCGGCGTTCATGCAGCGCGCGCTCATCGGGAGCCTCGTCGCTGTCGTTGCGACATCGATCGTCGGAACCTGGGTGGTGCTTCGGGGATTGTCGTTCTTGGGTGACGCGCTTGCGCATGGCGTCATCCCAGGCATTGCCCTTGCCGTCGTGTGGGGGTTCAGCCCAGTAGTTGGAGCGTTCGTCGCTGCTCTGGTGATGAGCGGGCTGGTCACCGCCGTGTCGGCTCGGACCACCGTTCGCGAAGACACGGCCATCGGGCTGCTGTTCGTGGGGATGCTTGCCCTGGGCGTTGTGATCGTCAGCCGGTCGCGGTCGTTCACGATTGAGGTCACGGCCTTGTTGTTCGGTGACGTACTTGGTGTCACCCGTGACGACATCCGGACCCAGCTGATTGCTGCCGCCATTGTCCTTGTTGTTTCCGTCGCGTTTTATCGACCGTTCCTTGCGTTGACGTTTAACCGGGCCAAGGCGCAGACGCTCCAGATGCGCCCCGGCCTTGCCCAGGCCGTGATGTTGGCGTTGCTGGCGCTGAGCATCGTCGCCAGTTTCCAGGCCATCGGCACACTGCTCGTGTTCGGTTTGATGGTGGGCCCGCCGGCTACGGCGTCACTTCTGGTGAAGCGAGTCCCGATGATCATGGTGGTTGCGATCGGGTGTGGCGCAGTCGCAGTTGTTGGTGGGCTGACGATCAGCTTCCACTACAACACGGCCGGAAGCGCCACGATGTCGGGCCTGTCTGTCCTGATGTTCTTCGTTGTCTTTGTCGGTCAGGAACTCCGAGCGTCGATGCGCCGCCGGAACCCCGCCCTCGCCTAAGGGCTGCTGAGCGCTTCGAGGATCGCCACGGCATCGGTGCGCTGCTCGGCAGGCACGAGGAGGTGATCGTGGCGAAAGCCGGCCAGCACGTTGCACGGGATGCCGGCGTCGGCGAGCGCAGCGGAGAACGCTGCGGTGAGCCCCACTGCGTGGAGAGCGGAGTGGATGTCGAGGGTGAGCCAGGCTGCGACGAAGTCGATCGGCCAGCCCTCGTGCTCGGCTCGCTCGATCGTGGCGACGACGGTGTCGCTGCCAGCTTCGCTGATGACCGCCGCCACCCCGTTGCCGACACGTGGGGCAGCGCCGCTCGGCACATCGATGAAGGTGTAACGGTCGGGTCGGACGCTGACGGTCAGGGTCTGCAGCATCGCCTCGAGATCGGTCATTGCCGTCATCGCATCGGCTTCAGTGGATGACTTGCCGGTCGGGGGCGATCCGAAGAATGACTCGTTCTGACTGGATGTCGGAGGCATAGTCGCGGCCCATGTATTTCTGAGAGAGGGCATCGATATTCCCTCGTGCTTCATCCCCGGTCACTGTGTCGACGACATGGCCACGGACCTCGACGAAGGAGTAGGGGTTGTCGGCGTCCCAGATGGTGACGGTCACCCGCGGGTCTCGCTCGATGTTCTTGAATTTCCGGCGGTGGACTTCGGTGTTGATAATGATGTGCTCGTCATCGCACCCCACCCACATGATGTGTGTCTGGGGTTGACCGTCGGGAAGAACCGTTGTGAGCGCCGCGAAGTTGGGGCCTTCGGCGAGGGTCCGGACCTTGTCGTGCAACATGACGCCATTGTGCCGCAACCTCCGTGCCTGCCCGGTTGACCGTGGCGGGGTTCTGGGCGGGTTACCCGGCGAGCCCGAAGCGAGGGTCGGCTACTCGACTGTGAGCGACTGGGTTTCGATGATGAAGTTTGCGGCTGACTCGAAGAGTGGTTGGCCATCAATGGTCGCTTCCCATGGCCCATGGCCTTTCCCTTCGAGTGGGTGCCATTCGTACGTCACGCCAGTGCTGTCGTAGGCGGCTCGGATGGCTTCGGCTTCCGAGAAGGGAACAGTTGGATCTTCGGTGCCGTGAACGATGGATATGGGCGCGTCGCTTGGACCGAAACGGTCTACCCCGTCCATCATTTCGAGCACGTCCAGGATCGCGGTCCCGCCCCAGTGGTCGATCACCGTTGCAACGTCACTTGGCTGGTCAAGATTTGTCGTCGAAAGGGTCAGGTCTTCGCTTGCCGAGATCTCGTCGGTGCAATCATTCGGATCGCTGGCTCCGAGCGTGCCGGCAAGAACCGAACCGGCCGATCCGCCGATGACGGCGATGTGGTCGGTGCTCACCGAGTACTCGTCAGCAGTTGCGTTGACCCAGCGGATCGCCGCCTTGGCGTCGCGGCACGCCGGGTAAACCGCGAGCGCCTGATCGACCTGCTTCCTGGTGAGATCGGCGGGGAGTTCTGGATAGTCGGCTGGGAGGGTGCCGTGATCTTCTGCGACGCGGTAGTCGATTGAGTAGACGACCCAACCCCGCTCGGCGAACCACGGCCCCCACTGACTGATCCAGCGTGTGCTCTTGCTTCCGCCGGTGAACCCACCACCGTGGATCATCACGATTGCTGGCATCACGGCATCGTCGGAGCGCACGGGTTCGTACACGTCCAACAACAGATCCATCGTCTCGACCGCGTCGCTGCCCCAGGTGTCGTGGGAGAGTCCCTGGGCATACACAACATCCTCGGTCGCGACGACCTCGAATGTTGGCTCGGCAAACACCGCCGCAACCCCGTCCGGCTGTGGCGCAGCATCGACGACGGGTGTGGTCGCCGCTGTCTGCTCTGGCGTCGATGTTGATGTCGGCGTCGCTTCCGTGCAGGCGCTGGATGTAAAGACGAGCACCGTGAGCGCCAGCGTTGTGGCGAGGCGACGAGGATGGCGTTGCAACATCATCTGGTCATGTTCGCCGGTGACCATAAGGAAATGATGAAGGTCGCATCATGGCTTGACGACGGAGAGGCCAAGTCAGGCCACGCGGCCTGGAATCACGGGGCGGCCAAGCCTCCCGAATTGCGTTCGCCGGTATGGAAAAAGTTTTGCATCTGAAGTTCTGGTACTGGCTTGGCACGATCGGAGCCGCGATCGGCGGGGGGCTTCGTCATGGAATTCTTCGCAGAGGACACCGCTGAATCCGCTTGGGGCGCACCTGCCTCTGACACTGCGGTCGACAAGTGGTTCCTGGGTGACACCTAGCCGGTGAAGGTGGGTGAGCCGGACACCGGTTCAGCTGGTCCGGCAGTAGGCGTCGTCAGTTTTGGCGGCGTTGTCGTGGTGGTCGTGGGCGGCGCTGTAGCGGTCGTCGTTGTTGCTGGCGGCGCTTCGGTTGTTGTTGAGGTCGTGGTGGTGGTCGTGGGCGGCTCCGTAGTCGTGGTCGTTGAGGGCGTGGTGCTGGTCGTGGGCGGCGCTGCAGTGGTCGTCGTGGGCGGCACCGAAGTGGTGGTCGTTGTCGTCGTTTTGGTGGTCGTGGTCGTTGTGGTTGTTGTTGTTGTTGTTGCCGGTACGGCTTGCCACTGGGCGAAGAGGGTGTCTGCGCCGGAGCTTGGGAGTGTGTAGGTGACACCGCCCGTGTAGGGGGTACCGGTGCCGCCGGCGGTGGTGTTCCAGCCGGTGAAGTTGAAGCCAGCGCGTGTTGGTTCGGCGGCTGGAAGGGTCGTAGATGTGCCGCCTCCTGCGGTCACCGTGCCCGGCCCGCCGGTACCGCCATTCGGATCGAAAACCAGTGACGCTGACGACTCAAAGAGCCGGACGTAGCCCTCGGTGTTTCCACCCCACCCGGCGGACGGCGCGCCGATGGCGATGAGTCCACCGTTGCGGGCGAGAGCCGTAGATGCGCCGAAGACATCGCCGTTGCCGCGGCCGGTGAATGTGGGCCCGGCCTGAATCCACGCTGACTGATCTTCGTCCCAGTCGTAGACCTGGACGGCGTCACCGGATCCCGCCATCGAGTCGCCGGTGGATCCGATGGCGACTCGCCCGCCGTTTGCTGCAATCGAGACGGATGAACCTGCCTCTGCGGATTGGCCGGCCCCGGAAATGGCATCACCCACTTGGATCCACGCATCGCTGGCGTCGTCCCAGCGGTAGATGCTGGTCTCGCCGGCGGACGTTCCCCCGGCATCATTGTTGGGAGCTCCGATCGCGAGGTGTGCACCATCTGCGGACAGTGAGACGGCCTCGCCGAAGAAGTCGTAGTCGGCGTCTCCGTCAATGTCGCTGCCAAGCTGTTGCCAGTCCAAGCCGACGTCGTCCCACTCGAAGACTCGCACGTGTCCCGTATTGGTGCCGGTTGCGCCGTCGTTTGCAGGAGCGCCGACAGCGAGGCGGGTGCCGTCGGCAGACATCCCAAGAGCGAAACCGGCCCGGTCGCCTTCAGCTTCGGCGACAAGCTCACTTCCGACTTGAACCCAGCTGGAAGTGGCCGAGTCCCAGTCCAGTACCCGGACAAAGCCGTACCTGGATCCACCGCCGTAGGTTTGAGGCGCCCCAACCGCAATCCGGTTGCCGTCGCTCGACATCGCAACGGACCAGCCGAGCCAATCCGCTAGGGTCCCGCCCTCGATGTCTCCGCCGACTTGGGTCCAGTCGTTCCCGTCGTACTCGAATACGCGAACCTGGCCAGTGCTGTTCGCAGAGCCGTCGTAGTACGGGGATCCAATAGCAACGCGATTCCCGTTCTCGGATATTGCAACAGCTGCGCCCGACTCGTCTCCCCCTGCAACCCCGTCGATGTCGGTGCCGAGTTGGCTCCACGTCAGAAGGGCAGAGTCCCACCCGAAAACGCGCGCATGGCCGGACGCGCTTCCTACGGAGTCGTTGCCCGAAGCGCCGATGACGATCCGCGCGCCATCCTGCGAAATTGCGATCGAGCCACCAGACCCATCAGCCTCGGCCTCCCCGTCGAGGTCGTTGCCGACCTGATTCCAAACGACGGATGTGTCTGTCTCCTGCGCCTCGACCTGGAGTCCTGGCATGACGAGCGCAAGTGTTGCGGCGCACACAATGAAGGAGCGAAGAGCGGGTCTGCGATACCTGCGGAGCTCGAGGTGTCCATGACGGAGAGCGCGGCCGTGGAGAGGCGGCTTGGAATCTCGATTGGAACACGTCACGTAGGGCACCTGCTTGAGAAGGGACCCCGCCCACGGGAAGCGTATGTGCCCGCCACGCCGTCACTGGGGATAGTGATCGGGCCGGCCGCACAAGGCAGCGCCACCTGGCTGGCCGATGATCCAGTCACCTGCGCTTGTGTCGTTGCGATCGGGCGCTGAACGCAGCCCTTGCACGGCGAGAAGACCCGGCGTAAGATGTCAAGTATGGATCAAGTTACACTCAACACCTGCTCAACGAGGCCAGGCGATGTAGTTGGCTTGCACCCAAAGCGACGGAGGGTGACGCAGGACGCGCACCGTCGGATGTGGGTTGCTGTTGTCAACGCCAGCAACCCCTCCGAGACCTCCAGAACACGCAGGAAGAACCGGTGAACGACGTGTCATCCCCCAGACACCAGATGGGCTACGTACAGCTCGAACTCCTTGAACGTCCCTCTCCAAGCTGGGGACTCGACCGAGAAACTCGACGCCGAGGCCGAGAAGGCGTTCAGTTGGCGAGAGCAGCGCTCCGAGCCATCGCAGATTCGTCAGCAGCGAACGGCCCCGCTCGCACCGCGGCCTAGCGGTCCCAGCTCCGCCGGGAGCATCGCCACCTCGGCCAATTCGCAACCGAGTGCGGACCGACTACCGTCGCGACCATGAGGAGCGCTCAGGACATAGGCGCCGTGCTTGACCGGCACGGGCTGGCCGACATCCCCCAGACCGATGGCTGATCACGGCGGCCCCGTCTGCGTCGTCGGCGCTGGCATTGCCGGAGCGTCGGCGGCGTTTCACCTGATTGAGGCCGGTCGGCGAGATGTGGTGATGGTCGATGCGGGTGAGCCGTTCGGCGGCACGACACCAGCTGGCGCGGGTTTCGTCGCCCGCTTCGGCGCCGACCACAACCGTCGCCTTGGCGGGTGCACCGTCGCGCTGCAGGACTACGCCCTCTCGCTGTACCGGTCGCTGCACGAGGACGGCACCGACCTTGCGTTCGCTCACAACGGCAACGTTGTGCTCGCGCTCACTCCTGACGGCCTCGACCGATTGGCCGACGGCATCCTCGAGCACCCCGAGGTCGGCCCCGGTACGCGCCGCCTCGACCGTGATGAGGTTGACGAACTGATGCTGGGCACGGTCGACCCCGCCACCGTCGCTGGTGGCGTGCTCATGCCGGAAGGCATTCAGCTCACCACCGCTCTCGCCCAGAAAGCACTCCTTGACCGGGTTGAGGCTGCTGGTGCCGAGATGCACTGGAGCACACCGGTGACCGGCGTGGAGATCAGTGACGGCACCGTCACCGGTGTCCGCACGGTGAACGGCACGATCGATGCGTCTGCCGTCGTCTTCGCCGGCGGCGCGTGGAACGCAGAACTGCTGGCGCTGGTCGACCGGCGGCTCCCGCTGCTGCCGATGGTTGCCACCCGGTTCGTCTCCGAGGCCGCTGGCCTTCCTGCCGACATGC
>Ga0181589_10005459_pt1 | contig 10179 bp, 9 predicted proteins | sample 071ome_25_FD_132444 | JGI IMG/M metagenome (GOLD analysis project Ga0181589, IMG submission 132444) | Coastal salt marsh microbial communities from the Groves Creek Marsh, Skidaway Island, Georgia - 071410BT metaG (megahit assembly) | ecosystem: Environmental > Aquatic > Marine > Intertidal zone... | reverse complement strand
GCCAGAAACTGGCCTTTTTTGATGTTGACCACCCTGCCGGTTTCACCCGCAGCAACCAGCAGGTCGGTTTGGCGGCACAGAAAGGCTGGAATTTGCAGAACATCGCAGACTTCGGCCACCTTTGCGCATTGGTCGGGCAGGTGGACGTCGGTCAGTATGGGAATACAGAATTCGTCTCTAACACGGGCCAATATGGACAAACCTTCATCAATTCCGGGGCCGCGCTTTCCGTGGATCGAGGTGCGGTTGGCTTTGTCGAAGCTGGCCTTGAAGATAACCTTGGTGTCGGTCGGGGCGCAGGCTTCAAGGATGCCTTCGGCCATCATTCGGGCGTGATCCAACGTTTCCAGCTGGCAGGGGCTAGCAATCAGGACGAGAGGGTTTTGACCGCCGATCTCGATATTTTGAACGCGGACTGTCATGCCAGATCCCGATAGGCGGCTTCGATTCGGGGGATGTCTTCGGGGTTGTTGAGCTCCCAGAACACACGGCCTTTGGCGTCGACTTCTACGCAGCGGATCGGGTAGCAGTTCTCAAGAAACCGTAACTGTTCCAGCCCCTCAAGCGTTTCAAGCGGTCCGTGAGACCAGTCTTTGTAGGCGGCCAATGCTGCGGGGCGGTAGGCGTAGACTCCCACGTGATGAAACACGGGAACAGGGGCTGAAATCGCCTTGTTGTGGTCTATGTAGGGGATGACTTCTTACGAGAAATAAAGCGCGTTGTTGTTTTTGTCGAAGGTTGCAGTGGTACCACCGACACGCCCGTTTTTGTGGTCGTCGATGAAGTGCGCATAGGTGCGCGGGTCGCACCGCAGGACTGGTGTTGCCATTTGCACCTGAAAGTCACGCTGCATTTCTTTCACCAGGGCCTCGATAAACCAAGGAGGGGTCAGGGGGGCGTCGCCTTGTAGATTGACGACGATATCGGCCTGAATACCCATGTTAGAGACTGCTTCTGCGCAGCGCTCGGTGCCGTTTTCGCATGTGTTCGAGGTCATGATTATATTGGCGCCGAACGCTTCGGCTGCATTGCGGATCTGGTCATCGTCGGTGGCCACATAAACTGCTTCGATGCCGGACACCTGCAGGGCGGCGTCCCAAGTCAGTTCGATCAAGGACTTCTGCGATCCGTCAGGCAACGACAACATCGCCAGCGGTTTGCCGGGATAGCGGGTCGACGCGTAACGGGCCGGGATGATGATGACGGTGTGCATACTCTTGTTTATTGTGAACACGAGGTGAATGACCAGAGTTTTGAACTGCCTCTTGCAGACTCGGACGAACCTGCGTATAGACCCCTCAACAGCGGTGCGCTGGTCCCGACGGGAACAACGCTCCACCGGGAAATACCAACGGGCCGCGGGCCCGTTTTTTTGTGTTCGGAAGATATGACAAACGACTTGATAGCCAAAGCAGCGATTGACCGTCGCCTTGCCGAGATCGTCACTCCGGTGATCGAGGACTTGGGATTCGAACTGGTCCGCATCCGCCTTATGAGCGGTAAGGAAACCACTTTGCAGATCATGGCCGAGAAACCCGAAGGCGGGATCGAGGTGGATGATTGCGCGGCCATTTCGACCGCGGTCAGTGCGATTATGGACGTCGAGGACCCGATCCTTGATGCCTATTCGCTTGAAGTGTCCAGCCCCGGGATCGACCGGCCTTTGACCCGACTTAAGGACTTTGACACTTGGGAAGGCTATGAGGCTAAGATCGAGACCACCGAGCTGATTGATGGTCGTCGCCGTTTTAAAGGCCAGATCGCAGGCACCGAGGGTGACGAAGTGCTGATCACCATCGATGAGCAAGGCGGCGAAGTGACCATCGGTTTGAAATTCGACTGGCTGGAAGATGCCAAGCTGGTTCTGACCGACGAGTTGATCCGTGATGTTCTGCGCGCCCGCAAGGACGCAGGCGAAGTGGACAAAAAACAGTTTGATGAGATTGAGACCGTCCTGGACGGCGATGACGAAGGACAGGCCTGAGGGCCCTTAGGAGGAAGATAGATGGCAATTACCTCTGCTAACCAGCTAGAGCTGCTTCAAACCGCGGAAGCTGTTGCGCGTGAGAAAATGATCGACCCCGGGTTGGTTGTTGAAGCGATGGAAGAATCGCTGGCCCGTGCCGCCAAGTCGCGTTACGGCAGCGAAATGGACATCCGCGTGTCGATCGACCGCAAGACCGGTAAGGCAACCTTTACCCGTGTCCGCACCGTGGTCGAAGACGAAGATCTGGAAAACTATCAGGCTGAGTTCACCGTCGAGCAGGCCAAGCAGTACATGGAAAACCCTTCGGTTGGCGATATCTTCGAAGAAGAGGTCCCGCCGGTAGAGCTGGGCCGGATCGCGGCGCAGTCGGCCAAGCAGGTTATCCTGCAGAAGGTTCGCGAAGCTGAACGTGATCGTCAGTACGAAGAGTTCATCGACCGCGAAGGCACCATCATCAACGGTGTTGTGAAGCGCGAAGAGTACGGCAACGTGATTGTTGACGTGGGTCGTGGCGAAGCCATCCTACGCCGCAACGAAAAGATCGGCCGTGAAAGCCACCGTCCGAATGATCGTATTCGTGCCTATATTAAAGAAGTGCGCCGCGAAGCGCGCGGTCCTCAGATATTCCTGAGCCGTACTGCGCCAGAATTCATGGCCGAGCTCTTTAAAATGGAAGTTCCTGAAATCTACGAAGGCGTGATCGACATTAAAGCCGTGGCCCGTGACCCGGGTTCGCGCGCGAAGATCGCTGTGATTTCTTACGACGGCGGTATCGATCCGGTTGGTGCTTGCGTTGGTATGCGCGGCAGCCGTGTTCAAGCCGTTGTGAACGAGCTTCAGGGTGAAAAGATCGACATCATTCCGTGGAACGAAGATCAGCCGACTTTCCTAGTGAATGCTTTGCAGCCTGCGGAAGTGTCCAAGGTTGTTCTGGATGAAGAAGCCGGCAAGATCGAAATCGTTGTCCCTGATGAGCAGCTTTCGCTGGCCATTGGTCGTCGCGGTCAGAACGTGCGTCTGGCGTCTCAGTTGACGGGTCTGGATATCGATATCACCACCGAAAGCGAAGATTCGGTTCGTCGCCAGAAAGAGTTCGAAGAGCGCACTGCGCTGTTCATGGCCGCGCTGGATCTGGACGAGTTCTTTGCTCAACTTCTGGTTTCAGAAGGCTTCACCAACTTGGAAGAAGTCGCCTATATCGAGGTTGATGAGCTTCTGAGCATCGACGGCGTTGACGAAGGTACCGCCGAAGAGCTTCAGGCCCGTGCACGTGATGTTCTGGAAGAGCGTGCGCGCAAAGCGGTTGAAGCGGCTCAGGAAATGGGTGTCGAGCAGAGCCTGTTCGACTTTGAAGGTCTGACACCTGAAATGATCCTGGCCTTGGCAGAAGACGGTGTGAAATCGCTTGAAGATTTCGCAACTTGCGCCGACTGGGAACTGGCAGGTGGCTGGACGACCGTTGATGGCCAGCGTGTCAAAGATGACGGTCTTCTGGAATCATTCGGTGTTTCCTTGGAAGAAGCTCAGGATCTGATCATGAGCGCCCGCATCATGTTGGGTTGGGTCGATCCGGAAGAACTGGCTGGCGACGAAGAAGACTTTGTCGAAGGCGAAGACGAGGAGGGCGCCGAGGCCTGATGGGGCTTTGGCGGAGTTGGCCATGACGCGCGGTGGGAAAACCGACGGCTCGGGTGAACCAGAGCGGAAATGCATCGCCACTGGCGAGGCACAGCCCAAGAACGGGTTGATCCGCTTTGTCGTCGGCCCTGATGCGCAGATCGTGGCTGACATTCTGGGCAAATTGCCCGGGCGTGGTATCTGGGTCAGTGCCGATCAATCGGCCCTGACGGATGCTGCTAAGAAAGGCGCGTTTGCACGCGCGGCGCGTCAGAAGGTAACGGTGCCTGAAGGATTGATTCAGGATATCGAGGCACAACTCGCACGTCGGACGGTTGAGCTGATTTCGCTGGCGCGTAAAAGCGGCCATGCCGTGGCTGGCTACGAAAAAGTCAAGGACTGGCTGGTCAAAGACTATGCGGATGTTTTGATTCAGTCATCGGACGGATCAGAGCGCGGAAAATCAAAACTGAGCACGCCATATGGCGGTTCATTCATCGGCTGGCTGACCTCGGATGAGCTTGGATTGGCTTTTGGTCGAGAAACTGTGATACATGCGGCGCTTGCCTCTGGTGGACTCACGTCACGTATTGTAGAGGAAGCGAAACGTCTTAAGGGCGTACGCGGATATGACGGCGCCAAGGGGCGTCGGAAAGGGTAGATGAGCTTTATGAGCGATAACGACGGCAAAAAACCTTTGGGACTGCGCGGTGGACCGCGTGCAGGCAACGTAAAACAGAGCTTCAGCCACGGCCGCACCAAAAGTGTTGTGGTAGAAACCAAGCGTAAGCGCGTTGTTGTACCAAAGCCAGGTGCAGCGGCACCTGCGGCGCAAGGATCGTCTGCAGCTTCGAAACCTGCAGCTGGCGGTCAGTCAAGACGACCAGCGGGCATTTCAGACGCCGAGATGGAGCGCCGGATGAAGGCACTTCAGGCGGCGAAAGCGCGTGAAGTGGAAGAAGCTGCCCAGCGTGAGGCCGACGAAAAGGCGCGCGCCGAAGAGCGTGAGCGCCGCCGCGCCGAGCAAGAGGCCAAAGAGGCCGAACAGCGCGAGATCGAAGAAGCTGCGAAGCGCAAAGTCGAAGAGGAAGAGCGTTCCAAGCGTGAGGCCGAGGATGCTGCGAAGCGCAAGGCTGCTGAAGAAGCAGCAGCGAAAGCATCCCCCAAAGCTGATCCTGCTCGCGAAGCGCCGCGTGGTGGTGGCAAGCCTGCTGCGACACCGGCTGCTGCGGCTCCGCGCAAGAAAGAGCGTGAGGACGAGCGTGCGCGCGGCAAAGGTCGTGATGATGGCCGACGTTCTGGCAAGCTGACTCTGAACCAGGCGCTGTCTGGTGGTGAAGGTGGCCGTCAGAAATCAATGGCTGCGATGAAGCGTAAGCAAGAGCGTATGCGCCAAAAAGCCATGGGGTCTGCAGAGCCGCGTGAAAAGGTTATCCGCGACGTTCAGCTTCCCGAGGCAATCATGGTTGGCGAACTGGCCAACCGTATGGCCGAGCGCGTTGCCGACGTTGTGAAAGAGCTCATGAAAATGGGCATGATGGTTACTCAGAACCAGACCATCGATGCCGATACAGCGGAACTGATCATCGAAGAGTTTGGCCACAAGGTTGTGCGTGTTTCTGACTCGGATGTTGAAGACGTTATTCAGCAGGTCGAAGAAAAGGACGAGGATCTGAAAGCCCGTCCGCCGGTCATTACCATTATGGGTCACGTTGACCACGGTAAGACCTCGCTTCTGGATGCGATCCGCAACACGCAGGTCACGGCTGGCGAGGCAGGCGGTATTACGCAGCACATCGGTGCGTATCAGGTTGAAACCAAGGATGGCGCCATTCTGTCGTTCCTGGATACACCGGGTCACGCGGCGTTTACATCTATGCGTTCGCGCGGTGCACAGGTGACGGACATCGTTATTCTGGTCGTTGCCGCCGATGACTCGGTCATGCCGCAGACCATCGAGGCGATCAACCACGCGAAGGCGGCAGAAGTGCCGATGATCGTGGCGATTAACAAATGCGATAAACCTGCCGCTGATGCGAACAAAGTGCGCGCCGAGTTGCTGCAGCACGAAGTCATCGTTGAACAGATGTCGGGTGAAGTTCAGGACGTTGAGGTTTCGGCTGTCACCGGCCAAGGCTTGGACGAACTGCTTGAAGCGATTGCGCTGCAGGCCGAAATTCTTGAACTGAAAGCAAACCCCGATCGTGCCGCTCAGGGTGCAGTGATCGAAGCACAGCTTGACGTAGGTCGCGGTCCTGTGGCCACCGTTCTGGTTCAGACCGGTACGCTGCATCAGGGCGATATCTTTGTTGTGGGTGAGCAGTACGGTAAGGTCCGTGCGCTGATCAACGACAAGGGCGAGCGCGTAAAAGAGGCCGGTCCTTCGGTACCGGTCGAGGTTCTGGGTCTGAATGGCACTCCGGAAGCCGGTGATGTTCTAAACGTGACAGAAACCGAAGCGCAGGCGCGTGAGATTGCAGAATACCGTGCGAATCTGGCGAAAGAAAAGCGTGCAGCTGCGGGTGCAGCTACCACGTTGGAACAGCTAATGCAGAAGGCCAAGGATGACGAAAACCTCACCGAGATGCCTATTCTGGTAAAAGCAGATGTTCAGGGTTCGGCGGAAGCGATCGTTCAGGCGATGGAAAAGATCGGCAACAACGAAGTGCGCGTACGTGTTTTGCACTCGGGCGTTGGTGCGATCACCGAAACCGATATCGGTCTGGCAGAAGCCTCTGGGGCGCCTGTAATGGGCTTTAACGTTCGTGCAAATGCCTCTGCGCGTAACTCGGCCAACCAGAAAGGCGTTGAGATTCGCTATTACAGCGTGATCTACGATCTGGTGGATGACGTGAAAGCGGCGGCCTCGGGTCTGTTGTCTGCAGAAATCCGCGAGAAATTCATCGGCTACGCCAAGATCAAAGAAGTCTTCAAGGTTTCTGGCATCGGCAAAGTCGCTGGCTGTCTGGTGACCGAAGGTGTTGCCCGCCGTTCGGCAGGTGTGCGCCCTCTGCGTGATGATGTTGTGATTCACGAAGGCACGCTGAAAACGCTGAAGCGCTTCAAGGATGAAGTGGCCGAGGTGCAGTCTGGTCAGGAGTGCGGTATGGCGTTCGAGAATTACGACGATATCCGTCCGAATGACGTGATCGAAATCTTCGAGCGTGAAGAAGTCGAGCGTACGCTGGATTGATCCAAGACATTGAGAACAAAATAAAAAAGGGCGCTGAAAATAGCGCCTTTTTTTTGCAATGGAGAGTGTGAGTGGTGGATTAGCCTCCAGAGCTAAACTTATGTGACCGGCAATCCTACATAGATGCGGTCGCCGATGCGAACAGCCATTTTGCCGTTTTCCAAGGTCCGCACGAGGACACCCTGAACCAGCACGCGGCTACCTGTGATAATTGTCTTGAGCATTTGAAACTCGGAAAAACTTTACAGTCTCAATTTAGAGCGTGGATTTGTTCGTTCACGGAAAAAATGCAGCATATAGCCTTAATGGGCCGTTAATGTACCCAAACGTATGTGTCGAAAACTTTACAACCACTCACGTAGAATTGGAATCAAGGGTACATCCGCTGGTGGCATAGGGTAATCCCGCAGATGATTTGGGCGCACCCATTTAAGCGTTTGGCCTTCTTTTGCTTGGGGAATGCCTTCCCATTTGCGGCAGGCGAAAAGGGGCATCAAAAGGTGAAAATCTTCGTAGCTGTGGCTGGCGAAGGTCAGCGGGGCCAGGCAGCTGGACCAGGTATTGATACCCAGTTCCTCTTCAAGTTCCCGAATCAACGCATGTTCAGGGGTTTCTCCGGCTTCCACCTTGCCTCCGGGAAATTCCCATAGGCCCGCCATGGATTTTCCTTCGGGACGTTGGGCCAGAAGGATGCGGCCGTCTTTATCAATCAGTGCGACAGCGGAAACCAGAACAACTTTTTTTGACATTACGAGCGATAATCCGCGTTTATGGCGATGTATTGGTGGGTCAAATCGCAGGTCCAGACGGTGGCCGTGCCGCCGCCCAAACCCAGATCGACGCCGATTTTCAGGTCTTGCTGTTTCATATAGGTGGCGCCTTGCTCTTCGCTGTAATCAGGCGAGACCCAGCCCTTTTCTGCAACAAGGATATCGCCGAACCTGATAGACAGTAGATCACGATCCGCTGCCGCGCCCGATTTACCGATAGCCATGACGACACGCCCCCAGTTCGGGTCTTCGCCGGCGATAGCGGTTTTGATCAAAGGTGAGTTTGCAATGGCCAGTGCGTGCGTGCGAGCGTCAGCATTACTGGCAGCGCCGGTCACTTCGACCTCGACGAATTTGGTGGCTCCTTCACCGTCGCGGACAACTTGGTGGGCCAGATCCAGCATGACCTTGTGCAATGCGTTGCGGAAATCGTCGTTGCCTGTCACATCCGCGCCCGACGCTCCGGTTGCCGCCAGAAGCAGCGTGTCCGAGGTTGAGGTGTCGCTATCAACAGTAATGTTGTTAAAGGTGACGTCCGTCAGTTCCGACAGCAGCGCCTGTAAATCCGCGCGTGCGATTTGAGCGTCGGTGAAGATGTAGACCAGCATCGTGGCCATATCCGGCGCGATCATGCCCGAGCCTTTGGCGATACCTGCGATTTTGACTGGCTTACCATTCACCTGAATTTCAGCGGCTGACCCTTTGGGAAAGGTGTCCGTTGTCAAAATCGCATCAGCGGCCATTTGGATGGCACTGTCGCTAAGATTGGCATTCAACTCGTCGATTTTTGCGATGATGCGGTCGTGGGGCAAACGCTCGCCAATCACGCCCGTCGAGCTTGTGAATACGCGGTCGGCTGTTAGGCCAGTGGCGCTGGCCACAGCGTCGCAAATAGCGGCGACAGACCCTTCACCGGCGCGGCCGGTGAAGGCGTTTGAGTTGCCCGAGTTCACGACAATGGCCGCGCCCGAACTGCCGTCTTTGCCGATTTTATCCTGACAATCCAGGACGTTGGCTGACCGAGTGGCAGAGCGGGTAAAAACCCCCGCCAGAGTGGTGCCGGGATCCAAGAGCGCCAGCATCACATCCTTACGGTTGCTGTATTTCACCCCGGCTTCGGCGGCGGCAAAACGGACGCCTTTGATAACCGGAAGATCAGGGAAGCTGGCGGGGGCCAGAGGCGAGACGGGCAGTTTAGCCATGGATTATTGCTCCATCAGGGACTGATCGCGAAGAATCGACGGATCGATTCCTTCTGTCGGCATACGCTCAATGTTGGCAGTTTCAAGCAATTCTGCGACACGGGATTCTATTGCTTGTTGGCCAAGCTCATCCGCGATTTGGCCGCGCACTTCTGCAAGCGCGGGTGCCTCTATCTGGCGGGTCTCGTTTAGGCGGATCAGGTGCCAGCCAAATTGAGTTTGGACAGGCCCTGCTAAAGTGCCCACTTCCATGGCCGCAACGGCTTCGTCGAAGGGTTGCACCATGGCTCCGCGCTCGAACCAGCCCAGCTGACCGCCGCTGGGACCGGATGGACCGGTTGAGTGCTCTTGTGCTGCCGTAGCAAAATCGGCGCCTGCTTCAAGCTCGGTCAAGATCGCTTTGGCCTCATCTTCGGTTTCGACCAGAATGTGCGAGGCATTATATTCAAGCCCCATATCCTGCCCTGCGTAAATCTCTTGATAGGCCGCTTCGATCATCTCATCAGTGACGGAGGTCTCCATGAGTTTTGCGATGGCCACCGTTGCCAGAAGCGAGCGCTCTTCATTTTCGACCCCGTATTTGACCGCCGCAGGAGGGGTGCCCTCGAAACTGGCCTTCAAAAGTTCAAGCCTGACCAGTTGATCCAGCAAGCCGGGGAATAAAATGTCGTCGGGGTATTGCTGGTATTGCGACGGCAATTTTCCGCGTGCGATGATCATGTGACCAATCGTGATATCAACACCGTTTACGGTTGCAACAACCGTTTCGGCGCTATTCTCGGCCTTTGCCATCATGGGAAAAGATGCCATTGCGATGGCCATTCCGAACGTTGCATTGCGCATAAATTTGATCATGGGGTTCCTTTGCCTTCCTGCCCTTTTGCCTCGCGACGTTGACACTCTCTGACTGTCCCCTTACATCGCTTTGAGGCCTGAAAAATTGGTTATCCGGACTATTTGTATTGAGGATACTCCGGACGGGCAACAGGTAGACGACAATCGTTTTGATCACGCGGAGAAAATATGCTCGGTTTCGGAAATCTCGCCAAAAAGGTGTTCGGTACACCGAACGACCGTAAAATCAAGGCGACCCGCCCGCTGGTTGAAAAAATCAATGCTTTAGAGCCGGAATTCGAGGCGTTGAGCGATGCTGGGCTGATCGAGAAGACCGAGGAATTCAAAAAGCGTTTCGCCGAAGGAGAGTCTTTGGACAGCCTTCTGCCGGAAGCGTTTGCCAACTGCCGAGAAGGCGCAAAAAGGGCCTTGGGGCTGCGAGCGTTTGATGTGCAGCTGATGGGCGGAATTTTTCTGCATCAGGGCAACATCTCGGAAATGAAAACCGGCGAGGGTAAAACCCTAGTTGCGACATTTCCAGCCTATCTGAATGCCCTGGAAGGGCGCGGCGTTCAT
>Ga0181589_10005457_pt1 | contig 10181 bp, 9 predicted proteins | sample 071ome_25_FD_132444 | JGI IMG/M metagenome (GOLD analysis project Ga0181589, IMG submission 132444) | Coastal salt marsh microbial communities from the Groves Creek Marsh, Skidaway Island, Georgia - 071410BT metaG (megahit assembly) | ecosystem: Environmental > Aquatic > Marine > Intertidal zone... | reverse complement strand
GTTCGGACAAGATCGCGTGCTGTCCATCGCTGAGCGAATCAAAGGCGAACGCGCGCGCGCGGTCTCGTTCTCTCGCGCGTCCTCGTCCTCGAACGGCGGGGTGACGCGAAGACAATAAATCGTAAATACTGTACACGGTGCGCGCTACTCCTACTCTTCTACTCTTTCACTCTTTTACTCTCACGCGCGCGCGATAAATTCCACCGACGGTGCGCACCCCTCGACGTCGGCCACGCGCGCGCGACGTTCGTCGACGCCCACGACGCGACGCAACGCCGAAGAATTTCTCGCGTCGAAGACGTCGAGCGCGCGCGTCCCGGATTCGAAACGCACCTCGGCGAGCGCTCTGCACGCGCGCGCGACGAACGCGCGACAGTCCGCGCCGGAGATGCGCACGACTTGAAGCGCCGAACACCCGCTGAGCGCGCAGTGTTCGAGACGAGGCGAGACGACGCGCGCGCGTTCGACGGCGAAACATCCCTCGGCGCTCAGTCGCGTCAGCGTCGCCGCGCACGCGTCGAGGAGACGTTCGAAACCGCTCGTCGTCAATTGTTTGCACCCGTCGAGCGTCAACGCGCGCACGGCGGAGAGTGTCGTTCGCACGGTGTGCGCCTCCGTCGTCACGTCGCGCAGGGAGGCGCACTTATTGAGCGCCAATGTTTCGCACGCGGGCGCGTACGCCACAAACGTCTCGAGCGCGCGACATCCCGCCGCGTTGAGCGTCTCCACGGATTCTGATTGCACCAGAAACTCTCGAAGCGCGACGCACTCCGCGCAATTCACGCGTTTGAGCGCGCGCGATCCCGCCGCGCGACGAATCGAGAGCGTCGTCATCGATTTGCAATTCACCGCTTTGAGCGTCTCCAATCGCGGCGCGTCGACGGCGGCGAGGACGAGTCGACGCACGCCCCAACATCCCGTCACGTCGAGCGCTCGAAGACCTCTCGCGAGATCGAGCGCAGTTTTCACGTCCTCCTCGGTCAACGACGCGCACCCGGCGAGCGTGAGCTCGCGAAGCGTCGATCCACACGACGCCAACGCGCGGGACGCGCCGCGTCCCGTGAGCGCCCGCGCGCGACGCCACGCCACCGCCGACAACGACGGAAACGCCTCGACGCACAGTTCCGTCAATTCCACCACGGCGTGTTCGCTCAACCACTCGCCGCACCCGTCGAAATCGATCGAACGCACCGTGTGCGATGGATTATTCGCCGACACGGCGACGAGCGCGCTCGCGAGTCGTCTCGCGGCGACGTCTTCGTCTTCGTCGGCGCTCGGCGCGAGCGTCTCGCCCAATTTTCTAAAACTCACCTCCTCCACGTACGGGTACGCGCGCGTCATCGCCCCGACGCGAGACGAGAGAGCACGATGCTGATTCGCCCCGTCGCGTCCGCGTCCCGTCGTCGATGTCGATGTCGTCGGTCGAGGAAACACCAACCGTCTCGCGTCGGCGCGCCACGTCGTCACGAGCGCTCGAAACTCTCGACACGTGCACGCGAGCGCCCCGGCGTCCCTCGCGCTCAGCGATCGAAAGATGACGTCGCGCACATCGTCTGGAATCGTCCCTCCGAACACCTGCGGATGCGCCGGCGCGACGACGCGCGGGGACGGCGCGGGCGCCATGGCGTGGAGATGTTCGAGCGCGCGCTCGACGCGGTCGCACGACGCCGCGACGTCGCGCACGAGCTCGGCGTCGAGACGACGATCGAAGGCATCGATGAGGGCGCGCACGTCGTCCTCGGAGACGCCTCGCGAGGACGGTTCGGGCGGCGACGAGGCGCGGAGGGTGAAGGGACGCTCTCGCATACCGCAGGCGAAGAGTGACGCGTTTCATACGACGTACTTTAAATCGTTGACGTCCCTCTCGACGACGTCCCGATCGACGAGAGATGGTTTCGACGAGAAATGATGGGCGGGAACGACGCGCGCGACGGTCGAGCGACGACGGGCGGCGTCTCGATGACGACCGCAGACGCAGACGCAGACGCCGGCGAGCGTCAGCGCGCATCCGAGCGCGGCGGCGACGATTCGTCTGTCCGACGACCGAGACTCGGTGGATTCGGCGCCGAGCGCGGATTCGGTGACGAACGCATCGTCGTCTCGCGTCGTCGTGGACGTGACGACCCAACGCGAGTTGGATTCGGTGAATGGACCGTCGGCGTCGCCGGAGAAGAGCGCGTTGGCCTCGGCGACGCCGGTCGAGCTCGTCGCCATGGCGTGGCGCAACGCGTCGCGCGTACGACCGAGCGTCGACGACACTCGGTCGTACAGTTTGAGCGCGGCCTCGCGTCTTTCGGTTTCAGTCGACGCGTCGGCAAACGCGGATGCGAATCGTCGCGCGTCGTCGACGGCGCGTTCGACGTTTGATCGAAGGCGTTCGCCGGATTCCGAGTCTTCGTCAATCGTGGACACCATCGTCGCCGCGGTGACGTTCAACACGCTCTCGAATATATTTTGAAACGTCTCGCGCCGAACGCGCTCGAAATCACCGTCCATGAGCGGCGGCGGGAACTCGGGCTCGAGCTGGGCGCCGTCGGTTCCTTGGAGAAACGAACCGTACTCGACTCCGTTCACGGCGGCTTCTATGAACGACGCCGTGAGGTCTCCGGCCTCGCCGTGCGCCAACGCGCGCGCGGCCTGTATGAATCCAGCGAAATCCGGTTCATGCACCGTGAAATTGGTCGGGAGGTTTGGAAAACTCTGCTGCTCCGCGTCGCTCGAGACGCCGGCGAAGAAGCTCGAGAAGTCAAACAGTCCAAAGATGGGCGCCTCGTCGTGATCTGCTAGCGCGCTCGGCGCGCGCGCGACTATGAAAATGAGAAACAAACAAATAGTGCGATGCGCCGTGCGAAAGACGCGCATGGTGACGACCCGTCGAGAGAGACAGTTCGCGCGAGGCAAACTCTGGCGCGTCCGGCGCCGACGAACAAAAAAATCGAAAGAATCGTTCGCAATGTGCGATCATCGACGGAGCTTGCGACGAATGCTTTGCTTCTCATCGTACGTCAATTTCGTTCCCTCGTCGTCGCGCACTTTTCTTTGCAAAGTCTCAATCGGCCATTCGTCGCGTCCCGCCGCCAACGCGTCGCACGTCGCCAGACGAATCGACTGCTTCTTCGGCCCGCACGGTCTGATGGACGTCAGACCCTCGTACGCCGCGTCCAGAGTCTCGAACTCGTCCAAACACCAATACATGTACGCGATCGCGAGTCCCGGCGATCGACCCATGCCCGCCGTGCAGTGCAGATACACCGTCTCGCCTCGTCTGCACGCCTCGTCCAACGCCGCCGCCGCCTCGGGCAATCCCTCTCGCAACGAATCCGCCGAGAAATCCACGAACGGAAATCGCACCAATCGCATGCCCCGCTTCGCTATTCGCGCCTTGACGGCGGCGAAATCAACCTTCCAATACTCCATATCCTTGTCTTGTTGCGTGTTGAAGACGCACGTCACGCCCTCGACGTCTCGTAATCGATCGACGTCCGCGGGCGTCGTCGGTTGCGTGCCGACGATGAGATTCGGTCGAATTCGGTGATAGTCTGCGTCGAGCGTCGCGAGCGTCAGTCATCGCGTTCGTCGTTCGTCGTTCGCGGTCTCTCTTCCTTTGCGCCGTCGCCGTCGGGACAAGATGACGGGGACACCGACGCTCGCGCTCGAAAACACCGCCATCGCGCGATTCGAACGCGTCGCGACACGCACATAACCCGAGCTCGTGCTTGTACTCGTACGGCGTCTCGCTGTACGCCTTCATGGCGGCGTTATACGCGTCGTCCGCGTCAGCCACCGTGGCGGTCGGTCGCGCCGACGCGGCGAACCGACGCGCGCACCGACGCCTCGCGCGACCGACGAGCGCGCGCGGCACCGTCGCCGCCGCCATCGTCATCGTGGACGTCATGCCGTCGCTTTCGCGCGTCGGTGTGAGGACGACCGACGCGTCGTGCGCGCTCATCAGCGACGTCGTCGTCGCGCTTTTTCGTCGCGGCGGTCTCTCTCTCTCGAGTCGCGCGGAACGACGACGATGGAGGAAGAAGAAGAATGAATATCACTAAAATTTGAACTTTTTCGCGTCGCTTCCCTTTTTGTCCTTCGCCTTGCGCTTTTGCGCGCGCGCGTGATCGGCCACCATGTCGGAAAAGTCTTCGCCCGCGGCGGCGGCGCGCTCCTCGGCGACGGTGCCCTCGTACGCGGCGCGAATCGCCGCCTCGTCCTGTAAACCGTCGTCTCCGAGCGCGTCGGCATCGAGCGTGACTTCGACGCCCGCGCGCGTCTTGCGCTTCGGGCGTTCGTCGCCGTCGGCCGGGATGACGTACGTGTGCGACGAGCCGACGAGTTGGTCGGCGCCGACGGAGCTCTCCTTGGATGGCAACACCGTGTACAGAGACTTTGGCCCGTCGGATTTCTTTCGTAGGTCCAAGACGTCGGGCGTCTCCGCGTCCGGTGGAAGCGTGGATTTGATGCCGTCGGCGTATTCCTCGGCGTTATCCTCGGCGTCTTCTTCGACGGTCGCCGCGTCGACGTCCTCGGCGGCGTCTTCGTCCTCGCTCTCGTCTTCGTCTTCGTACTCTTCGTCAATCTCACCGAAGAGCTTCGTCTTATCCACCGCGACGTCGTACGGGGTCGACTCTTTCGTCTTTGCTTTGGAGTTTCCGAAGACGTCGCCGTAGATCGGGACGCCGAGCTCGTCCACGGGTGGTTTTCCCCATCCGCCCGGGTGGTAGCCGAATTGCGCGCCGGCGGGAATCGGCGCCGAGAGACCCGGCACGCGCAGGTGTGGGTAACTCGGCGGTGGACCGTACCGCTGCATGTTGATCAACCACGGCGGTGGACCGCCGTCCGTCATACCGAGCGCGGATTTGAGCTCTTCGCTCAATTTTCCGGGCTTTCGACCGACGGCGACTTCGTACTCTTTACCCTCGTAGTACAAATCCCCGACTTTGGACATGCGCGGTTTGGATTGGTACACGAAAAAGGCGTCGTGTAACACTTGGTAATCGATGTTGATTTTCCCCAATTTTGCCGTCTTCGTGTCTTTCGCCTTTTGTTTCAACGATTTCGCATCCTCTTTCTCCGCGTAGTGGTCTCGAATCTTTTGAATGCCCGTGGCGCGAATGAAATCCGGAAGTTCCCACGGCGGCTTTTCGATCCCGCGCTTCCCCTGTAAAAACGCTCGCTTTTGACTCCAATGCCTCGGTACCGGCACCGTGTTTCGATGCGCCTTGAGCCACACCAACAATCGCGGATCGTGCGCGCTCGAATCCCACACCTCCACCACCTCGGGTTTCGCGCAGTGTTGCTTGAGCTCGGCCACCTTCATCCGTCGCAACTCTTTTCGTCGCTTATTCGACATCCCACCCTCGCCCTCGTCCTCCTCGTCCTCCTCCGCGGCGACACCGTCCTTCCCATCGCCGTCCACGTTCACGTCGCCGTCGCCCTTGGCGTCGCCGTCGCTCGTCCCGACGTCGCCGCCGCTCGACCCTCGCGCGCGAAACGCTTCAAACACTTCCCTGAACGCCTCCACCGCCTCCTCGCCCGCCTCTTCGCTCGCGCGTTCGAGCTCGAGCTCGAGAGGCGCCGGCACGTATTCCACCTCCACGCGCTCGTCGTCCTCGCCCGCGTCGTCACGAGATTTCGTCGTCGTCGTCCTCGTCGAATTCGTTTTCGCTCGGGACGCCAATTCTTTCGCCAACTTTGTCGCCTCTTCGAGCGCGCGAGCCGTCTGTGCGCGCGCGGTGACGCGTCGTCGATGCGCGGGTCGTCAGTCTCTCAATCCTCGCGAGCGCGTCAGCGCGCGTATCGTCGCGCGCGTCGTCGCGCGCTCGATCGGCACGGGCTCGGCGGCGCGATCGAACGCGCGCGTTGCTCGCGTCGCATGCGTCGCCGCGCGCCTCGAACGCGCGCGCGACGCTCGAGTCGATCGAGTCGCACCTCTTCCACCTCGCGCGCCTTGGCGGCGCGGCGCTTGGCGCGACGTTTCTCCGCGGCGCCCATGTCGTGCCCACGGGGCGTCGCCGACTGACGCCATTCCGCGGCGTCGACGTCCATGCCCATCGTCCACGCGCGCGTCCGAGGACCGCGCGGTCGACGTCGCGACGCCGACGGCGCCGTCGACGACGAGACGTCGACCGCGCCGCCGTCCATCGACGCCCTCGGGGATGAGGTGTCGCTCGAACAGTGCGAACGACTCTTCGCGTGTTTACACTTTGACGCGTGTCGCGCGATGTGCGAGACGGTGTATCGCGCGTACGCGGTGAATCCGAACGCACCGAGACCTTTGCGAGCGGCGTCGGCGCGCGCGGACGAAAAGGCGGCGGTGGAAGCGACCGAGGAGGCGGAGATGGATGCCGCGACGCGAGAGCTCGAAGACGTCAAGGCGGCGGCGAGACGCGCGAGACGACCGGAGCGGTATCCCGAGGAAGTTCTCGCGTTGGCGTCGAGTTCGGACGATGGTGACGACGACGATGGGTTGACGGAGGACGAGCGACGACGATTGGCGGCGACGAAGTGGCCGGTGGAGGATTTGTACTCGCGAGACGCGCCGTGGGTGGCGTCGTGTCTGTGGACGCAGTGTAAATTTAAATCGAGCGAGGGATTGGCGAAGACGTTCGACGCGGACGTGGAGCTTTTGTGCGAAGGCGTGCCGAGAGAGATGCGCTCGATCGGGCCGCAGATGCGCATGTTGTGGTGTAAACTGAAGTGGGAAGAGGGCGAGGCGAAACGGGCGGGGACGCCCGAGGAGCGCGAGGTGGAACGCGTGACGCTGGCGTTGTTCGACGAAGCCGTGGCGACGGCGGCGCTTGATCCAGAGAAGAATCCAGACGAGGATGCGCGTGAGTTGTGGTCGGAGGCGTTGGGGAATCTGGCGTGGTTGTACGCGAGTCAGATTCTCGCGAAACAGCGCGGCGACGAGACGCGCGCGCGACTGTGGCTCGAGGAGCGCGCGTCGATGTTAGATCCCACGGCGGTCTCGGCCATCAAGAGTTGGATCACGGACGCCAGATCGAACAGAACTCATAGATTTGAGATCACGCACGATGAAGTCACCGATCGAATCGTCATCAAAAAGGAACTCGTGGACGGCGTCGAGGAGGACGAAGCGCCCGCCGACGCCGAGACGAAGGACGCGAACGAGGAAACGACCGAGGCGCGAAAGCGCGAGGACGAGTCGACGCGCGACGCATCGCCACCATCGGAGAATCCGTGGCCCTTGGACGCCGCGTTCGACCTCGCTCGAGAGATTTCCAGAGACCCCGTCGGCGACGTCGCGCTCAGAGCGTACGCCGTCGCCGCGGTTTCCGCCTACGCCGCCTACGCCATCGCGCAGCGCGCGCGTGCGTGGATGACTAGAAACAAACGCATGATGTAGAATAACGACGCACGCGCCTAGATAGCCACAAGTAAAGATGCCATATTCGTCGTCCTTCGCGCAGCCGCCGCCTCGCCCCGAGACTTCAGACGCGCGCCCCTCCGCACACCGCACCGCGCGTCGCGTCCTCGCCGTCGAGATCGCACGCCTCGCGAGACTCCTTCACGAGTACCATGCTCGCCACTCGACACGCCTCCACCGCGACCGCGACGTCCAGGTGCGCGCGCGCGCGCCGTCATCGCATCTTTTCGCTTTATCCCGGCCCGCGCGTCCCGACGTCGATTCGCGACGATACCGCGCGACTGACGACGCATTCGCCGTCGCACAGACCCACGCGCGTCGCGCGTCGCGCGTCCACGCGCGCGTCCACCCCGCGCGCGGTCACCGCGTCCGCGGGATCGACGACGATCGAATTCGTCAAGTACCAGGGCCTCGGCAACGATTTCATCCTCGTCGATAACCGCGACAGCGCCGAGGTCAAGCTCTCGTCCGAGGTATCGTCTCGATTGTGCGATAGAAATTTCGGCATCGGTGGTGACGGGATCATCTTCGCCATGCCCCCGAGCGCGGACGGGGAGGATTATTCGATGCGGATGTTTAACAGCGACGGAAGCGAGCCGGAGATGTGCGGCAACGGCATTCGATGCCTCGCCAGATTCGTCAGCGACGTCGATGGGTCGCCGCCTCGCGCGTACAAGGTGGGCACGCTCGCTGGTTTGATTCAACCCGAGCTCCGAGCGGACGGACAGGTGGCGGTGGACATGGGTGAACCGATTTTGACGCCGCGAGACGTGCCGACGACGCTCGAGGCGACGCGCGACGGCGCCGTCGTTCGCGGCGCCTTGGACGTCGACGGCGAGACGTGGGCGGTGACGGCGGTGTCTATGGGTAATCCACACTGCGTCACCTTCGGCCGCGCCGACGGCGAGGCCGACAGCGTCGGTCTCACGCTCGACTCGTTCGCGCTCTCGACGTACGGCCCGAAATTCGAGGCGCACCCGGCGTTCCCCGCCAAGACCAACACCGAGTTCACCCAAGTCATCAACCGTAATTACGTCAAGATGCACGTGTGGGAGCGAGGCGCGGGTGCCACCCTCGCGTGTGGTACGGGCGCGTGCGCCACCGTCGTCGCGGGCGTGCTCGAGGGTCGAGTCGATCGAAACTGCGTCGTCGAGCTCCCGGGCGGTCCTCTGGAAATCGAGTGGCGCGAACGCGACAACAGAATCATCATGACCGGTCCCGCCGAGCGCGTGTTCGCCGGCGTCGTCACCGTGTGAGATTTGTAACGTTACTATTACGCTTCAGAGTATTTATTCATGTATGCACGCGTCGTCATCGTCATCGTCAGCGTCCTCGCCGTCTTCATCCTCGTCTTCTTCGCCTTCATCGTCGCCCTCGTCGCCGCCTAAACTCTTCGCGTAGGCATCCAGTCTCGCACGCTGCGCCGCGTCGCTCTCGTCTTGTTCGGTCGCTATTTTCGTCTTCCCGTCCCACGCGCTCGCGGCGATCTGACGTCCGTCGAACCATCGACCGTTCCACGCGGCGACGCACGCCTCGGCGGCTTGGCGCGTCTTGAAACTCACCGTCATCGTCCCATCCTTGGATCTCGTGTACGTGCGCACGCTCATCACCGGTCCGCACGTACGCTGCGCTTCCTCGACGACGTCCTCTTCGAGCTCTTTGCGCAGATTGACGTCTGAATACATCTCCTCGAGTGTGAACATGTGTCTCAAGACGACGATGAGTTTCTTCGCGTCCTCGGCGTCGTCGAATCCCGACCACCCCAACGCCTGTGCCTCTTGTCGCTTGAGAATCGCCGCGGCGCGTTTACGCTCCGTCTTCGTCATCGCTTTCTTCGCGCCGCCCTTTGCGTCGCCACCGTCCTCGCCCTCACCGCCACCCTCGCCGCCGCGTTTCGCCTCGAATTTCGCCGCCGACACCGTCATCTTCGTCGACGCGTCCCCGAGCCTCAACTCCGTCTGATCCAACAGCGTTATGGCCAAATCTACGCTCGGCGGTTTCAAAAACACCACCAACCCGTCCCCTTTCACCGCCCCGCTCTCGTCTCGATACACCTTGACCTTTGGCTTTTCCGTCCTCGCGTCCAATTTCACGACGCCGCACTTTTTAAACGTCTCAAACAATTCCTCCTCCGTCGCATCGCTCGGTAATCCCTCCACGTACACCGCGCTCGACGCTTTACTCGCGTTCACCCTCTCAAACCCACTCGCGCTCGCCGCCTCCTCGCGCTTCGCCTTGGCTTTCTTCGCCCGTTCCGCCGCGCGCGCCGTCGCCGCCAACCGCTTGCGCGTCGTCGCGTCCGCGCGTTCGAGGTTCTCCTCCGCTCGCTTATCCGCGTTGATGGCGTCGAACGTCGCCACCGCGCGACGAATCTCGTTCCGTTCGTCCTCGTCCTCCCCCTCGTCGTACGTCATCGTCGACGCGTCGTACGCCGTCGCGACCGTCCCGGCCGAACCGTCTGGGACGGTCGCGACGAATCGACCGAGCGCGTCGTCCCAGACGTACGGCGTGCCGTCATCGTCGACGAACGGGGCGCGATCGTCGTCGAGCGTCGACCTCGACCTCGACGCGCTCGCGCGCTCGGCGTCGGCGAGCTCGCGACGGAACGCGTCGAGGTCGGCGTCCGCGTCCGCCATCGCGTCGACGTGTGAGAACACTAGGGTTTACAATGGTCGGCGTACGAATTCGTTCACTATGGGTCTCTCGTCGGGCCCTCGTGCTTTTGCACGCATACAGACCCAACATGTATCTAGATACTGTACAGATAATCGTATGGAAAAGACATAAATACCTATCC
>Ga0181589_10005454_pt1 | contig 10185 bp, 5 predicted proteins | sample 071ome_25_FD_132444 | JGI IMG/M metagenome (GOLD analysis project Ga0181589, IMG submission 132444) | Coastal salt marsh microbial communities from the Groves Creek Marsh, Skidaway Island, Georgia - 071410BT metaG (megahit assembly) | ecosystem: Environmental > Aquatic > Marine > Intertidal zone... | reverse complement strand
CAAGCTAGCCGCTAAGCCTAGAAAGAAGCTGATTATAAGCAAAGATTTAGATTTTGGAAACCAAGTCGCCACTATGTACCTAGGTAAAAACACGACAATTACCACTCCAACTCCATTGCAATTTTACAAATCCCCAGATCAAAAGCAGGAAATAAAACCTCAAGAAAAAGATGAAAAAAAACTTGGTATCACCCTAAAAGAAACAAAAGAAGTCAAAGACGATTCAGAGAAAATTACAACACATGCATCATATACATACACAGTAAATACAAGGTGTTTTGCCTTTCCAGACAATGCAGTACTTAAAGCCCCGACCAAAATTGAGGGACACGCCCTGATTGGTAAAATATCAAGCTTTAACAAATATAATACAAATTAATTTCTATTTTTTAATCAACCACAATGACCCCCAAACCAGATCCTAAACCAAGTTCTGCCCCATCTAATGGTAGCGATAATCAAACAACCAAGCCAGAAAAGCAAGTAGTTATTGATCGCTCGAAGCTTATAACAGAAATTGCTGGAAATAAACCTAACGAAAAATCAACCCCAGCACAGATTGCAGAGTATAGAAAAATGCTTGAGGCAATAACTGACACCTCATCTTCAACAGATGATTTGAAACTAGATATGCAATATCAACTTCGCATATGGCTTGCTGAACAAATGCAAATTCCAGAAGACGATCCAAAAATCGAAACTGTCATTCAGTCCTTTTCAAGTAATATTGACTTACTTATCCAAGCATTATCGACTCCGGAAGATACACAACCAGATAAATTTGAGGAAGTCTTTAATCAAGTGAGTCTTAGATTGGATCAGTATATGTATCAAACTCGTATAAAAGAAATTTTTGAACCCGGAGAATTAGCCGAACAACAGCAGCAAGAAGCTATCAAAGCGACACTTTCTGAACCTCAAACCCAAAAAGTTTTAACAAAAGTACTAAAATACACTTTGTCAGAAAAAGACTATGCACTAGTAATGGATCTAATAAGCGCTTTTTTACAAGGAAGCATGAGCCTGTCAGAGTTCAAGTCCGGTGTAGATTCCAAGCTCAAAGATTCACCAGAAGCAAAAATCTTAGGTATCACAGATTGTGATACATTACTTGAAATTGCTCCAGATATATCTGCTCAATCAATGTCAGATGATTCATTAACTTCTCAATTAGCGCAACTAAGCGGCCTTGATATGCTTGATAGCACGGCAAATTTGCCGGCTGTATTTAGATTGGGTCGGATTTTTGAGGACGCAGCTAAAGTTATTGGAGTCGATAAAAAAATTCTTCTCAAACTAAAAAACGAATCATTCCTAGAACTCAAAGACCGCCTAAATGATAATACATTTAGGAATTCATTTACGAGTGAGACACAAATACAATTAAGTAAAATTCAAAATTATTTAAACGACTCTGATCGTATTCAAAATTTTATTAACGATTTTGTGGCAACTGCCAATTCAACCGATCTGGAGCCAGATATTAGAGAAGAGTTAGCATATCTTGCAAACAATCCAAAAAATTTCACACTAGACATGCTTATTATGTCTGAATTCGATACTCAAGTTACATCATCCAAATCCGACCTCTGGGGACAAAGACTCATCCAGAGTGTTAGAGCCTACAGAGCATTTGTGAAACATAGCGATCGATTCCGTATCAAGGGACAATACAATCCAGGTCTCGAAATTGCCCGTGATCATATCCACCAAAGCCCTCTCAAAGGCAGCACTCGAAAGGCACTAATGCAAACCAATAAAAGGGTTAAAGACTTATTTTCATCAAGTCCAGGACTGGAAACCTTATCTGAGGCAGATTTTCACAAAAAATTAGCGCAATATAATACCTACATCGAAGATTTCAACAGATACGCACGTAACCAAGAAAGAACGTTACTACAAAACCTTGCCAAAGCTCAAGCCTCAGGCAATAAATTGGCAATTAGAGAAGCTCAAGAATACTTATCTCAACATAGAATTTCTCATGCTAGCGCTGTCGAATCATTTGGACAATACAGTCGCCGATTCAATGCCAAAATGCAATCATTACAAGGTAGCATGATGGGTGAAACACTTGCCGAGCTTCAAACCAAACAAGCTCAATCTGCCAAAGCCGGAGTAGAAAGTGGATCCAAAGCTCAACACCTTTCTGATAAAGTCGACGATGTCGCAAAAAGTTCGGCCGACGACCTAATGCGTGAAATGAAATATGGAAAAGTTATCAGAGGCGCTAAATATCTCGGGATTGCTACTGTGGCTACACTTCCGCATCTATGGGCATCTAAAGATGGTGATTCATCCGCAAAAAAAATAGCTATCAGTATTGGAGAAACTGCAGGAATGTTCGTACCAGTAGTGGGTACCATTCTCACTCTAAGGCAAGCACTTTATGGAGAAACACTCGCCGGAGACAAAATAGAAGGCTGGGATAGGCTTTTAACTCTTGGCTTTGGTATCTTACAAGCTGTTACAGATGTGCTTGCACTGGCCGGAGGTGTTGGTGTTGGTATGCGTGCTGCACTTGTAGGAGCTAAAATGGGTTCTGGAGCAGCAAAAACTGTATTAGCAACCCAAAAAGCACCTTTACTCGGACGAATGGCAGCCAAACTTGCATATGGATTTAGTAAAGGTGGCAGAGCTAAATATATAGATGACCTTGTTGCCAGAGGCAACGACTTAACAAAGCTTAAGCAAATGGGATATGGTCAAGCCTTTTTAAAATCGTGGTCAGTACCAAGCACATTCACAGGTAATATGGGGAGATTAACTAAACAGTTATATACAGAAGGAAAATACGTAAAAACCCTTCTTTCTGGCGTTACCACCGCTCTAGCCGTACCTTTGACTATTGGTAATGTGGTTCCAAGATTAGTTTATGGGATTGGTGGAGTACTTGGTAGAGCGTCAGTAGGGATTCGCTCTACTTGGAATTCAGCTAAAATTTGGACAGTAGCCAAAACTCTTGGAGCAACTCAAGATGAAGTTGTAGCAGCTACAAAGTTATTCAAAGAATACCAAAATGCCAACTTACTTCTTATAAGTGCAAACAGATCCAGAGGCTTGGTTATAGAGCAAATTTTTGCCCTCGCAAAACAAAGTGGATACACAGGCACAAAATTGATGGAGGCTGTAAAAAAGCTAAGAACCACAAACCCCAAAAAAGCATCGGAACTTTGGACGCAGTTTAGAGCATGCTCCAAATCTGTTCAAAGTCATCATTCATCGGTAAGAGCGGCAGCACAAGGTGGAAAATCGAACGGAGCAGCTCAAAAATTATTTGCAGAAATGGCACAGATTGGTTCAACCACAAAACTTGAAGCTAGACTAGAAAAACTAGTTAATTCTAGTGAACTTGGACTATCTACTATTAGACTTGCAGAAAAAGGTCTGCTAGGAGCCATGGGCGTATCTATCGCAGCACCAATCTTATTTGGTACTGATGTAACAACAGTTCCATCAGCAATCGGCACAGGCGTTGCAACTGGTGCTGAATTAGGTTGGGAAGGAGTCAAATATACAGTAGCAGGTGGTAGAGGAGCCAAACGTGAATCATGGTACAAACGCACAGACTCCCTCGCTCTTAAAATCTCTGAAAAGCGAAGATGGGTATCTCAATACCTAGAAATGTCAGCACAAGATCTAGCATTATTATATTTCAATCAATCTAATCTAACTGCAGGACAAAGAGAAGCTCTTTTGCTAGTCATTGATCAAAGAGGATATTCTATTTCAGATTTATCAAAAGCATACTATAAACAAAAATAACAATGAAAAGTTCAAGCATTATTCTTATTCAAACAATTATTTCCCTTTCTATATTTTGGTATCTAAAAGGGCAGGGGGCTATCTATTACCCTCAATATGAAAACTACATCAATATCACCCTAGCCTTACTTGCACTCAAAGTTTTATATACAAACATACCAGTCCTAATACAGCAAATCAGAGCCAGATTCGATATCTAAACACAAAACTTAAGACCACCCCTAAAAAGGTGGTTTTTTTAATACAAAACACACCCCGTACAATGTATCTTGTGCAGAATAAACTGACATATAAATTTATAACAATAATATATAGCAACAATCTATAAAAATATAAGTCAGACTCCCAAACAATGCATTTCAAGCCATTATTAATTGATTATATTAAATCTTGTATTACCACACGCATTGTTTTTGGCTTACTGTAAACACAAACAAATAAGACTTCGTATTTTGCGTTCTAAGGCGTTTTTATATTAAAGTCGATATTAGTGTCGTGCAAGAATAAAAATCAACTAAAACAAAGTGCTAATTTAGTAATTTATATAACTAAATCTATATAAATAAATTTAATTTCAAATCTCCTATTTATCTACATATATATAGAAGTAATTAAATAAAAAAATTAATTTAATATAACTAAATAAATTAATCACAACTTTACCCGTACAATTATAGTGGGCGAGTAAAGTGTGATTATTTAAATTAAAAATTCTCAAATAAAAGATATTAAATTATCAAAATTAAATATAAATAATAGATTCCTCTTTCTTATATAAATAATAGATTCCCCTTTTGTTATAAAACTAGTCTTAGCCGATTTGACAAAAATAAATAAAAGTATATAATTATAACTTATAACCCCTTTTTAATGTTAATCAATCCAAGGCACTCATCTATTGAGCAACTTCAACAATGGCAACGTGCTACTACTGATAATCGCGGTATTATAATGCCTAGTGGCCTTTTAGACCAAGATGGACAAACCATACCTGTAGAGCAAATTATTCATAATAAGCTTTTGGTAGCAACTACCTTATATCCTCAAATTTCAGCTGGAGAAATCCAGTACCTATTTGGTAAAGGAATCGGGTGTGAAATTGCCATGCAAGCCACTCCCCTTCAGCGTGAAACCAAAACAGACTACATTTTTGAAGCGCGTTCACATTCAGATTTTGAACTGTATGGAGTCGCAGATATGAACAATCCTTACACCTCTGGATTTCGTGAGGTCTTTGGAGCACAAGAAATTTACCCTGAAAATAAAACAAAATGCCTACATGAGATTGAAGGTATGCACCAATTAGCTCAAAGCTATGAATGGAACGGTTTACTATTACATACACCGGAAATTGAATTGATGTTTCTAGAAAAACTTATATTGAAAGAAAATGCAATCTACCGGCAAACAGATGCGTATTACGACTACGAACTATTAAGCCAAAGATACACATTGGACTTTGAAAAAATTAACAACTATCTTGAGGATTATTATGTAAAACCTCAAAGCAACGACTACAACGGAAGATTCAAATCGATGGAATACATGGCAAGAAAAGTCAGAAAAAGATTTGAAACCTATGTGAAATTTGGAAATACAGAAGAAAAAGCATTGGAAATAACGAAAAATGACTTCGCCAAAGCATCAAACGCTCAAACTTTAAACGATATAATCGAATATAGCTACAACATCTTAAGAGTCAAATTAGATGAAACAAGAAAGGAATTAGAAAGATTAAAAAGCATTAACTAATCCCCTGGCTGATTTGGAGCTTAATATTTTTTTAGCCGTACAATTTTGTCGGTGTAGTAAATATATTTTTTATTGTAATCAATAAAGAGATAATTAAATTAAGGTGGGTTCGCTCACCTTTTTGTGTGGAAATAACCACAATTTTTCTAAAATTTTAAAGACTAAGACCACTTCCCTAACAAAATGTGCTAAAAGAATTTTAAAAATGCAAAAATTATTCTATTATATAGGGATCTTCGGATCCTCTTTTTTGCCGCACAATTTTGGTGGTGCGGGATAAAATTGATTAAAAAAAATACCGATTTAGTAATCGATATCTTGGTTAGAAATATTTATTTTTTCCAATAAACGTTGGTGTTCCCTAGTTCCAGCGTATTGATTCATTATAAATTCAGCTGCTTCTCGAGCTTGTGCAACTAATTTGGTATCTGCCAAACTAGACATTTTTAGATCTGGTATGCCTGATTGCCTTACTCCATATACCTCTCCCGGTCCACGTAAATCTAAATCAATTTCTGAAAGCTTAAAGCCATCGTCATAATCAACCATCGCTTTCATTCGTTTTCGGGTTGTTTCGGCATTGGATTCCGGAAATAAAAAACAGTAACTTTGGTGTTCACCTCGTCCAACACGACCACGAAGCTGATGCAATTGGGCTAAACCAAATCTTTCTGCAGCCTCAATAATAATTATAGAAGCGTTTGGTATATCTATCCCGACTTCGATAACAGTAGTTGCGACCAATATGTCAAGTTCCTGATTTTTAAATTTTAACATAATCTCATCTTTCTCATCTTGTTTCAATTTTCCATGCACCAAACCAATTTTTAAATGTGGGAAAACAACTTCTGATAATCTTTGCCATTCACTTGTAGCAGATTTAGCTTCGATAGCATCGGAATCTTCTACCAATGGACACACAACAAAAGCTTGGCGTCCTTGACGAATTTGTTCTTCGACCCACATATATGCATCTTTACGCTTGGATTTGGGTACAGATCTAGTAATAATTGATTTACGACCAGCTGGTTTTTCATCCAAAATCGAAAGCTCTTGATCTCCATACAGGGTAAGTGCAAGGGTTCTTGGAATTGGAGTAGCAGTCATAGATAACATATGAGGTTTTCCAAACTGCTTAAACACCGATCTCTGTGATACACCAAAACGATGTTGCTCATCTACTACAGCCAAACCTAAATTCTTAAAGTTCACACTGTCTTGAATCAATGCATGAGTACCAACAACAATATCGATAGTTTTAGTTGCAAGTCCATTAATAACTTGTTGTTTCTCCTTAGTCTTCATCGATCCTGACAACAATTGAACAGAAACACCAAATGGAGAAAGTGTTTTAAGTAAATTTTTAAAATGCTGCTTTGCCAATATCTCGGTAGGCGCCATCAAAGCGCCTTGATAACCTGACTTAACAGTATTTAACAAACACAATGCAGCGACCAAAGTTTTACCGGCACCCACATCCCCTTCAAGTAAACGATTCATAATTTTTGGTGATGACATATCTGATAATATTTCATCGACAGCCCGCACCTGCGCACCAGTTAAAGTAAATGGTAAAGAATCCAAAAATTTCTGGATGACAGGTTCATCACGTTGAATTGTTTTAGAAATGTCTTGTGTTTCTAATTGGTGAACTTGTTTTCTATTCATAACACCTAACTGAATGGCAAACATTTCATCGAAACCAAGTCTTTTACGAGCGAGCAAAAGTTGTTCGTGTGAATCAGGAAAATGAACTTGTGATACGGCTTCGCCATAAGGCATTAATTCATATTTATCAACGACATTCTGTGGCATTGGATCTTCCATCAATTTTGTCATGTACAAAAGTGGCTGAATTTTTTCACGAATCCACTTAGAATTTATCTTAGGATTTTCGTGATACACTGGAATCACTCTACCACTATGAATTAATTCCACACCTGCTTTGGGAATTTCGTGCTTGGGACTTAACATCTTGCCTCGGGCACCAGTCCACTTAACCTTACCAGTCAGAATAACTTCGGTGTCGTTTTTGAGAATGTTTTTGAGATATTGTTGGTTAAACCACATTACATCTACCTCACCGGTATCGTCGTAAAACACACCAGTGAGCATAAACTTACCATTGCGCGTGCGCATAGAATTCATGTTTTTAAGACGACCAGAAACACACCTCTCCTCTACTGAATTCAAATCAGAAACGGATGCCATAACTGTTTCATCACTATAACGCCAAGGAAAATTAAGCAAAAATTCCTCAACCGTATTAATACCCATTAATGATAAATGCTCTAAATGCGATTTAGTTGTTCTAATTGCATCTTTAAGAGGCGCTTTTAGCATGTTACTCAACACTCAAATTTAAAAATTTACGCTTCCCTACTTGCAAAACCCCCACAAACCCCGACTCAAATGTCTGAGCATGATCTTGAATTTTGTCTCCTTCATGCAACTTCACAGCACCTTGAGCAATCATACGTCTGGCTTCTGAGCCAGAGCTTACCAAGTTTGATAGTTGTAAAATCTCCAAAACTGTTTGTGAACTAGTAGCATTAAATTTTGGAATATCAGTCGGCAGACCTTTATTTTGGAAAACTTCTTTAAAATCCTCACGGGCTTGATTGGCAGCCGCTTCCCCATCGAAATTAGTAACAATATGATGCGCCAATTCCATCTTGATATTACGTGGATTCTCACCAGCATCTAAACGCGAAAACAATGCTTGTAGTTCTTCTCGCGAATAACGACTCAAGGCATTGGCATACATTTCTATAGCACTATCTGGAATACTCATAAGCTTACCAAATTTATCTTTGGAGGAATCATCCAATGCAATAAAATTACCTTGTGATTGGCTCATAAGCAATTTCCCATCGGTACCAAGCAGCATTTTCATAGAAATAATATTTTGCTGATTCAATCCAGCATCTTTTTGCAATGGACGAGCTTGTAATTCATTGAAAGTTTGGTCAGTACCAATAACTGTCAAGTCTGACTTCATTTCTACAGAATCGTAACCTTGTAATAAGGGATAAATTAATTCGTGTAGACCTATTTCACGACCATCAGCCATACGTTTTTGAAACATATCACGCTCTAGCATTCGAGCTACAGTTGACTTTGCCAACAGACGTAAAAATTCTTCGATTGGCATATTCGAGTACCAAGCATCGTTGTAGAAAATCTTTAGTTTTTCTTTATCCAGTATCATCGTTACTTGATCGATATAGTTTTTGGCCATATCCATCACCTCTTCTCGGGTACGGATTGTCCGTGATTCAGATTTATCGGTAGGGTCTCCAAACATAGCAGTGAAAGAACCAATCAAAAATTGAATTTCGTGTCCCCTTTCCTGAAACTGTCTTAACTTCTCATAATTCACAGCATGACCAAAAGTCAAAGAACGTTTGGTTGGATCGACACCATGTTTGATCTTCAGTTTTTGGCCATCAATCAAATCCGCAATCAAATCATCATAAACAATCACATCAGACACACCACGAGAAAGAATATCAGTGTAATCAACAAATCTTTCTTGACGAGCAATTGCCTCCTCTGACAAAGCAAGTTTGATAGAAGTATTATCTTTATCTAGTGTTTTAAATTCACAAGAATCAAATTCAAAGAATTTTGACAACAAATCAATAAATTCATGTAAAATTTTGGCATTCTCAACTTCGTCACGAAGACTTTCGATTCTAAACAATACATATTTTGTATTTGGTCTAATTTTTTGGTTATCGGATTGTTTATGTACCCAATCCACACATAATACCTCTTGGCTATCAGCCATCACTACAGACTTATCTACACTGATCTTTTTATTGGTACCAAGTTTTTGAAACATATCATCGGTCACAGAGTCACGCATAACCAAATCCCCTTGAATACGATCCAAATCATAAGCACCAATCGGAATTAAATGATGCAAAGAAAAGTAATTATAAAAATCGATAATTGGATGGTTTAAAATCAAATCCTTTTTCTTTTCTACAATCAACTTAACCATACTACTTGTAGACACCTCTGCATGAGTCAATCCTAGTTCTGATAAAAGTTCTTGATATTCTGCAATTTCTTTCTTGTCGTTAAGAGATTTATGACCTCGAAGACGAGAGAATAATTCATTTAATCCATCATAAAGCTCATGACGAGTAGATTCACGAAAACGCATGTTTTCACAAACAACATAGTTAGACTTTAAATGAGGAATTTTTTTAAAAATAGAATCACCTACAGAAATATGCATGAATATAATTTAAATCACACAAATTATAATGATTAACAAGACATTTCTCAAGTCTAAGAATTCTTTACAAAGACAAGGATTCATGTAGAATAAGCAAAAAATCATATGCAAATAACAATAGACTTCGACAAACACGGACAAAGAATCGACAAATTCTTACAAGACACCACCGAGCAATCTCGAGCGCGTTGCCAAAAATCAATCGAAAAAGGACTCATCCTAGTCAACGGTAAACAACCTAAGAAAAACTATAAAATTCAAGAGGGAGATGTAGTCGATATAGAATTATTTACACCAGAAACCTTACTCAAACCAAAAGAGGGTGATCTAGAAATTATTTTCGAAAATGATGATTTTTTTGTTATCAATAAAAAACAAGGTCTCACAGTGCATCCAAGCCCAGAAAACCTAGAGCAACT
>Ga0181589_10005450_pt1 | contig 10189 bp, 10 predicted proteins | sample 071ome_25_FD_132444 | JGI IMG/M metagenome (GOLD analysis project Ga0181589, IMG submission 132444) | Coastal salt marsh microbial communities from the Groves Creek Marsh, Skidaway Island, Georgia - 071410BT metaG (megahit assembly) | ecosystem: Environmental > Aquatic > Marine > Intertidal... | reverse complement strand
GCTTGAAAGCATCATGAAGAATGACAAGCAAGCTGAAAAGATGTTCGCCCTGTATCGTGAGGAAGCAGTGACTCGTGGTCAGAACCTGTGGTCCCTATACTCTGCCTTCACAAACTATGCGACCTATGCTGATGAGCGTAATGGTTTCAAGCTGCGTGAGACTGGCAACGATACCGAAGCAAAGACAATGCTTGGACGTGAGTTTGATGTGACCAAGTGGATCAACACTGCTCAGTTCCAGTCACTTGTCATGGCAGCATAACATGACGACTGTTCTGGAAATAGCGGATGAATATTATTTGTCCCATGATTTCAAGAACTTGCGTGACGAAACTAAGGCTTCGTACCAATACTTTCTTCGTGTCGCATTTGAGACAAAGATAGATGGTGCAAGCCTTGGTTCTCTGGATCATGCAAGCATCACCACGAAACAAGCCAAGCTGTTATATGATTTGTGGTGTGACAGAGGTATTCCATTCGCTAATCATATCATGTCTACCATTCGTATCCTGTACAACTATGCAGTGCGGATGGAGCATTGTAATCTAAACCCCTTCTCTATCGTCCGTAGACGCTCGTCCACGCCCCGCAAGGTGCTGTGGGGTAGGGAGGATATACGAAAGCTGCTAGACGTAGCCTACGGCGATTTTAACACACGTAACATTGGACTGATTGCACACATGGCATATGCTTGGTGCCAACGTGTAGGTGACATGCGTCTGCTGACATGGGATGCCATAGATTTTGATGAGGCGCGTGTGCATATTGAGCAGTCAAAGCGTAGGGCGGAAGTGTTCCTACCTATTGACGATGACTTGCTTGATATGTTACGTCAGCAACATGATGACTTTGGGTTTCAGCAGTACGTTGCCCCACGTCCCCAGCCTATTGGGGGTAGCTATATACCTTATAGCCAATACAAGCTGCCTCTACACGCACGTAAGCTGATGGACGAGGCAGGATTGTCAAACGAACTGCGACTTTCTGACCTGCGTCGTACTGGCACAACCGAAATGGTAGAGGCAGGTGTCGGTATGGCACAAATTATGTCGGTTACAGGACATGCTAATCCACAATCAGTCAAACCATACATGAAAAATACATATGAAAGTGCAAATACTGCATTGACAGCACGTAAAATACATGGTAAAAGCACTTAACTGCCGCACAGGAGAGAGTATATATGGATAATATATATAACATTGTAAGTGATATGAATGTACCAACAGGAACTACAGTGAGAACTAAGTGTCCTAACTGTGGTCAACGTACATTTACAGTGACCAACAACATGGGATCACTGGTATGGAATTGCTTTCGTATGTCTTGTAACCTCAAGGGTGGTACACGTGTGCATATGTCAGCGGATGATATCCGTATGCAGCTATCAGATGTTGAGAGATTTGCAGATGACTATGCCTTCGATGTTCCTGACTATCTTGTGCCGTACAATTATGACGTGGCTGAGTGGGCCAGCGAACTGTATGGTCTTGACGCAGAGGAACTAGGTTTGTTATACGATGTTCGTGAACACCGCGCTGTCTTTCCCATCAAGCATGAGGGTAAGATCGTAGATGCTACAGGCCGTGCGCTTGGTAGGCGTCTACCTAAATGGCGCAGGTATGGAAAAAGTGGCTTGCCATATGCTCATGGTTGTGGTAAAGTCGCCGTAGTTGTTGAGGACTGCGTGAGTGCCGCTGTGGTTGGTGGTGGTAACTTTGTCGGGGTTGCTGTGCTTGGGACATCTTTGTCAGATGCACACAAGAAGTATCTCACGCAGTTCTCAACAGCAGTCATTGCACTGGACCCTGACGCAGTACGCAAGACATTGCTAATGGCAAAAGAATTGAGAGGACATGTAGAGAATGTTCGTGTCCTGTACTTGACAGACGATTTAAAATATCGTAATACAACTGATATGAAAAACCTAGCCGACATAGGAGAGAGATAATGGAAGTATCAATGCTAAGAAGTCTGATGGACAAGGGGTTCTACGATGACCATCGTGGTGCCAAGTGTCCTGACAGACTGTTCAGCGCAGACAATCGTAAGATAAAGCAGACGATTGACAAGGCGATGGACCACTACAATCGCAGTGTAACACCGGACGAGGTACAGGCTCTGTTCCTGTCATCTAATCCAACGATGACCACTGCACAGAAGACAGGCTTTGACAGTCTGTTTGCCCAACTCAAACGTGAAGCCCCGATGGGCAGCGACATTGCACAGGAAGTGCTGTCCAAGCTGTTCCAAAAGGTAGTGGGTGAGGACATTGCCAACATTGGCTTCGACATGGTGAGTGGTACTGGCGGTACAATGGAGACACTGCGTAACCTACTTGAGCGTTATGGAGATGACTTCACACCCAATCTCAATATCGAATGGGATGACATCACCATTGAGACATTGATGGCGAAGGCTGAACTTGAAGCACGGTGGTCATTCAACATACCTAGCGTTGCACGTAAGGTTGAGGGTGTCAGTGCTGGTCAGCTTATTGAGGTAGGCGCACGTCCTAACACTGGCAAGACATCGTTCCACGCCAGCCTAATCGCTGCACCAAATGGCTTCGCCCATCAGGGTGCCAAGTGTGTCATCCTCTGTAACGAGGAACCTACACACCGTGTTGGCGCACGATACCTGACCGCTGCCGCTGGCATGTCAGCACGTGAGGTCAAGGAGAATATGGCCAAGGCCAAGTCTCTGTATGAACCAGTGATGAACAACATCAAGATCAAGGAAGCATCTGGTCGTGACATGAATTGGGTAGAGAGTGTGGCTAAGACCTATCGCCCTGACGTTCTCGTGCTTGACATGGGTGACAAGTTCAAGGCAGATGGGGGCTTCGCTCGACAAGATGAGGCACTCAAGGCATGTGCTATTCATGCACGGCAGATTGCCAAAGCGTATGACTGCGCTGTGTTCTACATGTCCCAGCTTTCCGCAGAGGCAGAGGGTAGGTCACAGCTTAACCAGAGCATGATGGAAGGATCACGTACAGGTAAAGCAGCAGAGGCTGACCTGATGATCCTGATAGGTAAGTCACCGACTGTCGAGGGACAGGAGGAGGACAGTCCACTGCGGCACATGAACATTGTAAAAAACAAGTTGAATGGCTGGCACGGTATGGTAAACTGTGAACTAGACTATTTGACAGCGAGGTATGAAGGATGAAGATAACACTAGACGTAGAGAATACAGTCACACATCGTGACGGCAAGATGCACCTTGATCCATTCGAGACAGACAACAGTCTGACTATGGTTGGTGTACTAACGGATCAGGGACAGGAAGACTTGATCGTCTTTGACCATGAGGATCGTGAACCTACCATTGGTGGCTTCTCTATTATCCAGAAGTGGCTTGACGAGGCTACTGTCCTTATCATGCACAACGCAGCACACGATTTGCTGTGGCTGTGGGAGAGTGGCTTCAAGTATGATGGCCCTGTCTTTGACACGATGCTGGCTGAGTATGTCCTACAGCGTGGTGTTAAGGAGCCGCTGTCTCTGGAAGCATGTGCTGAACGCTACGATCTTGACACCAAGAAGCAGGATACCTTGAAGGAATACTTCAAGCGTGGATACAGCACACGCACTATTCCTATTGATGAACTGTCAGAGTATCTGTCTGCTGACCTACATGCTACGCAGCAACTGGCAGACAAGCTGATGTATCGTCTTAATACACCAGCGGACAGCGGTCTCATGGGTACAGTGGACCTGACCAATCAGGTTGCTGTCTGTTTGTCTCGCATCTATCAGCGGGGATTTACAGTGGATAAGAACGCACTAGAGGATGTGCGTGTTGAGTTTGAGAAGGAACGTGACCAGCTTACTGCCGACCTGCAAGCGCATGTACGTAAGCTGATGGGTGACACCCCTATCAATCTCAACAGTCCAGAGCAACTGTCTTGGGTCATCTACAGCCGCAAGGTAAATGACAAGCAGTTCTGGGCCACACAGATTGATCCGTACATGGATGACACATCCTTCCGCAGCTTGGTTGGCGCACATACTACCCGCCTGTCCAAGACACGTGCAGTGCAGTGTCGTGAGTGTAACGGCACAGGCTATGTACGTAAGACTAAGAAGGATGGGACGCCATTCGCCAAGCCTAATCGTTGCAAGGTATGTGATGCACAGGGCTACCTGTTCCAGCCTACCAATCAGATTGCTGGCCTCAAGTTCAAGCCGCCATCTGCAAAGTGGGCAAGTGCCAATGGGTTCAGCACAAGCAAGCAGAACCTTGAGACATTGGAGGGTGCAGCACGTGCCAAGGGTATGGACGATGCAGTGGACTTCCTTTCCAAAGTCAGACGACTATCTGCTGTAGACACATACCTGTCGTCCTTTGTAGAGGGCATCAAGATGTTTACAAAGCAGGATGGTAAGCTACATGTTCGCTTACTACAGCATCGTACAGCTACAGGACGCCTGTCTGGTGCTGACCCTAACATGCAGAACATGCCACGAGGTGGTACCTTCCCTGTCAAGAAGGTGTTCGTGTCACGCTTTGATGGTGGCAAGATTATGGAAGCAGACTTTGCACAGCTAGAGTTCAGGGCTGCTGCTTATTTATCACAGGATGGAGTTGCAATTGAGGAAGTTTCTACTGGATTTGATGTACACGCATACACCGCGAAGGTTATTACCGATGCTGGTCAACCTACGGATCGCCAGACTGCAAAGGCGCACACGTTTGCTCCGCTCTATGGCGCAACAGGCTTTGGAAGAACGCCAGCAGAGGCAGCATACTACACGCACTTCACGGATAAATACAAGGGGGTCGCAGATTGGCATTCCAGACTGGCTAAAGAGGCTATAAACACAGGGTATATTACCACGCCGTCTGGTAGGCAGTTCTCTTTTCCTGACGTAGTACGTAAGGCCAGTGGTCGCGTGACTAACTTCACGCAGATCAAGAACTATCCTGTGCAGTCATTTGCTACAGCAGATATCGTACCGATTGCTCTGCTGCACATTGATAAACTGCTTGACAGTATGCAGTCTTGTGTGGTAAATACTGTTCACGATAGTATTGTAATTGATATTCATCCTGATGAAGAAGAAAGGGTTATCCAAATAATTCAGGAGACTAACGATGCACTGCCTGACTTGATCGCTATACGTTGGGGGTTAGCGTTCAATGTTCCACTAGAACTTGAGGCAAAAATTGGCCCCAATTGGCTTGACACGAAAGACGTGTCGTGATATAACTATGATTTCTGACTCGAAAGAAGGAGTATAAAATACATGAACGAGATCACTACAATTGATACTAACAACTATGCAGCAATGGCTAAAGCTATGGGCATTGCCAATGAGGGTACGAGTGGCAGTAAGAAGTCTAGTACACTTGCTCGTCTACGCATTCATCACACACCTATCATGGGACTTGCCGAAGTAAACGGCAAGAAGGTGAATGTCGAAGTTGTAGAGGGCGGACAGTACAAGCTGGAGATTCCAGATGGTCCTACATACTACGCATCTGCTGCACGTATCCGTCCATACATGCAACGCTTTATGTATAAGCGTTTCGTAATGGCTTCGGGCAATGCACCTAACCGTTACATCAAGACTGTCATGGCAGACAATCTAAACATTGACCTCAAGGATAATGATGGTGGCTTTAACTGCGGTAAACCTGCTGGCTACATCCAAGACTTCAAGTCGTTGCCGGAGAAGACACAGGACTTGATCAAGCAGATCAAGCGTGTCAGGGTAATCTTTGGTACAGTTGAACTGGTTGATGCCACAGACGATCAGGGTAATCCTGTTGAGGTAGACGCCACTCCATTCATTTGGGAGGTGGATAATCGTGATGCCTTCAAGGGTTGGGGCGATGTGTTCTCTACCTTTGCGAAGCAGAAGCGACTGCCTATCCAGCATATGGTAGATGCTGCTACTGAGGAGCGTAAGCTGCCCAATGGCAATAGCTTCTTCCTGCCTGTGACTACAGTCAACCTGACTAACATCGTGGATATTGAGCAGTCTGATCAGGAACTGTTCACAGACTTCATGGCGTGGGTGCAGAACTACAATGAGTATATCATCACGACGTATGCAGAGAAAGCTAATCCACATGACGATGATGATGACATTGCAATCACCGATGGCATGATTGATATTGAGGAAGATGAGGTAGCCTAATGAAACACCCTGCTGAACTGGCGTTGCACCAATACATGGAGAATGCTGCTAACGGTAAGTCTACTATGTCACAGGAGACTATCAAGCAAGTAGGTCTTGATGTTATGGCTGCGCTTGGACGCCAGTTTGGTGGGGGCAATAAGCGCGATGAGTTTGGTCTGCGTATGTCTAATGTAGGCAGACCGACTTGTCAGCTTTGGTTTGATAAGAATGAACCAGAGAAGGCGTTGCCCCTACCAACAACATTCGTGATGAACATGATGCTTGGAGACATTGTTGAAGCTGTCTTCAAGGGGCTACTTAAAGAAGCAGGAGTGGAGTATGAAGGCGATAAGAAAGTTACGCTTGACCTTGATGAGAATACATCCGTCTCTGGCACCTATGATATTGTTATTGATGGTGCTGTTGATGATGTTAAGTCAGCGTCTAATTGGTCTTACAATAACAAGTTTGAATCATTCGATACACTGAGCAAGGGCGACTCATTTGGTTATGTGGCACAGCTTGCTGGCTACGCTAAGGCATCAGGTAAACGTGCTGGTGGTTGGTGGGTAGTCAACAAAGCCAACGGCGAGTTCAAGTATGTACCGGCTACAGGACTTGACATTGAGAAAGAGATAGCCAATATTAAAGATACGGCAGAAACGCTAGACAAGAATGAGTTCAAGCGTTGCTTTGAAGCAGTTGATGAGACGTTCAGAGGCAAGCCTACAGGTAACAAGGTTCTGTCCACTGAGTGTGGCTTCTGCCGCTACCGCTTCGCTTGCTGGCCCGGACTGGAAGAACGCCCATCCGTAGTGTCACAGGCAAAGCAGCCTAAGACTGTCGCATACGTATCGTTGGCGGAAGAATATGCCTAACGCAAAACAATTCCGTGCAGCACGGAAATACGGATATAGGAGTGGACTAGAACATAGAGTATCTATCTATCTGGACGAACTTGACATTGATTATTTGTATGAGCAGGTCAAGATTGAGTGGGAAGACTTAGCCTACCGCACCTATACACCAGACTTCGTGCTGCACAACGGCATCATCATTGAGACGAAAGGTATGTTCACTGCTGCTGACAGACGCAAACATCTTGCTATCAAGAAGCAGCATCCAGCACTTGACATTCGCTTTGTGTTCGAGAATAGTAGAAGAAAGCTACGCAAGGGTGCCAAGTCAACCTACGGTGAGTGGTGTATAAAGTATGGATTTAGATACTATGACCGTATCATTCCAGAGGATTGGCTTAAAGAAAAGGGAAGGAACAAGCACCCTAAGTTTATCAAGTTTAACGGAACCAAAGTGAAAAGGAGATAGAGCATGGACATTGAGAACATAGAAGATGAAGACTTTGTAATCAGGATTCGTCCGACTGTAAATAACTCAGAGTGGACAGGAGAGATTGACATTGCTATCATATCATCCGCTGGCAATCCTCTTGATGATGAGGGTTACAGTCAGGTCATGCACTTCTGCAAGATGATGTGTGCCACTGTTCCAATCATGGAGCAAGACGAAACTATTCGTAACCTTGTGCATACATATGTAATGGAAGTTGTTGACAACGACAGTGACTATGTGCTAGAAGAAGATGAAGATGTGATTATCACTAAGGAAGATGGCAATGTGGTGCATCTGAGTTTCGGTAGCAAGACAAAGGGGAGTGCATGATGACGGACTATGGAAAGATGATACGAGAGTACGAGGAAAAGCAAACTGATATGGTGAACAGCCCACCACATTACAATGCTACAGGCATTGAGTGTATTCAGGCTATTGCCGCAGCTACAGATGATGGGTTTGAATACTACCTTCAAGGCAACATTATGAAGTATGTGTGGCGATATCGCTACAAGGACAAACCACTTGAGGACTTAGAGAAAGCCCAGTGGTATCTGGACAAGTTGATTGAGGAAGTGATGAGCAATGAGAGTTAAGGTATATATCACTATCGACATTGACCCAGAAGAATACCCCATACCTGCTGATGAGGATGTGGGGCTAGAGATTGAGGATGGCATCCGTGAATATTTCTATGATGTAGAGGGTGCTGAAATTAGACATATGAAAACATTAACGGAGTGAGACACCATGAACAATTATCTACCAACAGACTACCAAAATTTTATCGCCCTCTCACGGTATGCCCGATGGAAAGAGGACGAACAACGAAGGGAGACGTGGAGTGAAACAGTCACACGATACTTTGATTATATTACTAAGCATCTGGTCACTAAGCATGACTATCAGCTTTCTGATTCACTGAGAGGTGAACTAGAGGAAGCGGTGCTTAACCAAGACATCATGCCAAGTATGAGAGCATTGATGACTGCCGGTCCCGCACTTGACAGATGTCATGTTGGCGGTTACAACTGTTCCTATGTTCCAGTTGATAGTCCACGTGCTTTCGATGAGACTATGTACATTCTTATGTGTGGCACTGGTGTAGGCTTCTCAGTGGAACGTCATCACATTGAGAAGCTGCCTATCATCAACGAAGATATGCACGACACGGATACTGTCATAAAGGTTGGTGATTCTCGTCCGGGCTGGGCCAAGTCTCTGCGCGAACTAATCTCCTTGTTGTACGCAGGACAAATTCCTAAGTTTGATGTGAGCGAAGTAAGACCCGCAGGAGCAAGGCTCAAGACTTTTGGTGGTCGTGCCTCTGGTCCCCAACCATTACTGCAGCTTTTCGACTTCTGTATAGAAAAGTTTAAGGGTGCTGCGGGTCGCAGACTCTATCCCATCGAATGTCACGACATCATGTGTAAGATTGGTGAGGTTGTTGTTGTAGGTGGGGTGCGCCGCAGCGCACTTATCAGCCTATCAAATCTGAATGATGACCAGATGCGTCATGCAAAGTCTGGTGTTTGGTGGGATGAACCTGAGAAAAACATCATTCGTGAAGGGCAACGTGCGCTTGCAAATAATAGCGTTGCGTACAAAGAGAAACCGCAGATGGGTACATTCATGCGTGAGTGGCTGTCTCTTTATGAAAGCCATTCCGGTGAACGTGGTATCTTCAACCGTCAGGCTGCTAAGAAACAGGCAGCCAAAAATGGACGGCGTGATATTGACCACGACTTTGGTTGCAATCCCTGTTCTGAAATTATTCTTAGACCATATCAATTCTGTAATCTGTCTGAGGTTGTAGTACGTGCAAGCGATACACAGCAAACACTGACAGAGAAGGTTCGCCTTGCTACAATCCTTGGCACGTTCCAGTCTACGCTGACTGACTTCAAATATCTGCGTAAGATATGGCGAACAAACACAGAGGAAGAACGTCTGCTTGGTGTGTCACTGACTGGCATCATGGACAATGCCCTGATGTCCGGTAAGTCTGCACATCTTGGCATGAACATTGGTGCTACGCTTGAGTCACTCAAGAATGTAGCGGTTGAGACTAACGCAGCTATGGCAGCACAGCTTGGCATTCCACAGTCAACAGCCATTACCTGTGTTAAACCTAGTGGTACAGTATCGCAGCTTGTAGACAGTGCCAGTGGCATTCATGCACGGCACAACCCATACTACATTCGTACTGTTCGTGGTGACAACAAAGACCCAATTACACAGTTCCTTATCTCTGAGGGCATTCCTGCAGAACCGGATGCGACTAAACCTGACAGCACTACAGTGTTCAGCTTCCCTATGAAGTCACCAGACAGTGCTGTGTGTCGTACAGATATGTACGCTATTGAGCAGCTTGAACTATGGCTGATCTATCAGCGTCACTGGTGTGAACACAAGCCTAGTGTCACCATCTCTGTGAAGGAACACGAGTGGATGGATGTAGGCTCGTGGGTATATGAACACTTTGATGAAGTGTCAGGCATCAGCTTCTTGCCTTTCAGTGAACACACATACAAGCAAGCACCTTATCAGGACATTGATGAAGAAACTTACAATGAACTGTTGACAAAGATGCCAAAGAGTGTAGACTGGTCAAAGCTACAGGAGTTTGAGAAGGAAGACACTACATCAGGAGGACGTGAGTTGGCTTGTACTGCTGGCGTATGTGAAGTAGTAGACTTAGATGC
>Ga0181589_10005445_pt1 | contig 10192 bp, 9 predicted proteins | sample 071ome_25_FD_132444 | JGI IMG/M metagenome (GOLD analysis project Ga0181589, IMG submission 132444) | Coastal salt marsh microbial communities from the Groves Creek Marsh, Skidaway Island, Georgia - 071410BT metaG (megahit assembly) | ecosystem: Environmental > Aquatic > Marine > Intertidal zone... | reverse complement strand
TGCTCGCTCCGCCTCTACCTTCTTAATTTCAGAAAGTAAGTCATTGCAGTCCCAGTCACCTATTTTTATCCCACTCGACTGCTCTACACGCAATAGTAAAGCCTCCAAGTCCTCTATGTGGGCTAGCGTAGCCTTAGATAGAGATGAAAATGCAGGTAGCAAGCCGCCGTCGCCTGGGAACATGTTGTTACAAAGTGTACGTACTCGCGACATTGTTTAACTTAACGTCGGTTTTTTAAAGTTGTCTGCGATTTTATCTGCCAAATATAACGCTACCGCTTGAATAGTATTCGCTGGATTCACGCACGAGCCGGTAACAAAGCAGCTACTGTCAATTACAAAAAGGTTCGCGACATCGTGAGCTTCACCTATTTGATTGACCACCGAAGTTTTTGGGTCGTTGCCCATTTTGCAAGTTCCCATGACGTGCCAACCCGCCTCGCGGACTGGCCCGGCGACATATGTCTTGTGCGCACCTGCGAGCTTAAGAACTTGACGTGCGCTCTGAAGTCCATGCGACATCATTTTTCGGCTGTTCTCTGACATCGAGTAGCAAACTTTTATACCCGGCACCCCAAAACGATCTGTCTCACCACTCAGAGTTACCTTATTCCCGCTATCAGGCAAATCCTCACAAATAATGGAGATAGCAAGCTGCTTCCTAAAGAATTTCATAAAGTCAGATTCTAAATGAGAACCAAACCGCAGTTTTTTTCGGGTATACGCAGAACGTGCCGCCTCAACCGGCCCGGTACCCCTTAACACGTGCATCATATAGCCTAAGTCAAAATCCCTGTCGGATCCTCGATAGTGTTCCAGACTATAAAGCATGCATCCTTGCGGGCCGACGTTCACGTCTAGCTCAGCGGGAAATAAACCTTCAACATAACCCAGCGGATGAATCATCAAGTTTTTCCCTACTAAACCCGAAGAATTCGCCACGCCATGCGGGAAGCGGGTACTACTAGAATTTAACAATATGCGCGGAGTGCCAATTGCGCTCGAGGCGAGCACAATTTTTGCTCCGCGCGTTTCACGAGCGATACCCTCCCTATCAAACCATCGAACACCAACTGCTCTATCGTCCTCTGTTATCACCGAACTCACGGCCGCCTCAGTGATTAATTCAAGCTGCATAGATACCGCAGCGGTTACATATGTTACGTCCGTCGAGGATTTAGCTCCTTGTGGACAGCCAGTATTGCACGGACCGAGATTTAAACATGCCGCCCTGCCATTAACGGGCCGCGTTGCGATCGCCGAGTAACTGGGCCACCAATGCCACTGTAGTTCGTTAAACGCCTTGGCGATCATATTCCCCGCCTGACCAAGGGGCACTGGAGGCAAAAGAGTCTTTATGTCGGGATACATCGGGTCACCAACGAGACCTGCCACCGTCATCATCTTCTCATTCATTTCAAAATAGGGCTGCAGATCCTCGTAATCTATTGGCCAGTCCTCATATATCCCTCGGCGAGAGAAGAGCTGAAAGTCCTCTGGCTGAAATCGGGGGAAGTGTCCGGAATAGAGGATCGTAGAACCACCGACTCCGTTGAAGTTACAGACATCGATTTGGGAACCGCTGTTGTCAACCGGGTAATCAAACGCACTGTTTCGCTTGGCAGGCAGCGGAGAGTATTCGGCGGCTTTGCGTAACTCCCAGTCCGATGCCGTCGACGGGTAGTTTTGCGGGTCTTGCCACACACCTCTCTCAAGCAATGCCACCTTTAACCCGCGCTGACACAACCGCCACGCAGCTGCGGCTCCCGCTGCCCCGGCACCCACTATTACTACGTCATACATCTCATCGCTCTTCACTACTTAGCGCCGTGGTAAATATTGCTCCAAAATCTCGGGAATAGTAATTTGCATCTCGGCCTCACAAGCCAACTCGCCATGCACTACACCCGTCGCATGGCCTTTACAAATGCCTCGCCTCCAAGAATCAACATAAGCCTCTATGATTAGCGTCTCCCCTGGGAGCACCTCTCGGCGAAACATCACCGTATGCTTAAGAGCGTGGGTGACCTTGCCCTCCAATCCGTCTAAAGAAGTTATCGCCACAGTCAGCATCTGGGCCATTGCTTCTAGCTGTAGGGCGCCCGGCATATTGGGTGCACCCGGAAAATGGAATGGAAAGTACCATTCGTTATTCGTCAAATTTTTGTGCCCTTTGGCAAATACTCCGGGCTCAAGTTCACTAACCCCATCTATCATTAAAAAGGGATATCGATTAGGCTGATACCGCTTTAATTCCTCTGCTGATAAAGTTATTGGCATCTAGTCATCTCCAAAAATTTCTTAAATCAAAAATAAATTATTCGACTAGCAATTGGCGGGACAGCTCATAAATAGTATTGCGACCATCCCAAATTAACCCCATGTCGAGCGCTCGCCCGACCGGAACGATCCGGTCCACATTTAAAGGGCCGCCCTCACACATTACTGCAAAGTCAGCAGGCTCATATCCGTAATAGGTGAGGGTTTGCTCACGAGGCCTGCAGTGCTCTGAAATCTCTTCTAGAGCATCTAGGTTATGTTGAGTGAATACTCCCAATCGAAAACTTTTCGGTGCGGTTGCCGATCCATCGAATATCCAAATGTCTCTAGTCGCGCGCTCTAGCTTAAACGCTCGGTTGTGCGCACCACACAAGCGGAATAAATCCAGCTGCTTTTCAATTAGATTAGTACCCTCGATCGCCCACTTTTCGTCAACGACGCCTTGGAGGCTCGCGAAGAAAATCTCTTGGGCCGCTCGACAATCCGCTTGCGAGCCCACCCAAAATAACAATGAAGGTGATGAACATGCGTTTTGGTCGACGAGGAATGTGTCGTTATAAAATCGCTCTGCAAGATTTCTTATTTCTACATCGGAGCTATTTGCTATCAGCGGTGCATTTAAGACGCATGAAGATACCCGATCGGGGAAACCTAAGAAAACCAGCCCCGGCGATCCTGCTTTTTCGCGGAAGTCAATCACTGTCGTATCACCACCCCACACGACCATCGCATCCACAAGATCTAGAATCTGCAGGAGTTTAGGTGAATTCCGTGAAGAACGAAAAAACGTCATTTGCGACGCTAATTTCTGCCATTGCGGCTCCTGAAGCAGCGCCTTCAAAAACTCCAAGAATAAAGTAGCCTGTGGAAATACTCTGGAGGGCAAGCGAACGAGATTTACGTTTCCAGACAGGAAGCCCATGAAAAAAGAGAATGCAAAGTTAAGTGGGATGTTGCCCGGACAAATATGAAGACAAACGCCCCTACCCCAGCGATTTTTGATCGAAGAATCCAAATGCTGCCGCTCAAATCGAGACAAACTCGCTTTTCGACAGAAATAAGCTACGGTTACGAGATCAGGATGACCCCTCGTAGTCGCGGATGAGAGTAGTTTCTTGGAGAGGGCCGAGAGGAAGGCAACTCTTTCCGGATGGAAGGCCCTACTAACAGTATTAGTTGCCGCAAATTCCCCGAGATTGAATTGCTGCTCAAAACTACCCTCATCCAGAAATAGCATCACTGCACCCTCGAACCTCGGCTCGCTCCAATCGGCCTAAGATTTCGACAGACGGTCGAGGATTGCCACAACTGCACTCGCCACCGGGCAGAACCAGCCCAATGTCTTCAGTTAATATAGAGTGGCCCGGATAACTGTGCTGCAAAGTCGAAAAAACTTGAATAATCCCAGGATTCCCCGCCTCAACCACAGATAAATCTCGAAACGATCTAGTTAATATATCGCCAGTTTCTGGGGCGTGGAGCCGCCCCTTTTCGCACTCGAAATATATGCTACCTGTCTGCTCAATCATGCCGTAGTAATTAACCAGCTTTTTACAGTTTACTGTCTGTAATGCGAGAGCTTTGAGTGCCGTGTTAGAAATGGATTTGTCGGCGAGCTTCTTCCATCCGCCACCATGCAAAATCGTAGCTCTGCCGAGATCGATTGAGGCAATATTCTTGTTTCGGATATTTAATAAAAACTCATATATTAAAAACGTAAACCCAAAAACTAAAATCGGTTCATCTTCGTGCTCTTCTAAAAAAGCTAATACCGGCTCAACTCGAATCTGGTTTTTCTCATCAAGTGCCAGACATTTCTTCTTCGCGAACATTGAAAATCCGTTAATCGCGGCCTGCCTTGCCGAATACCCCGAGCGACTATTAACAGTTTTTTCGTTGTCCACAATAAGCATCGGCAGCCTGGATTTTCCGATGTTTTTTTTAAAATCGAGAGCCAGACTTTTTGTTTGCGCCTTGGCAGTTGCGTTATCCAAGTAAATTTTTGATGGAGCGCCCGTCGTACCGGATGAGTGCATTACTTTAACTATGGCATCTTCAGGAACACTGAATAGATCGAACTCTTTGAATGCTCTTACGGGAACAAATGGGAGCTCTTCCTTTGTGGTTGGATTATCTGCAAACGCAGTCTCTGCATAGTACCTGTAATAGTCGCAATGCTTGCGATGATGGGCATCCAACCACGCCAAAGGTTCAAATATGGAGTCTGCATTCACCGCAAATACTCATTCGAAAGTAAGTGATAATCGATTTTTCCGCTTCCATTTTTGGGCAGCGTCGGTACTTGAATCGCGGCAACCTGCCTGCCTCTCAATCCGAATTCTTTTGTCACGAGCGCCCTCAAAAGCTCAACTTCCGCCCGCTCCGTCACTAGTGTGAGCTCTTCATCAACTCCTATTGCCGCGCAGTTAAATCCCTGCAAAGCTAACTCCTGCTCTATTTGATCTAAGCTAAACGTTATGCCGCTCATTTTGATCATCCGCTTTTTGCGCCCCAAGATGGTAATGAAACCATCGGGATCAATTTCTACAATATCTCCGGTCATGAGGCTTCCGTTGAAATCATCACCTCTTTGAAGATCCGCCGCGCAAAGTGCGTACCCTAATGCGACGTTTGGACCTCGATAAAGTAGCTCCCCTCGCCCGCTACGCCCCCCCGTCTCCGCTATAATCGCTTCCCCGCAGGATATCGGAACCCCTACTGTTCCACTTTTTTCCTCCGCGTGCTCAGGGTCAAGGTAGGCAATTCTCGGAGAAGCCTCGGTCTGACCATACATTGTGTAGTATCGAACGCCATTCTCCACGCATATCTTACGCATCCTTTGCGTAATATCCTCGCGAAGAAAGCCCCCAGCCTGAGTCATTCGCCTAAGCGTTTTGAGTTGACCATTGCCCGGCTTCAGCCGTGACATTGCCTCATATGTAAAGGGCACGCCAGAAATATCTGTCACCTTCTCAGTCTCGACTAACCGCCAGAAATCGCGATCAATTACAGACAGCTCTGTAATGACGTATCGTGCTCTCTTATAGATGCAGTTGTGCAACACAGACAATCCATAGGAATAATGGACTGGAAGTAACGAGATAGAAACTGAATGCTCCTCTAGACTCAAATATTCGCATATTGATCTCGTACAGGCCTCAATATTTTTCTTAGAAAACCTGACGCATTTCGGATCTCCTGTCGAGCCAGAGGTTGGGAGCAACACAGCCAAATTAGGATGTAATATTGTCTTGGACCCGGCTTGAGAAGCTAGCAGCACTGAATCATGAAAATCTGTTTTCTTTTCATAATCAGGAAATAGGTCTGCCAGATCTAGGCCGCCGAATAAATACTGTGGATCGTACTTTTCTACGAGTCGCGTTTTCCAGTGATGTTTGGCATCGGCATCGATCAGCAGCGGAACGATATTTGCTCTCAAACACCCTATATACGCTGCAACCGTTGCCAAATCCTTTTTACAGAAAATAATACAGAGCGCCCTCGAGCAACCAGAAAAAATACTATCTCCATGCGAAAAAGCCTGAGTGTAGGAATAAGACGCCCCCCCTTTTTTAAGAAAAGGCCTTGCATCTCTAGGATCTTCTGTATCCAAGCTAAACACTTAGAATTCGACACCATACTTTTTTAGGGTATTAATGCCCGTCATATAAGATCCGAAGTCAATAATGTCATCCATCTCAAGCTCTATATCAAAAATATCTTCCAACTCTGCGACTAGTGCCATGTGCCCGACTGAATCCCAAGCTTTAATGCTTTGGTACTCTAGCCCCTCGTTTAGTTCACCGGCATCTATTTCAAAAACTTCTAAAAATGCCGCATCATATTTTTCTCTATTGCTCACTTAAGTTCTCCTGACCACCAAATACCCTTCTATTTTCGTTCCGTTTTACTACTCTTGCGGGGTTCCCCATAGCTATAACTCCGTCCGGTATATCTTTATAGACTACAGATCCCATTCCTATAATTGTCTCAGAGCCAATAGTCACCCCCTCTCTTACTAAAGCTCCCATGCCCACAAAAGTCCGCTCCCCGACGCGAACCCCTCCCCCGAGATTTACCTGCGAAGAAAGCACGGCGGAGGCCCCGACTTCTACATCATGCCCTACGATGGCCATCGTATTTACTGCAACGTTTTGAGAGATATTTGCCGTCGCTTGAATAGACGAGAATGGAGCGATAATGGATCCTTTGCCTACAAGAGCTTTTGCTGACACAAAAGAATAAGCCGAAATAACCGAAGAAACTTCCAGTGAACTTGATTCAAGTTTATCTAGAAGTTTGTGCCTAACTGCTGGCTCACCTAAACCGATGGTCACTCGTCCAACCAAATTATCATTCCATGCGGTGACGGGAATACCAAGCACATTGCCCTTCACCACTTCGTCTACGACAAACTCAATGCTCCAATCACCGGACATCTGCATTGTGCTTAAGATATCAAGGGCTTCTTTGCCGAAACCGCCTGCGCCGTAAATGTACCATTTACGCATTGGCTATTTTTTCCATAAAAAAGGACTCGAGCGCAAGCGCGTCGAGGCCATACAGTGACAAGAGGTAGCTATATTCGCCAGTTTCCAGATAATGATCGGGCAAAGTCCTCGTGAAAATTGAGCGACTATCCAACCCCTGGTCTACTACAAGCTCTGCTATGGCACCTCGTAGCCCTCCAGTTTTGGTATGTTCTTCAACGATAAAAGTTAAATCTGAGCCTGCAATGATCTCAGCCAAAAATTTTTCTGGTAATGGTTTTAGAGTATGAATATTTAATAATCCAACCGCGACTCCAGTTTTCTTTTCTATTTCCTCAACCGCTTTTTTACATTGCGCAACGACAGAACCCGACGCAAAGACATTTATGTCAGATTTAGGCGATATCCAGTTAGGAGTCCCAATTTTAAAATCATAGTCGGATTCATAGACTGTCGGGGCCGAAGGTGCTCCAGTTATACGGAGATAAGTGGGTGCGTTATGTTCGACCATTACGCTTAATGCTTTATAGAGCTCTATGCAGTCTGCGGGGCTGATGATGGTAATCCCGGGAATGCTACGCATTATTGATAAATCTTCCAGGCCGTAATGTGAGTTACCGAGGAAGGCCATAGACACCCCGCTTCCCAAAGCAACAAGCCTGACGGGCTCTTCCATATAACCGAGGTTCATACGCACTTGCTCGGAGGCACGCATGGAGGCAAAGGGCGCAAACGTCGACGCAAAAACCTTGTATCCCACACGGCTCAGACCCGCGGCAAATCCGACCATATTTTGTTCAGCGATACCTGTATTGATAAACTTATCCGGGTGGTCTCTATAGAACGTTGCCAAACCCGATGAGCGACCAAGATCAGCCGAGATTAGAAGCAGCGATTCGTCTTGAAGTGCAATTTGTGACATGACGCTGCCATAGACCGCTCTAGGCCCTATTCTGGCCCACGTTCGAGAAAGTTTTTTGTCAAGGTTCATGGGGTGAGTCCCAACTCGCTTAAGCTCTCTTTCAATATCGTCTCTGTAATCCGGTTGTGATGCCAGTCGTTGTTGTTTTCCATAAAGGAAATACCTTTTCCTTTAACTGTATTGGCCACTATTACACTTGGCGTTTCCTTCCGTTCAAGCGCGCCTCGCAGAGCGGCCTCTATTTCGCCAAAGTCATGCCCATCTACCTCGTGAACGTCCCAACCAAAAGATCTCCAAACACTGGCTAAACGTTCAGCGTCAGGAAACAGCGAGTTCGCGCCATCATTTCGTAACCGGTTGACATCTACTATACCAATGAGATTGTCAGCCTGAAGCTCCGCTGCAAGTGCAGCTGCCTCCCAAACCGATCCTTCGTTGCACTCCCCGTCCCCCATCATGACAAACACTTTGTTTGCTAGGCTCCGTCTCAAATAACCCACGGCTATCCCCAAGCCATACGATAGGCCTTGCCCAAGACTGCCGTTTGACGACTCAATACCGTATTCCAAATTTTTTATGGGATGCGCAATCAACTTACTGCCATTCGTTTGAAAGGTTTTCAGATCCTCATCAGAAATAGTTCCGATCCGATTTAAGACAGCCAGGTGCCCCAGTACCGCGTGACCCTTGCTAAGAATAAAAATATCTCTTTCCTCCCAACAAGGCTCTTTAGGCCGGTATTTCATTGCGCCGCGCCAATATAAAACCGCGAGTATGTCTGTCATGCTCAACGCGCCCCCAAGGTGCGCTGCCTGCCCACAAGCAAATGCCGTCCTGATTATTGTTTCTCGTAAATCTCGGCTGATGCTCTCAAGATCACATTCCATCTCATACCCCTTTATAAAACTCTAAGACCAGCTTAATTGAGCTTTCAGTAGGCCTGTTTTCCGCGACCCCTTGCTGTAAGCAACCAGCAATCTGCACCCTATGACGCCCCTCAATTTCGATCACGCGATTGGGTTTATCAGAGCCAACTGAGGGTGATTACTTATGGGTGCCGCGCCGACAGAGAAAGTTCATACGGACTATATTCCAGTGATTGAGCGCCAAACCGTGCCGGTAGAGTATTATACGAGGTCGCGGCACGAGCGCCATCACGGCATTTTCACGTAACGGCGGGTTGGTTGAGTTTCTTCCTCTTTACTGACCGTTGATAAATCTCGTTCAGCGTCCTTTTATGCAACGGCGTTCTTGTGAGAACTTTGTTATCGGTGGGACGCTCGCAATTTTTTTTAAGCTGGGTGTTGCGGACGCAGGTGGGAGTGCATGTCCCCATACGCGATAACGTCACTGGCATAGCGGCAAGGCTCACACTAGGCTCAACCTAACTCGGTTAAAATTTACCGAGGACGTCATTTAGCAATAAATGCATAGATTCTCTGTCTCTATATTGTTAGATACTGCCTATGGAGCAGTGAGCGTTGACGCTTCATTGGCGGCGTTATTCTTCAGGTTACTGATAAATAAGAACTGTTTATCTATGGGTCAAGCTGCCGCATTGCCAATACTAACAATCTCGTCAACGATCTTATGAACTTGTTCAACTGCGAGGTCGGGATATATTGGCAAACAAAGGATTTTCGAAGATAAATCTGCAGCGACCTGCAAAGAATCAGCACTGCCGATACTGCCTACCCCAGTGTATGCAAGATACTTCGGAATAATGGGGGAGAAATATTTCCTACAATACACCCCTCGGGCCTTCATTTCGTCAGCCAAAACGTCTCTGGAAACTGCAAAATTAGAGTCAACGACTACAGGGAAGTAAGCAAAATTCCTTTTTCCCTGCCGCACAGGGCCCAAGCACTCTATCCCTGCTACAGCCGCTAACCGCTGCCGGTAAACTGCATCCAGTTCAGCTCTGGCAGAAATGTACTCTTCGAAGCGTTGCAACTGCAGTAGGCCGAACGCCGCACTAACTTCGTTTAATTTTCCATTAATGCCAACCAGAGTTACCTCATCCTCTCCCGTAAACCCAAAGTTTTTTGCAGTGTCCACATGCTTTTTCATGTCTGCGCTTGAAGAAACGACTAATCCTCCCTCAAACGTATTTAATACTTTTGTGGCATGGAAACTCACAACAGAAATGTCGCCGTGCCTGAGCGCACTGCCACCTGCGTCTTCTACCCCAAAAGAGTGGCAAGCGTCATAAATAACCGCCAAGTCGTGGCGTGATGCGATTGCTTCGACCTCGGCTGTATCTACCATGTTTCCATAACAATGAAGCGGCATGATCGCTTTGGTCTCGTCGGTTATTGCCGCCTCAATGAGGCGTGGGTCTAAACAACCAGAATTGGGTTCTATATCTACAAATACAGGCTTATTTTGCATCCACAGAATGCTATTCGATGTCGCCACGAAAGAAAAAGGCGTGGTTATGACTTCACCGCCCCGAATTCCCAGCGCGTCCTGGGCCAGCATTAAACCAACCGTGGCGTTA
>Ga0181589_10005440_pt1 | contig 10198 bp, 8 predicted proteins | sample 071ome_25_FD_132444 | JGI IMG/M metagenome (GOLD analysis project Ga0181589, IMG submission 132444) | Coastal salt marsh microbial communities from the Groves Creek Marsh, Skidaway Island, Georgia - 071410BT metaG (megahit assembly) | ecosystem: Environmental > Aquatic > Marine > Intertidal zone... | reverse complement strand
GCTATCTTATCACGGACAATCGACCAATCCATCTTGCTGGACTTGGGTACATCAATGGATTCACCTCTTTCTTTTTCAAGTAATTCAATGGTGTCCTGAGGTAAAAGGCCACGGTCCCATTTTGATCCCCTGTAGGAGGAGTATGTACCGCGTTCATTCGCCAAATCACTGGAAGCTTCGTATGCATAGTAGCAAATTGCTTCCATAAATTCATCATTGAACTCCACAGCATCTTCACTGGTGAAAGCAATATTCTTAACAAACAGTGCATTCTGTAGTCCCATGACTCCCAAACCAATCGGGCGATGACGATTGTTGGATGTTTTGGCTGCATCGGTTGGATAAAAATTTACATCGATTACATTATCCAATGCCCGAACGGCAATCTGTATGGTTTCGCGTAACTTTTTGTGGTCAATCCCACCCTCAGGAGTTAAGTGAGAATCAAGAACTACGGAACCGAGGTTACAAACGGCAGTTTCATCCGCACCTGTATTCAGGGTGATCTCTGTACAAAGATTTGAGCTATGGATAACGCCCGCATGATCTTGGGGACTTCGAATATTACAGGTATCCTTAAATGTTATCCAAGGGTGACCGGTTTCAAAAAGCATCTTGAGCATTTGCTTCCATAAATCAATGGAAGGAATCTTGTGGCTCCATATCTCGCCTTTTTCAGCTTTCTGTTCATACTCATGGTATTTATCTTCAAATGCCTTACCATAGAGATCATGCAAGTCAGCTACTTCATTTGAACGAAAAAGTGTCCAGTCTTCACGAGCCTCCATGCGTTTCATGAATAAGTCAGGGATCCAATTGGCCGTATTCATATCATGAGTACGACGACGATCATCACCCGTATTTTTTCTTAATTCAAGAAATTCCAATAAATCACAATGCCATGTCTCTAAATAAGCACAACCTGATCCTTTTCTCTTACCGCCTTGATTCACGGCACAAAGTTGATCGTTGTGCATTTTGAGGAAAGGAATAACCCCTTGGCTCTCTCCATTGGTTCCGGCGATATGACTGCCAGTACCGCGAACCGATGTCCAACTTCCTCCCAACCCTCCGGCCCATTTCGAAAGAAAAGCATTTTCAGCAATCCCACGGTACATGATCGATTCTATAGTATCATCCACCTTGTAAAGATAACAGGAAGAGAGTTGAGAATGGGGTGTGCCTGCGTTAAAAAGGGTTGGGGTGGAGGAACAAAACCTGCGGCTTTTATAGAGATTATAAAGAGATATAATTTGATCCTCAGGGCTGTCTTCGTGTGCAAACACACCCATAGCTACCCTCATCCAGAAAATCTGAGGGGTCTCCAATCGTATAGGTTTATCACCGGTCTTGTCTACGACTAGATAACGATCGTATAAAGTTTGGATACCAAGGTAATCAAAATCTAAATCTGCTGATGGATCAATGGCTTCAGCTAGTTTTGCACAATCTAATTTGAGAAGCTTAGCATCCAATCTTTTAATTTCTACGCCACGCTTCAGATATTTCTTAAACCCTTCAACATGAAAGGTTTTTAATTCTTCGATCGTATTTTCTGCAATATTCCAACCGAGGGATTCTTCATACATATATGAAAGGAGAATTCGGGCGGAAAACTTGGCGAAATCACCATCTTTCTCGATTAAAGTTTTGGAATTTAATATAATGGTTTTTCGAAGATCTTCTTCCGAAATCTCCGAAAACACAGATCTGCGTAAGCATTCTTCGATTTCTTCGGTATTTATACATAGGTCCAATCCTATAGATGCAAAAGAGATTCTTTTCTTGAGGTCGATCCCGTCCCAGAAGAAAGAGCTTCCATCCCGCTTCTTGACGACAATCATGGAGTCTTGCTTGACTTCCTCTTGTCCACCACCAACTTCTCGGTCGATACGTCGTCTTGCACGGTAAAGGATGTAGGATTCTGCTACTTTGAAATATCCCTTCCTCATCAACTCTTCCTGTACAATATCCTGTACATCCTCGATGTTGATAAATGCTTGCCCAGTTGCTATAGCTCGTTGCGTGACATTGTTAGAAATTTCAACGGCTGCTTCTGAATCTAGTCGCAAAGACAGAAATGCTTTGCGAACGGCAACCTCTATCTTCGCAGAATTCCAAGGAACAACCTGCCCGCTTCTGCGGATGAGACGGATTTGTGCCAAACCTGCAGAATTTTCCGGGTGTAAATTTCCACCAGAAGCCCCATCACTGGACCGGCTAATTACGAGGCTTTTGGCAACATCGTAGGCATCATTTTCGACCAGAGCCTTCTCGATTAAACGATACAGTTCATCGAAGGACAGGCGCGGGGCAACGCCTTCATCCTCTTCAGCCATTCGCTCGATTAAGCGATCGGCAACAATCCGGGCAGACTCCACCACGAGCTCCCGGTTTTTGGGGGTGTATATGTCATTTTCTTCCCTAGAAATCATCAGGTCGGTCAAAGCCTCCCCAATGACATCGGCCACCTCGGCAATGTGGAAATCACGATCACCCGCGCCATCTGCAATCCGTAATTTAGGAACTTCGAATCGATTACCGCCCAAAGCATCAGCCCAATTGAACCTGGGCTTGTTTTCACTTGGTGTCTCCACCGCTTTGGTTAGCATTTTATCTTCTTCGAATATCTTATTACGCATTATTTATATACTCCCGTCCAAATTTTAATTTTTAAATTCTAGTTTATTTATCTTACAGCTCGTCATCAGAAACTTCAGCCAACGAGGAAGATTTTTGATATTCTGTAACCCTACCTTCGAAGAAATTCTGTTCTTTTTTCACATCAATAGTTTCTGCCAACCATGGGAATGGATTCTCCAAACCTGGATTGAGAACATCCAAGCCAACACCATTCAATCGACGGTCGGCTATGTAATCGATGTAAGTACAAAATTCTTCAGCACTTAATCCGACAGAACTCACAGGGAGGCAATCGCGGATAAATTCCTTCTCCAACTCAACTGCCTTTTTCATAAGTTCAACTAGTTCCTGCTTAAATTCAGGAGTCCAAACATCCGGATTTTCGTCAATAAGCACACGGAACAGGTTGCGGAAAAGTTCAATATGGTTAGATTCGTCGCGGAGAGTGTATCTAAACATTTGTCCAATCCCTGGGAATTTATTTTGACGAGCAAGGCTAAGAATCATCCCGAATAAACCATAAAACTGAGTCCCTTCCATGCACTGGCCAAAAAGAAAGATATTTTTCGCAAGCTCCTGCTTATTAGCAGTTTGAGTAAGATCAAGGTCGCGCCTTAAGTTTTTGGATGCTGAAGTCACGAACTCGTTTTTACGACGAATCGTTTCGATTTGCTCAAACATTGCTTCGCATTCATGGGGATTTATGCCTAATGAGCTGATCATATATAGCAAGCTGTCCGCATGAATGTTTTCCTCGTGGGCATGCCGACCGAGCGCCAGTTTTAGCTCAGGTGCGGTAACAAGTTCGCGAACAACATGCTGAATGTTATCACCGACAATCCCTTCAGCTGCGGAAAAGTACCCAATCCCCATCATGATGATCCACCTTTCAGCATCGCTAAGATCTTTAGTATCTTTCCACTGCTCAAGGTCTTTTTGCATAGGAACATCTTCTGGTTCCCAATGATTCGCCTTCATTTTACGATAAAGATCGTATGCCCACTGATACTTTAAGGGCAATAAGTTGAAAGTCATGGTATCACGGCCATTGATAACTTTCTTTTGGTTGTATGCCTCAACTGCTTTTTCTTCGTCTAAAACGAAGGTTTTCCCGCCAATTTCGTATGTTTTGTCCATTTTATGCTTTCTATCCAACAAGATGATTCCACCATCTTCTTGCTTATTGTGCCTCTTTTGTAATGTTTTTAGTGAGTTCGTCTTTTAAATCCGATAGTGCCGAATGAAAGACAAAAGAAAAGAAAAAAATGTTGGTAATTCAAAAAAACTTATTATCAATACACTATATGTGGTGTTAGGACTGATATTTGAGCACTGCATTTAGTTGTGTGAATAAGTTTTTAAATAAAAATCGTTTAAATTCCAAAAGTTATTCCTTAACTATGAAAACTCAAGAAAAGCGTAAAAAAGAAACTTTTCCAAGTCTTAGTTATTTAAAGTTATTGATAACTTCTTCCAAACTTATTGACAAAATTTTTGAACAGAAAGATAGATAGATTCTAACTTTAATAAATTAAAATATATATTTTATTAATTAACTTATACTACTTATTGGACCCAAAATATTTAGTCACCAAATAAGTTAAATAAAAGGTAAATTTTACTAAAAGATTACGACAAAAGGATATTAGAATTAGAGTAAGTCCTGAAACGCCGAACCTAATCTTTTTTTGGATTTTTTCACAATCTCCAAAACTTCTCCTAATAAATAGATTGATCCTGTAATTAATAGAATTTGATTCAATTTTAGTTGTTCAATGTAGGATTGAACACAACTAAATCCACCAGACTGGACATTGCCTTCAAAAATAGGCGCAAGTATCGCTTGCATCTCATCAAAAGAACAAGCCCTAGGTTGCTTTGGTTGAAACAGCCTGATTTCATTAGCAAAATTGGCAAGTTCAGGTAAAATCTCATGAGCCCGTTCTTTACCGAGGGCCCCAAACCAAATAATAAGTTCCTTATTTGATGGTAAATTGCCTAACTGCCTGACTAAAGCTTTCGCACCTTCCTGATTATGGCAGGCATCTAATACAATCATTGGCTCCTCCTGGATTACCTGCCATCTACCCTCCAGTTCCACTTGAAACAATGCCTGAGTTGACTTTTCTGGATCAAGAGGAAACTTATCCTTTAGAATTTCGGTTACCTTAACAGCAAGAGCCGCATTTCTTCTTTGGTGCTGACCAATTAAATTTGTTTTAGGCAATTCTCCATCTTCAGGACAAGAGGCAAGAGTGTAAAATTGGGCTTTGTTCTTTTGGGCGAACTTTCTAACTGTTTCGTTTGCAGTGCCAGGTAACCAACCTGTCAGAACAGGGCATCCCTTCTTTATAATTCCTGCTTTCTCATAAGCTATTTGCTCTATGGTGTCTCCCAAAATATGGGAATGATCCAGGGAAATCGTGGTGATGACAGAAATTTCAGGGTGCACTACATTTGTTGAATCCAAGCGACCTCCTAGTCCGGTTTCCAAAACAACCAAGTCCACTTTTTCGGCTGAGAATTCACAAAATGCGACGGCAGTCATCATTTCAAAGAAAGATGGGTGCATGCCTGGGAATTCTTTATCAATTTCTTCAGCCAAAGGTTTGAGCACCTGTATATGGTCAAGCAACTTATTGTGAGAAAGAATTTCCCCATTTACCCGTACTCTTTCCCCGAGATCTACGAGATGAGGAGACGAAAACAACCCAAGTTTATAACCATTTGCCCGGTAAATAGAGTCAAGCATCGCACAAGTCGAACCCTTTCCATTGGTGCCAGCCACATGAATTACCGGGAATGTCAGAACTTCACGACCAATCTTCTGTAACAGTAATTCCATTCTCTCGATACCATAACTCGACCCTTGATTTCGGAGGGAATATAAATACTCAAACAAGTCTTTCACCCTGAGATAGACTTAAATCAGAAAAGCCACTCTCATTCAGAATGGAAATAGACCTTACTTTCTTTTGGTTACGGAGGATTTTGGTTTGCTCGCTCGGGTTTTCGCAACTGTTGGTTTCTTTGCGGAAGTCTTGGGTTTTGCTTTAGACACCCTGGCTTTTTTGGCAGGTACCGTCATCGCTCTTTTTGCTGTCGTAGAAGATTTAGTCTTACCGTTAAGTGAGTGGCCCAAATGACCAATCAAGGAAATCAATCGATCCCTGAGATCGTGACGTTCGACAATTTGATCAATCAGACCATGTTCGAGCAAAAACTCGGAAGTTTGAAATCCTTCAGGGAGGTCGGCTCGTGTAGTTTCCTTGATTACCCGACGACCGGCAAAACCGATCAATGCTTTGGGCTCCGCAAGAATCACATCGCCAAGAGTGGCAAAACTGGCCATCACTCCGGCCATAGTTGGATTAGTTAAGACGGAAATGTAGGGAACACCTGCTTCTGCGAGCCTACCAAGGGCAGCACTGGTTTTGGCCATTTGCATAAGGCTAAGGATTCCCTCATACATTCGGGCACCTCCGGATGCGGAAACAACCACGACCGGAATTTTTCGCTCCAATCCTCTCTCAATCGCCCGGGTAATTTTTTCGCCAACCACCGACCCCATACTTCCTCCAAGAAATCGAAAGTCCATCACTGCAATGCTGAGGTCATGTCCACCGATCTTACCAGTTCCGCAAACTACAGCATCTTCCAGTTTTGTTTTTTGGCGATTTTGCTCCAATTTGTCTTTGTAAGAGGCGACCCCCTTGAAATCGAGGGGATCAGTAGATTTCAAATCCTGATCATGTTCTTCAAAAGTTCCTTCGTCCAGAAGCGATGCGATTCGGTCCGGCGCAGGCAAAGGGAAGTGATAACCACTGCTGGGAACAACCATTAAATTCTTTTTCAGTTCCTTGGCGAACACCATGTCACCGGTCTCCGGGCATTTAGTCCAGACACCTTTGGGCACTCCATCCCTCGATTTTACGCTAACGGTTGAATATTTTGGTTTATTAAAAAAGGCCATTTTTAGTTTAAATTATCCATGCCCAAGGGTGGCTACACTTACATGTTGAAAACCGTTATCCTTGAGCACTTCTGCACAAGCGTTGAGGGTTGCCCCCGTTGTAAATACATCGTCGACCAGCATGATTTTGTCCTTCTTTCTTAAATGATTTTTCCGCACGAGTGCAAAGGCATTTTTTACATTCGCTTTTCGCTGGTTTCTATCGAGTTCGGTCTGAGACGGTGTATTCTTTCTTCTTATCAAGGCATGAATCACTTCCACGCTTGGACCCAACGCCTTACGAAATGCCTGTGCAATCCACTCACTTTGATTAAACCCCCTTTTCCCTAAACGGCGACGATGCAGGGGCACAGGAACCAAAACGGTTCCCTCCAAATATTCCCTGAATCCTTCACTCCTTTCCACCCAACTGGGCATGTCGCGAAGGATCATCCTGGCACCATGATACTTTATATCGTGAATCAACTCTCTGGCTCTCTTCTCCATCACAAACATGCACCGGCCCCGATCAAAGAGTAAATTGTCCTCCCGGCAACCTGCACAGGTAAGTCCCTGAAAATCCATTCCTGCCATGGGAATTCCACAAAGTTTGCATCGGGTGCCCCGTACCCATGCCAAAGTATCAAGACAATCCTGACAGACATAGGAATATCCATCCTTAAAAACCTGCCCCCCACAAATCGGACAAAAACTGGTTAAAACAAAATCGAGTGTTCGGTTAACGAAGGGAATCCACCATTTTCTTTTTTCTTTCACAATTGTTTTCGCCGATAAAAGACCTTCTCTAAGGAAAGTCCATGAGCGGGGGCACTCACCACAACCTCTGTGCGCTTTCGACTCTTCAAAATTTCGTAAATTTTTTGAGGCGAAAGCTTCCCTGTCCCGACATCAAGCAAAGCCCCAACCATACTACGAACCATTTTATAAAGGAAACCGCTTCCTTCGATAATAAATTCAAGGCTGTCCCCTCGAGCCTTGAGATCCACCTTCCACACATGCTTAAGAGGGTTTTCACAGGAATCTTTTCCTCGTGACGCGGAAAAAGCGGAGAAATCATGTTCACCCAAGAAGAATTGAGCCGCCTGCTCCATTTCTAATGTGGAAATTTTTTGTTTTTTAAGGGACAGTACAAATCTTTCTTCCTGCGGCATTGCCCATCCTTTGACCACGCGATAACGGTACTGTTTACCACGGGCCGACAAATGGGCATGAAACCTGGGCCCCACTTTACGGATTTTTCGGGGGCTAATTCCCTTGGGCAGATGGGACCTTATGGCTTGCTCCATTGATTCCTCTCCATGTTCCCAATTCTTATCGAAGTGAAACACCTGTCCTTTGGCATGCACTCCTGCATCCGTCCTGCCTGCACCCACCGTTTTTACTGGATGATGAAATACTTCCTCAAGAGCGGCATTTATATGATCCTGCACTGCTTTGCCATCCGGTTGCTTCTGCCATCCTGAAAATTCGGTACCATCATAAGCACAGTCACAGCGCCATCGTTGAATCATGTCAGGCAATTCAAGCTCCCTTCCCATCGATAAAGTCACGGAGAATCAGACTGGCAGCGGTCGCATCTATTCGCCCATCTGCCGGTTTCCTCTTTTTTTTTCCCTTGGGTTTTCCCTGGATAGATTCCGCTGCCGCCACACTGGTCAAACGCTCATCCACGCGATGCACCGGTAAATTGAACTCCTTTGCCAGTTCAGAAATAAATACATCGACTTCCTTTGCCCGTTTGCCAACCACTCCATCCATATGGATGGGGTACCCAATCACCAGTTCATCAACTTTTCGCTCGTTCATCACTTGTTTCATTTTCTCCAACCAGTTAGAAAAATCCACTCCGGGGATGGTGCCCAATGGTAGAGCAATCCCCAATTCATCCGCTAACGCCAGCCCGATCCGCTTGGTTCCATAATCTACTCCAAGGTAAGTCGGCACCGTTAGCTTGAGAATTTTAAGTTAGGGAAGGATTTTGAGAACCCACGGCCTGGGCAAGTGCCTTCACTTCCTGAGCTTTATCCTTGTGGCAAACCATGGTTGCATCTCCCGATTGTACCACGATCAGATCTTTCACCCCCAACAAGGTAATACAATGACCGCTTTCCGAGAAAGCCAGGTTACTAGAAGAGTCCAGGGCCACACCTTCGCCTTTAAAAACATTTCCATTTTCATCTTTTGGATAATGTCTCTCAATCGCCGGCCATTCTCCTACATCATCCCAATCAAAAGAAGACTCAACCATCGCCACCCTCTCCGCTTTTTCCATCACTGCAAAATCAATGGATATTTTTTCAAGTTCCGGGTAGACCTTATCCATAGCCGTCTCGAGATCATTCTCTCTGTCCCATTCATTCCCCAAGGTTTTTAAACCAGAAGAAAGCCTGGGTACCAAACGATCGATCTCAGCAAGAATCACACTTGGACGCCAGACAAACATTCCCGCATTCCAAAAATAATTTCCGGCATCCACATATTCCTTGGCTTTAGCCAGGTTTGGTTTTTCCACAAACCGGCTCACCTCGGTAACCGAGCGACCGGCATATTCGGCAAGAATGGACCCCTGTTCCAAGTACCCATAACCGGTCGCAGGGAAGGTCGGTTTGATTCCGACGGTCACGAGCTGATCTTCCGCCTCAGCGGCTTCAAATGCTGTTTCCAAAGTAGACTGAAACCCCCGGGCATCTTCAATCACATGATCGGCCGGCAGAAGTGCAAATGATGCATCTTCCCCCTCCTTGGCAACAAGTAAAGCAGCTAAGCCTACCGCAGCCGCGGTATCCCTCCCCACAGGCTCACCAATCACCCGCTCAGGTAGTAAATCCGGACAGGTTTCAAGAACAGATTCTCGCTGTTCCGCATTAGTGATCACAAAAATTCTTTCCACCGGCACAAGTCCTTCTAATCGTCGAATCGTTTGCGTCAACATAGGGGCATCCCCCACAATCGGAAGCAAGTGCTTGGGGCGTTTGAGTCGGCTCTGGGGCCAGAAACGCTCTCCTCGTCCTCCGGCCATAATCACGATAAATCTATTTTTCATCCTACATACATCCCATGTTTGCAGGAGAAGGAATTGCGAGGAAAAAATCGTTTTTTTCCACTCCCTAATAAATTCTACGCATTATTAAGGGTCCATCTCATCCCGCTTGCCAATGTTCCGCCCATAAGGTAATGCATTGAGGTTTTATTATTTAGGCATGAAACGTAGCCATCACTGTAATCAACTTCGCAAAGAAAACGCCGGATCATCCGCCTCCCTTATCGGATGGATTGATTCCCTCCGCGATCATGGGGGCGTATTCTTCCTCGACCTACGCGACCGGGAGGGCAAGACACAGGTAGTTCTTGATCCTGAGAACAAGACTCTTTCCGAACTTTTCCCGAAGCTCAAACCCGAGAGTGTGATCGAGGTAAGCGGAGAAATCCGCAATCGTGATCAAGGGACGGAAAACCCTAACCTCGACACCGGGGCGATCGAACTCTTTGCCAATAACATCACAGTCCACAACCAGTCCAAGACCCCTCCCTTCCCCCTCGACGAAACAGCTGACAAAGTCGGAGAAGATCTCCGACTCACTT
>Ga0181589_10005424_pt1 | contig 10214 bp, 12 predicted proteins | sample 071ome_25_FD_132444 | JGI IMG/M metagenome (GOLD analysis project Ga0181589, IMG submission 132444) | Coastal salt marsh microbial communities from the Groves Creek Marsh, Skidaway Island, Georgia - 071410BT metaG (megahit assembly) | ecosystem: Environmental > Aquatic > Marine > Intertidal... | reverse complement strand
TCTGGATAACGGCTATATTCATACTACCTAATTTTAAGATCAAATACTCTAAAAAACTTAAAATAAATAAACTTATAATATGAAAGGTTGTATTAAGGGGGTATGATTTTTTTGGCAATCCTGTCAAATAGGCCATCAGCTTTTTATCATCACCCCCAAATTTCCTGTTGCGGGAAATATGATAAGATCATGATCCGGAAATTTTGCGGCCTTTCATAGATAGACGCAAATGGAATGATGGCACGATAAAATACCATCTCGTCATATTTTGAAGATTTATCCTTGATAGAACCAAATTGCAGTAATGGCTGGCGGACAGACAGGCTGATCCGCCCCACCAGATCAATCCATTTGCCATAGGCTGTTTGCATCAATTCTGCATATTCCAGCGTGTGAAGCTGTTCTGGATAGGCGCATATTTCAGCAATATCTTCAGGCTTGCAAGAATGATTTGGATCTAGTGTGAATAGGCTACAATATTTCCAAATATCGGGGTCAATTTTTTGCAATGCCTGCTTGGTTGGCTCGTTTCGATGGGCTATTTGGCCAAGATTCAGAAACAAAAAGGGCAAGCTATCAGAAACATTCACGATTGAAGGGAATATTGAAAGATGCGATGCAAACTCGTTCTCTTCGGTTTTCTCGAAAGAAAACAGACATAATCTGCCAAGATACAGAAACAGGTCTGCTTTATCATCATAGCTTTTAGGGGGCTTTATATGCTGGTCATTCTGTGACGTGCTATCATGAAAATAGATGGTGGTAGGGACGTCTTTGATGGCACGCAGAAAGTCGATTAGCCTCAGCAACGCAACCCATCCGGCATCATCTTGCAGATGCAGCTCCATCTGGTTCTGCTGTCTTCTGCCAGTAATGACCTGTCGGGCATCTTTCGGCGCTTTTGTTCCAGAATTTTCTTCCAGAATTTCAAGTTGGCCATCACAATCTATGTGAAATTCTATATTCATTGGTTGCTAACCCTGTCCGCTTGTCAGAAAATTTCGCCAATTTTCGTCAAACCGGATATCTGACATCATCTACAAGATGGCTAGAATGACATCAAAAAGTTAGAAAAGCGTTTACGCGAAGCATTTTTTGATAAAAAATTGTCATAAATTTGATAACAAACGGTTTCTTGAGCGAAAAAAAGCAGATGACAGAGCAGACATCTCCCAAATTGACCGAATTTCACATGCGTATCGATGCTGATGCGCGCTGGTTTCATGAAGGAGGTGAAATTACCAGAAAACGCATGGTTGCATTATTTGCGTCTATTTTATCATGTGACGAGACAGGCCAGCACTGGCTAACCACACCGGTGGAATATGGGCCAGTTGAGGTTGAAGATGCTGCCTTTATTATCATCGCAATGCAGGTGACATCAGCAGGAGGCATTCAGGTGATCACCATGACAGATAATGTTGACAGGGTATATGAGGTTGGAACGGATTTTCCGTTAAGATTGGAAGCTGGCAAAGATGGCGCCATCAAACCATATCTGCTGCTGGAACGCGGGGTGAGGGCGCGGCTATCCCATCCGGTATATTACGAGCTGGCCAGCCTTGTACAGACAGACCACGCATCAGGCGCGTTAGGAGTAACAAGCCATCAGCAATTTTTCAATCTGGAACAGCAAGATAACCCTCAACCGACCGGATACAAGGCATGACAGAAATGCCATCGACAACCCTGTTGCAACAGATAACGGCCTGTCTGTCATCAAAGCCGCCTCGCTATCATGGTGATATGCCAGAACAGGGCACAAAAAAAGCAGCAGTTCTGATGTTGCTGGCCCAAGAGGCAGACCAGCTATCAATTCTGCTAACCCAGCGTGCGCATCATCTGCGGATACATGCAGGGCAGGTAAGTTTGCCCGGCGGCAAACCAGAACAGATAGATACAGACGGATTTTCTACTGCCCTACGCGAGGCAGAAGAAGAAATCGGCCTTTCATCAAACATGGTTGAACCGCTAGGCTATAGCCTGCCAGTGCTAACTTCTACCGACTATCTGGTAGATGTGGCGGTAGGCCTGTCTATTCTGCCGACAACACCGCTGATTCGCTCGCTTAGCCTATGTCAGGATGAGGTGGCAGATATTTGGTGCATTCCAGCCACTCATCTGTTATCGCTTGAAAATTTTATCCCGAAACGAAAGCAAGCTGAAGATGGAAGCTGGCGAGATTATTTTGTGATTGACGGCACAGACCCGCCTGTCTGGGGGGCAACAGCAAATATTCTTCACCGTCTTGCGCTGGCCATTGCTGAAAAATAATGCCCTGTTTATCACCATCGGGAAATCCAGAGATGGATAACAGGGCATTATGCTATGATAAGCAGGCTATTTGCGCTTTAATTTTGCTGTTTTACCAGTGCCGTCAATAACCGATTCGCTATCAAAAATTTCGATTTTTCGAGGCTTCATGGCATCTGGTACTTCGCGTTCCAGATCAATATGAAGCAGACCGTCCTGAAGATTTGCACCTTTTATCTGGATAAAATCTGCAAGCTGGAAGCGGCGTTCAAACTGGCGTGAGGCAATGCCCCGATACAGATATTGTCTGTCTTCGCCATCATCTGCCTGCTTGCCGGTAATGGTCAGCTTTTGTTCATGAAGCGTGATATCAAGTTCGCTCTGTGCAAAACCAGCTACTGCCATCGTAATGCGATAGCTGTTTTCATCACATTTTTCGATATTGTAGGGTGGCCAGTTTGGCTGGCTTTGATCTGGTGCCTGAAACAGGCTGTCGACCATATTTGCCATCCGGTCAAAACCAATAGCACTGCGGTAAAAAGGGGTAAGATCAAGATGTGTCATTGCATTCTCCTTCTTGAATAAGCAAGGTGATTAATCGCGGCACCTTTAATAAGCATGCCGCCCTAGAAGCATCATTGCCTCTAGTGCTGAGGTGGGAATTCATCGCCAATATGTCAAGAAGCAGCAAAAAAAAAGCGCCCTTGCAAAAGTGCGCTATTTTTTAGCTTCTTGCGCCATAAATGATGCGGCGCAAAAAAGCTGATATAAAATCGAAAAAGGCTATTTAACGCCCAGACCACCGAACCGCTTATTAAAGCGAGCTACCTGACCTTCAGCGCCTAGAACGCGCTGCTGGCCTGTCCATGCTGGATGGTTCAGCGTGTCAATGCTAAGACGCATTTCATCACCGGGCTTGCCCCATGTTGAACGGGTGGTGCGCTTTGAGCCGTCTGTCATCACAAGTGTGATTTCATGATATTCAGGGTGGATATCTTTTTTCATATTTCTTGCTCCTCAGCGTTTTTATCTTCATCTAGGCGAGACGCTGAATATAGTATAATCTGAATTAGAGGCGATGATATAACGCTTTTTGGTATAAGATGCAAGTAATTTCACAGCGCAATGATGCAAAAACAGTGCGACAAAATGCAACCAGTACAATTCACCCTGCATCTTAACTTCCCTGCTAGTTCATGCTAAGCCTGCAGATAAGATGGCCAAGATACAGCAACCAGACATGCAGATGACCAATGTAACAGAACCTGCCAAAGCTTCTGCTTTTGCCAGCTTTATGCCATTTATATTGCCATATCGGGGCAGGCTGGCCTTTGCCATCATCATTCTGATCGGGGTATCGCTGGCCTTGTTGTCACTGGGGCGCGGGCTGGCTTTTATTGTAGATCAGGGGCTAGGAGAGGGCGGTAATAGCCAGCTTCTTGATAGTGCGGTGCTGGTGATGGTCGGGCTTGCGCTATTTCTGGGGATTGGCAGCTATTTGCGGATGGCGATTGTGAATGATGTTGCCGAAAAGGTCATGGCAGATATCCGCAATGCAATATTTTTGCATCTGACGCGCCTGCCAGTATGGTGGTTTGAAACCGCGCGCACAGGCGATATTCTGGCACGGATAAACGCAGATACAGCGATTTTACAGACAGTTATGGCAACCACATTGGTGATGGCAGTTCGCAATGTGATTCTGCTATGTGGCGGTCTGGTGCTGGTGGTGTTGTCTTCTGTGAAAATGTCTGTTGTGGTAGCGGTGATTGTGCCTGTGATTGTGGTGCCGTTGCTGATATTGGCCCGCCGTTTGCGCGCTGCATCTCGTCTGGCTCAGGAACGGCTAGGGGATGTATCTGCAGAAGCAGAAGAACAGCTTAGCAATATCCGCACTGTCTTTGCTTTTGCGCAGGAAAAAAATGCATTTTTGCGGTTCTCACAGCAGGTTGAGGCAGCCTTGCAAGCAGGCTTGTCAAGGGTAAGGCTAAGGGCTGTTCTGTCTGGCTTTATCATTTTTATGGTGATCACGGCAGTGACCATGATTTTATGGATTGGCGGTCGTGACCTGCTGGCAGGAAATATTAGCGCTGGTGACCTGTCTGCATTCATTTTCTATGCTTTTCTGGTAGCTACCTCTGTGGGTACTCTGTCCGAGCTTGGTGGTGAGTTGCAACGTGCTTCAGGAGCCGCCGAGCGGATTACAGAATTGCTTCATCAAACAGTTGACCAGCGTCATTCCAGATCACTGCCAGCTTTGAAAAAACAGATAGATTTAACAGTCAGTTTTGAAAATGTAAGTTTTAGCTATCCGGCACGCCGAGATGTCGGGGTTGTTGAACAGCTAAATTTTACCGCCTTGCCGCGCCAGAAAATAGCATTTGTCGGGCAAAGCGGGGCTGGAAAATCTACCTTATTTCATCTGCTTCTTGGATTTTATGCTCCCACAAAGGGCCGTATTCTGGTCGGTGGACAGGATATTAGCAAGCTGGATATCAGAACAGTTCGCCATCATATCGGGCTTGTGCCTCAGGATGCGACGATGTTTTCGACAACCATTAGGGAAAATATCGCTTTTGGCAGGCCACAGGCAACTGCCTCAGAGATCGAACAGGCAGCCCGCAAAGCTGCGGCACATGGTTTTATCTCCGAACTTGGTGATGGATATGACACAATGGTCGGCGAAAAGGGGGTTCGGCTTTCAGGTGGACAGCGTCAACGTATCGCGATTGCACGGGCGCTTCTGGTTGACCCGCAAATTCTGCTTCTAGATGAAGCTACCTCTGCTCTTGATAGCAAGCATGAACAGGAAATTCAGTCTGCCCTTAACCGCGTGATGAAAAACAGAACATCACTGGTAATCGCGCATCGTCTGTCAACGGTACAGGATGCAGATTTGATTGTGGTGATGGATAAGGGCAGAGTGTTGGCAACTGGCACGCATGACGCATTACTGGCAGATAATCCAGTTTATCAAGCCCTTGCAATGCGCCAATTTTCATAAATTCTAGTCTCGTGGTCTTTATTGCAGGTTCTGCATGGCAACAATCAATGCTTCATTTTGCGGTGTATTTTCTGTTGAACCAACAAATACCGCATGCACACATTGCACACAATCTCTGTCTTGGGTGAATGCCATTACATATAAGCCTCTAAATTGATTGATATTACCATCATCACGAAGATGCGCATGGCCCTCAGAAACGACAAGTGGACTAGATGAAAAAGGCTTTGGGGCTAACTGCATTTCCAGGCTCAATGGGGACGTGCTTTGTATCGGTTCTAGCCTAATCTGAATGCTGGTTTCGGCTGATCTCCAAAATAGGTTTCCGCTCATTGCAATCAGCTGGTGACTATTATCCAGACAGGAACAGTTTATTTCAGCATAAATATCTAATGCCAGAGGCGTTTGATCATCTGCCCTTATCGTTGCCTGAAACTGTCTTTGAATTGAAAATTCTAGCGGCGCGGAACTGGCAGGCAACATCAAATCAGCCGTGCTAGAGCTAGATATATCCAGTAAAATATCATGACGTGACTGAACCTTATGATAACCAGCTTGAACCACCACAGCTACGGGTTCAATCTGTTGGTAATGATTTACCTTAGAGGGCGTTGGCGAAGAGAAGAATGGCCCAGCGGTCAATGCTGCCACAATTTCAGCCTGTGTCTGAATCGTTAAATGTTGATGATAGGTATAGTCGGTGAACGAATAGGGCAGCTCTTCAAAAGGTCTGTGATTGAAATCAAATGGCGTGTGCTCCAGCTTGAATTCAGTGGCAATGCTAGCAGCGCTTAACCAGCCGCTCATCATAAAACTAATTAGAAGCAGGCATAGGTTCGATGTATGCTTGCCCTCCATTTCTATTCCGATCCAAGTCGCTGGGTGAGCTTTAGCTCAATGCGCCTGTTTTTCTGCCTATCCGAAGCTGTATTCCCATCTGATACTGGCTGAAATTCACCATAACCTGCGGCTGATAGCCGTTGTGGTGGCACACCGTTAGATATCATCAGCCTGACAACAGACAGGGCACGTTCTGTTGATAAATCCCAGTTATCTTTATATTGCCCTGCGATGGGAATATTGTCTGTGTGACCGTCAACCTGTAACAGCCATGGGATATCTTCAGGAATGGTAGTGGTGATTTCAATTAATGCTGTTGCTATCTGGCTAAGCTGTTGCTCGCCTGCTTCACCAATGCTTGACTGTCCGGGCGCAAATAGCACTTCTGACTGGAAGATAAACCTGTCACCTACAATCTGCACATCTGATCTGTCTTTCAGCACCTCGCGGACACGTCCGAAAAATTCAGATCTGAAATTTTGTAATTCCTGCACCTTGTTTGCCAGCGCATTATTTAGCTCTTTGCCCAGATTGGCGATCGCTATCTTATCTTTCACCGCTTCACGCTTTTTATCGTCCAGAAGACCGCGAAGCCGTGTTAGTTCTGCCTGCAAGGTCAGCATCGCGGTGGTTAGCTCGTCCACCTCACGTTTGGCATTTGCTGTCAGGTTCTTCTCTTCTGTCAGCTTCTGGCTGGTTGTATCAATGGTGCGATTAGCATCAGCTAGCCTGCTCTCCAGCCCCGCAAGCCGTGCCTGTTGATCTGAGATGGTTGCAAGTGCCTGTGCAAGCTGGTTTTCAGATATTCCCAGCTTATCTGATAATGCCTGATTATCGGCGGTACGTGATGCCAGCGTCTGCTCCAGATTTGCATTGGTGCGGCTGGCATCTGAAAGCTGTGACTGCAAATTATCCGATTGCTGGCGCGATAGCCCAAGCTGAGAGGTGACAGCAGCTAGCTGTTCGCTAAGCGTGATATTATTCTGGTTTGATTTATCTAGGGCTGTTCTGGTCTGCGCTAGCTCATCCTGTGTTGATGATAGTAATTGCTGGGTATTGGCAAGCTGGCTTTGTGTGCGTGACAGGTCAGCCGATAGCGCTAGGCTGGCATCACGCTCAAGCGATAGAAGCTCGCCAAGCATGGATAATTCACGCCGCAATTCGGACAGGCTGGCATCCTGACCAGACAGGCGATAGGCCAGATTTGCCTGTATCAACACAAACACCATCAGCACAAACACAAACACCATTAACAGGCTTGCCAGCGCATCGACAAATCCGGGCCAGGTATAGTCGCTTGGCCGGTTTCTATTGCCTAAGCGTGAAAGTGCCATCTTGCTATCCCCTTATTTATTGGCAACCAGCTTAACAATCGCAGATGATAATGCTTTCAATTCAGAACTGATGGCAGAATTTTGCTGTTTAGACTGGGTTTCAAGGGATTGCTGCAACATTTCAAGTCTGGTGGTAAGGTGCGAGAGATGTTCGGTAAGCCGTGCATCTTGTGCCAGATTTTCATTCAATATCGCAAGCTGGCTATTTAGCTGGGTAAGCTGGCTGTGATGGCTGGCACGCCCTGCTTCTGCCTGTTCAATGGCCCGCGATAATGCGATCATGGCGCGCGCGCCTTCTTCACTTAGCCCTTGTGCCAGCATCTGGTTACCAGCCCCTGTGCCATTTGAATCTCCGAAACGTGCAAAGGCAGATAGCCAGTCTTCAACCTCGTTGAAAAATCGTCCCATTGCCTGTCCAAGCTGAAGGTCAAGAAAACCCAGAACAAGGCTTGCGCCCAGACCAAATAAAGACGATGAAAAGGCAGTTGCCATCCCTGATAGCGGGGCATCAAGCCCCTCACGAAGCTGGCTCATTAACTGGTCGAAATCTAGGCTGGTCATATCCAGACCGCCCACAACCGCGCTGACCGAACCAATGGTCTGAAGCAATCCCCAGAATGTGCCAAGCAGTCCTAGAAATACTAGCAATCCGATAAAATAGCGCGAAATCTCGCGCCCCTCATCTAGTCGTGCGGCTACCCCGTCAAGCACTGAGCGCAAAGATAAAGCAGATAGATGCTGTTCTTCATGCGAGGCAGACAGCATGGCATGAACAGTTGCAAGCAACACAGGGCGCGGTGCAGACCGGCTAAGCGTATGGGTGGTTTTTACCGTATTCAGCCAGCGCGCCTCTGGCACTAGCCGCAATGTTTGGCGGAAAATAAACGCCACACCAATCAGCGCAGTGGCGATGATCACGCCATTCAGCACGGCATTTCCCATAAATGCGGCATATAAAGGCTGATAGAGCAATGCCAGAATGCCAAAGGTAACCAGCAAGATAATGACCATCCGCAGCAGATAGCGCTTTGGGTCTGTTATTTGTGTTTTCATTATCCGTCCCCCCTATTTTGACTATCATTTCCTGCACTTGAGTTTGTTTGGGACCAGCCTGTGACGTTATTATACCTCATTGGAAAACGCATCATTGCCTGTCAATCATCTCAACATTGTTCTGAAAGATGTGATGTTGTTATGATAATGCTAAGCCTAGCGCAAAACTATGGCAAGACTGTGAACAGCTTTTTCAGTGTTTCACGAGCGATAGACAGCACGCCTGTCAGATTTGATTGAGCAGACGAGAAAGGCAGTTACTGGGTTTTGGCATCACGCAGTAATTTGAGCAACGGCATATGCAAGGCAGCGTTGGCCGCTACCACGTCACCAGATTTTAGCATCATATCACGCGAAGCAAAGTCAGATACAAAACCACCTGCTTCTTTGACGAGCAAGATACCAGCGGCAATATCCCAGATTTTTAGGCCGCGTTCCCAATAGCCGTCATAACGACCTGCCGCCACAAAGGCCAGATCAAGTGATGCCGCGCCAAAACGCCGAACCCCTGATGAGGCCTGCATCACCCCGTTTAGCTCTTTTAGAAATAGCGCATCACTTTCTGCTGTGCCGCGTTCAAGAAAGGGAATTCCGGTCGCAAACAGACCATCAGCCATTTTTCGCCGGCCAGAGGTGCGTATCCGTCTATTATTCAGAAAGGCGCCTTGCCCTGCTTCTGCAAAGTAGAATTCATTGCGGCAGGGGTCATAAATTGAACTGGCGATCAGGCGATCTTCTTTCATCACGGCTATCGAGATCGCAAAATGCGGAATCCCGTGCAGAAAATTTGTGGTGCCATCAATCGGGTCAATGATCCAGACAGGCGCGTCCGCATCCCCATCAACACGGCCTGATTCTTCCATGATAAAGCCCCATCCGGGACGCGCCTTTTCCAGCTCTTCACGTAAAATCCGCTCAGCTGTAATATCTGCCTGTGATACAAAATCAGCCGCGCCTTTTCGGCTTACCTGCAGATTTTCAACTTCACCAAAATCGCGCATCATCCGTCTGGACGCTGCCAGAGATGCTTTGTTCATTACAGAAATAAGTGCTGAACGAGAGGCCATGATGGTTAGTCCTTTGCGCGTTCAACATAGCTGGCATCTTCTGTCTTCACCACAATCCGTGTGCCAGCTTCAATATGCGGGGGAACCATAATCCGCACCCCATTATCTGCAATTGCAGGCTTGTAGGATGATGATGCTGTCTGGCCTTTTACCACCGCATCAGCTTCAACCACAGTGACCACAACCTGATCAGGCAGGGTAACAGAAATCGGTTCACCTTCATGGCTTTGCAGGGTCACGGTCATGCCATCCTGCAAAAAGGCAGATTGCTCGCCTACCATATCGGCATTAATGGCAATCTGTTCAAAAGTTTCAGAATGCATAAAAATCAGATTCTCACCTTCTTCATACAGATAGGTACAATCTGCTTCATCCAGAATAACACGTTCAACTGATTCAGTGGCCCTGAAGCGTTCATTCAGCTTGGTGCCATCTCTGATATCTCGCAATTCAATCTGGGCAAAGGCACCGCCTTTTCCGGGCTTTACATGGCTTGTTTTAACCGCAACCCAGAGCCGTGATTTATGTTCTATCACATTGCCCGGACGAATGGCATTTCCATTTAATTTCATCTGTTTATCGCTCCTTGCCCTGCGGCCAACGAATAATGATCTGCATATGCGATGTCTTCATGCCGCAGATTAGGCAAAAGGTCAATCATTT
>Ga0181589_10005423_pt1 | contig 10216 bp, 7 predicted proteins | sample 071ome_25_FD_132444 | JGI IMG/M metagenome (GOLD analysis project Ga0181589, IMG submission 132444) | Coastal salt marsh microbial communities from the Groves Creek Marsh, Skidaway Island, Georgia - 071410BT metaG (megahit assembly) | ecosystem: Environmental > Aquatic > Marine > Intertidal zone... | reverse complement strand
TGCCCCGCCTGGGTGTCCGGGGTCATATAGGCGGAGACGGCGCCACCCTGTCCGGGAGCGGGTCTTTTGGGGGCGCAATTCGCGTCGGTCATGGCAATCGGAATGATACTCACTCTCAACTGAGTATGGCCATTTCTTGGCGTGTTGACAAATTTATGTTCTCTGCCAATATTTTTAGCCAAGGCTAAAAATAAAAAGCCAACAGGGAAGACGCCGGAATGACCTCGATCAGCATCGCCGCCATACGCGGGTTCGAAGGGACCGCCCGCTGGGCCTCGAATCTGGGTCCGGTCAGGCTCGGGCTGCTGGCCGGGCTGGCGCTGCTCGCCGCGCTGTCGCCGGAAGCGGGCGCGGTGATGCTGCAAAGCCTCGCCGATGCGTTCCTGCAAGTCACGGTCTTTGTCGCCCTGACCCTCGCGATCTTCTATTCGCTGGAGGCCTGGTTCCGGATTGACGTCGCCGCCCTTTTCGCCCGGCACGCCGCCTGGCAGGTGCCGGTTGCCGCGATACTTGGGGCACTGCCCGGGTGCGGCGGGGCCGTGATGGTTATCACGCAATATATGAGAGGCGGCATCAGCTTCGGCGCGGTGGTCGCCGTGCTGACGGCAACGATGGGCGATGCGGCCTTCCTGCTGCTGGCGCAGGCGCCGTTGACCGGGATCGGGATTTTCGCCGCCGGGTTCGGGGTGGGCGTGATTTCCGGCTATATCGTCGATGCGATCCATGGCACGGATTTCATGCGCTATCGCGGCGATGGCGCGGACCCCGCCTGCAGCCCCTGCATTCGCCGGGTGGAGTCGAAAAGCTGGCGGACATTATGGTGGGCATTTCTGCTGCCCGGTCTGATATTCGGCGTGTTCGTCGCCTTCCAGGCTGACACCGAATCCCTGTTCGGCACCATCGCGGGCGTCGAAACCGTGGTCTGGATCGGGCTTGGCGGCGCGCTGATATCGCTCGCGCTCTGGGGCATCGTTTCGCCGACCCACCCGCAACGCCGGGCGAATGAAAGCCTGGGATGGGCGTCGGCCAGCGAGGGCCGGATGGCGGACGCCTTTTCGCGGGTTGTCGGCGACACATGTTTCGTCACCGTCTGGGTCGTGTTCGCCTATCTGATATACGAACTCGGCGTATTGTTTACCGGGGTCGATCTGCAGCAATTGTTCCGCATCTGGGGACCGCTGGTACCGCTGATGGCGATCTTTGTCGGGTTTATTCCCGGGTGCGGCCCACAGGTGGTCGTGGCCGCGATGTATCTGAACAGCACGGTGCCGTTTTCCGCAGAGCTCGGCAATGCGATCAGCAATGACGGTGACGCGCTGTTCCCGGCCATCGCCATGGCGCCCAGGACGGCAATCATTGCGACGCTCTATTCCGCTATTCCGGCCGTTATCGCCGCCTATGGCTGGTACTGGCTTTTCGAATAAGCCGGCTACACCTGCACCGGCACCGGGCCGAGCAACTCGCGCAGCCGGTCATCCACCCATCGGGCAAGCGCCAGCGTCGCGGCATCCGTATGTTGACGCCCGACAAGCTGGATATTCACCGGCATGGCGTTGGGCCCCTCGAACAGAGGCAGATTGACCGCCGGCATATACATCTGGGTCCAGAGTCTGTTGAACACGGCGGTGCGGACTTCTTCCGTTCCCACCGGCGCCTCGCCCAGCAGGCTGGGCGTCAGGAACAGATCATAACCGGAAGCGATTTCATCCATCCGCGCCCGCGCCGTGTTGAGCGCCGCCTTTGATTTCCCGTAATCCGCTTCCGTCAGACCCTTTGAGAATTCCACCCGTTCGCGATTGTGATCGTTGAAATCATCCAGATGGTTTTCGATTTCGGCGGTGAGCGCCCGCGTCCCTTCCCAGCCATTCACCACCGCGAAATCATCGGTGATTTCGGTAAACAGACCGGGCAATTCCAGATCGCTGATTTCCGCGCCGACCCCTTCCAGCAGGTTAGCGGCGGAACGGATCGCCGTCCGGGTGCAGGGTTCAGTCTGGTCCCAGGCCGCCGTCCGGACTATCGCGATCCGGGGCCGCGCGCCGGCATCCGGTCCCGACGCCATCTCCTCGCCCGTATTGACCGAACGCAGCAGGACCAGGTCTTCAATTGACCGCGCGAACAACCCGATCGTATCGATCCCCGGCTTGCAATGGCGGAATCCGGCGCGGTCGATGCCGTCCAGGCTCGCCTTGAAACCATAGACTCCGTTGCTCGCCGCCGGGCCGATAACCGATCCGCCGGTTTGCGTACCGTTGGCAAGCGTCACCATGAAATCCGCGACCGCCGCGCCGGATCCGCTGGAAGACACGCTGGCCGTGCGGGAAACATCATGCGGATTTTTTGTACCGATCGGTTTGGGACAGGCGAATTCGGTCGTCACGGTCTTGCCCATGATGACCAGCCCGGCATCGCGCAAGGACGCGACGCAGGCCGAATCCTCGCCCCACATCTTCCCCTGATAGGGACCAAACCCATGCGCCGTCGGCATATCTTTTGTATCGAACACATCCTTGATACCGACCGGAATGCCATGCAGAGCAGACCGCCGTGATGTCTTGTCCAGCGCGCGTGCCTGCTCAAGCGCGAGATCGCGATCGATAAACGCCCAAGCATTGATTTCGGGGTTCCGTGCGTCAATCCGCGCGAGACAATCTGCGACCAGCGCTTCGGAGGTGATCTCCGCCGCCTCGAGCTTTGCCGCGGCTTCCGTTGCCGTCAGTCCGTTGAGCCCGAACGGCCCGGCTTTTGAGAGATCGCTCATTGTTCTACCACTTCAAAATTCGTTTTCGAACACAAGAAGATATTTCATAACATTATAATTATTGTCACCCCGGCCTTGAGCCGGGGTCCAGAGAAAATTCGCCGCATGTACTACGTATACATCTTAGCGAACAAGAGGAACGGCACCCTCTATACCGGCGTCACAAACGACCTTGTCCGCCGGGTGGCGGAGCATAAATCCGGCAAAGCCGGTGGTTTCACAAGAACGCATGCCGTCCGAATGCTTGTTCATACTGAAGAATATCGAGACATCCGCGACGCGATCGCGAGAGAGAAATCTATTAAACGCTGGCGGCGTGCCTGGAAATTGGAACTGATTGAAAAAGACAATCCCCATTGGCGGGATTTATATGGCGACTTAAATCAGTGATTGACTGGGCCCCGGCTCAAGGCCGGGGTGACAAAATTTCTCTACAACCAGCTTTAGTAAAAATTCAGCCGTCTTTCCTAATTCCTATCCCCTCAGCCTGAAGCGCTGGATCTTGCCGGTCGCCGTCTTGGGCAATTCCTCGACGAAATTGAACCAGCGTGGATATTTATAGCGCGCAAGCCCGTCATTGCAGTGTTCCAGCAGCTCATCGGCCAGCCCGTCCCCCGCGTCACCGGCATCGTTCAGGACAATAAAGGCCTCGGGCTTGATCAGATCGTCATCATCGGCGCGGGCCACCACGGCGGCTTGCAGAACCTTGGGATGTTCGATCAGCCGCGCCTCGATCGCAAAGGGCGAACACCAGATACCGCCGACCTTCATCATGTCGTCATTGCGTCCGCAATAGACGAAATACCCGTCCTCGTCCTGATAATAGGTATCGCCGGTATTGATCCAGTCACCCTTCATAGTGGCTTCGGTTTTTTCCGGATTGTTCCAGTAATATTTGGCAATGGAATCGCCCTTGATCATAAGCGCGCCGGAATCGCCCGCCTCTACCTCCTTACCGGTTTCGTCGAGAATTTTCGCGTCATAACCCGGCACCAGACGGCCGCTCACCCCCGGCTTGTGATCGTCAACCATATTGGAAATGAAGATATGGAGGATTTCGGTCGAGCCGATCCCGTCGAGGATCAGAAGCCCGGTCTTGTCCTGCCAGCGGCGGAACAGATCGCCGGGCAGCGCCTCGCCCGCCGAGACGCAAACGCGCAAGCTGGACAGATCGGGCGATTTTTCCTCCAGCGCGCGCAGCTGCGCCGCGTAAAGCGTCGGCACACCGTAATAGATGGTCGGTTTGAACTGTTCGATGACCTCGAACGTCATATCCGGGCTGGGCGGACGCGCATCCAATACCGCCGTCGCGCCCACCCAGAGCGGAAACGTCATCCCGTTGCCAAGCCCATAGGCGAAGAACAACTTGGCGGCGGAAAAACACACATCGTCTTCCGTCATACCGAGGACGCCGACCGCATAGTGAATGGCGGTGACCGGAATGTCCCGATGGCTGTGCACCGTTCCCTTGGGCCGCCCGGTGGAGCCGGAGGAATAGAGCCAGAAACAATCATCGGTCGCCGAAGCGGGTGCGGCCTCCAACGCCGTGCCGGCGGCTTGCATCAGACCGGGCAACCCGTCATCGCCTTCCGCAGAAAAAACATGCGCCGGCCTGGCGGCACAATCGGCAAGCGCCTTTTCGACTTCGACTGCGAAAACCGGCGAATAGAACACCGCTTCGCAGCCGGAATCCTCTATCATGAAAGCGTAATCGGGTGCTTTCAGCAGCGTATTAAGCGGCACCGGCACAAACCCCGCCTTTATCGCCCCCCAGAACAGGTAAAAGAATTCCGGCGCGTCTTTAACGACCATCAGCACACGAGCGCCGGATGAAAGGCCTAAATCTTTCAGCGCATTGCCTGTCCGGTTCACATTCTCCGCAAGCTCGGCATAGGTCACCTCGCCAAACGCGCCCCGAATCGCCGGTTTATCGCCGCGCGCTTCTTCCAGATGCCGGTCTATAAAGGGGATGGCGACATTGAAATTATCCGCGAAATTTATTTTCGTGGGCAAGACGCTGTTATCGGTGGTGATTCCCGTATCCATTTTCCGGCTGCCTTTTCTAGTTCTTCCTCAAACCTTACAATGCCTGCCAAATACGAAAAAGAGCGAAGCATGACCCACGACAAACCCATTATCATTGCCGGCGGCGGCATCGGCGGCCTGGCCGCCGCGCGGATGCTGGCCCTTTCCGGGCGCAAATCCATCGTTCTGGAAAAGGCCGATGAGTTCGGCGAAATCGGCGCGGGCATTCAGCTTGGCCCCAACACCCATCGCGCTTTCGATGCGTTGCAGGTCAAGGCGGCGATGCATGATATCGCCTGGTTCCCGAAAGACATGATCATGATGGACAGCCTGTCGGGCGAGGAAGTGCTCCGCATGCCGTCCGGGCATTCGCTGACGCCGGTCTTCGGCGAACCCTACGCGGTGATCCATCGGGCCGATCTGCACACAGTTCTCTTCGATGTCTGCACGGAGATGGACGAGATCGAATTGCGCACCTCGGCGGAAGTCACCGGATATGACGACACGGGATCGGGCGTCAGTGTCAAACTCGCGGGCTGCGAGGAAATCGAGGGATCGGCGCTGATCGGCGCTGACGGTCTGTGGTCCAATATCCGCCCGTCGATCGTCGGCGATGGCGAGCCGGTGGTCTCCGGCCATATCGCCTATCGCGCGGTCCTGCCGATAGACGAGGTGCCGGAAGAACTCAATGACTGGATCGACGATGTGGTTTTATGGGCGGGGCCGAAAAACCATCTGGTGCATTACAAGCTGCGGCGGGGAGAGCTGTTTAACATCGTCGCCGTTTTTCATTCTTCCCGCTATGTCGAGGGCTGGGATGAATATGGCGATCCGGATGAGCTCTATGCCCATTTCGAAGGTGTGCAGCGGCCTGTAAAGGCGCTTCTGGACAAGATCGATGTCTGGAAAATGTGGGTGCTGTGCGACCGGGCGCCGGTAAAGGAATGGACCAAAGGGCGGGTCACGCTGCTCGGCGACGCGGCGCATCCGATGCTGCAATATCTGGCCGCCGGCGCCGGTATGGCGATGGAGGACGCGGTCTGTCTCGCCGGTCTGCTGGATGAACATGACGGGAATGTCGAAGCCGCCTTTGCCGCCTATCCACCGCTTCGCTATATGCGGACCGGCCGGGTGCAGCTGACCGCGCGTCTCTACGGCGATCTCTATCATGCCGCCGATGTCGCGCGCGAACTGCGCAACCAGTTGATCGGCGGCAAAAAGGACATGGCCGACAATCCCTATGCCGGGATGGCGTGGCTTTATCAGAAAGACAGCGGTCTGCCGGGCGGCATCTGAGGCATCACAGATACAAAAACCCCCGCCGGAGCGGCGGGGGTTTTTTTGCGCCTTTACGGCATCGGATCAATGCAACCGGACATATTCGAAATCGAGCGGCTGGCCGTTGATGCCGCGTCCCGGCGGGGCCACCCACCCGGCGAACTTGCCGGGCTCGACCACCCCCTTGGTCATCAGCGACCGGACGAATTCGCGGTCCGACTTGGTCGGCAGCCAGTCCTTGGAACTTTTGGTCCATTCTGCTTCGGTCAGCACTTGCCCGTCGGGTGAAATCTTCGCGCCCGCAAAGGTGCCGATGGCGCGGTGGAAGCCGCGATGGGGCAGCTTGAATTCAAAATCGACCTTGTTGCGTTTGAGGATCTTGTTCCAGCGATCGACGCCCGCCTGGCAGTCCGCGATATAGTCGTCACGCAACCGCTCATTAACCGCCAGCAGCGCATTCTGTTTGGTCTGCTTGACCTGGTCTTCCTCAAACAATGTGACCTCATAGCTGTCGTTGCTGAGTTCGTGATCGTCGTCGATCTTGGTTTCCTCGAACCGGCCCTTGAGCCCCGCCGTGTAGTAATTCGCGGCGTTGGTGGAAAGCTCATTGCCGAACAGATCGACCGATACGCTGAAATGGAAATTGATATAGCGCTGCAGCGTCGGCAGATCGATGGCGCCCGCGGCGCGGATCTTCTCCGGATCCTCGGTTTTGAGCTCCTTCATCACCTCGCAGGTACGCGTGGCGACCCGCGCGATGCCGGTCGTGCCGATGAACATATGATGACCTTCCTCGGTCAGCATAAAGCGGCAGGTGCGCGCCACCGGATCGAAGCCGGATTCGGCCAGCGAGGAAAGCTGATACTTGCCATCGCGGTCGGTGAAGAAGGTGAACATGTAATAGGAGAGCCAATCCGGGGTTTCCTCATTGAAGGCGCCGAGAATACGCGGCTTGTCCGGATCGCCGGAATGACGTTCCAGCATCGCTTCGGCTTCCTCCCGCCCGTCGCGCCCGAAATAGGCGTGCAGCAGATAGACCATCGCCCAGAGATGACGCCCTTCCTCCACATTCACCTGGAACAGATTTCGCAGATCATAGAGCGAGGGGCAGGTCAGCCCGAGCAAACGCTGCTGTTCGACGGAGGCGGGTTCCGTATCGCCCTGGGTTACGATCAGCCGGCGCAGCGAGGCGCGATATTCACCCGGGACCTCTTGCCAGACGGGTTCGCCCTTATGTTCACCGAACGGAATCCGGCGGTCTTCCTCCGGCGGGGCCAGAAAGATACCCCAGCGGTAATCCGGCATTTTGACGTAATCGAAATGCGCCCAGCCATCGGCCTCGACGCTGATCGCGGTCCGCAGATAGACGTCGTAATCGATGGTGCCTTCGGGGCCCAGATCCTTCCACCAATTGAGAAAGCTGGGCTGCCAGGATTCCAGCGCCCGTTGCAGGCGGCGGTCGTCGGCCAGATCGACATTGTTTGGAATGCGGGCGTTCAAATCGATGGACATTACTCGCTCCTGTTCGTCTCCCGCTTATACGGGGCGTTCATTCGGTTGGATTATGACGGCGGCGCGGCGCGCCGCAAGAAATATCAGACCCGGCGCTTGTCGAATTCGCTCCGTTGTCCGGTTCCGTAGAGTTTCAGCGCGCCTTCGGGCCCCGCCGCGTTGGGCCGCTGGAAAATCCAGTTCTGCCAGGCGCTGAGCCGGCCAAAAATCTTGGTCTCCATCGTCTCAGGCCCGGCAAAGCGCAGATTGGCCTCCATGCCGGTCAGCCCGTCCGGCGAGAAAGCGGCGCGCTCCTCGACCGCGATGCGGACCTCGTCTTCCCAATCGATATCGTCGGGAATGAAGGTGACCAGCCCGGCATCGTCGGCATCGACCGCTTCCAGCTCCTTGCCGATAAGGTTTTTCGCTTCGGCGATTTTTTCCGGTTCGCCCAGCAACCGCGTTTCCAGCCGCGGCAGCCCGTTCGACATGGGATAGGGCCCGAAATTCATCGCCGTCAGCCGCACCGTCGGCGCGGGCAGATTGCTGCCTTCCATCTGGCCGTCCAGCATGTAGGACCGGTCGGCGATCAGCACCAGCTCCAGCAACGTGCCGGTAAAGCAGCTGCCAGGCTCGACCAGCGCCACCAGACTGCGGGCGCTGACATCGACACGTTTCAGGCTGCGTTTGAGATAAAGCGTGATTTCACGGACCAGCCAGTGATCCTTGTTGGCATCGAGAAAGTCGTCATAGGCGGCGACCATGGCGTTATCGCCCTGGCTGCGGAACACCCAGGTGCCGATATTTCCCTCATTCAGCCGCAGATGGACGATGGCGTAGTCGAGTTCGCGGGCGAGCGCCAGCGGCCAGAAATCGCACCCCTGCGCCTCCATCCCCGCGATATCGGCGGGCGGCGCCTCTTCCGGCGCGTTGATCATGAATTCAACAGTGTTTTCCGCGCGGTTCAACGTCACCGTCATATGATCGTATACCAGCGTATCGCCGTCTTCGGTGACAGTGACCGGCGTCAACGCGACGCCCTTGGCGTCTTTCGGCCGGTCGGTCGCGTCGGCGAACTCCTTGGCCCGTTCGGCAACCGTTTCCTGGAATTTGGAGCGCGGCACGATTTCGTCGATCAGGTTCCAGTCAACCGCGCGCTTGCCGCGCATTCCTTCGGTGGTGGTGCAGAACACGTCGGCGCGGTCATGCCGTACCTTGCGCTTGTCGACCAGGCGGGTCAGACCGCCGGTGCCCGGCAGCACCGCGAGAAGCGGCAATTCCGGCAGCGACACGGTCGACGACCCGTCATCCAGCAGCATGATGTAATCGGTGGCGAGCGCGAGCTCATACCCGCCGCCGGCCGCGGTGCCGTTGATGGCGCAAATATAGCGCTGATGCGAATTTTCGGTCGCGTCCTCGATCCCGTTGCGGGTTTCATTGGTGAATTTGCAGAAATTCACCTTGTGATCGTGGGTCGATTTGCCGAGCATGCGGATATTCGCGCCGGCGCAAAAGACATGCGGATGATCGGAACACATGATGACGCAGCCGACTTCCGGATGCTCGAAACGCAGCCGCTGAATCGCGTCATAGAGTTCGATATCGACGCCGAGATCGTAGGAGTTGAGCTTGAGCTCATAACCCGGGTTGAGTGTCGCGTTTTCATCGACGGACATCGCCAGCCGCGCCACATTACCGTCGATCGTCAGATTCCAGTGTTTGTACCGGTCGGGGCTGGTCTGAAACTCGACTTTGACCGATTCCCGCGGCCCATCTTCCGCGGCGGTATTCTCTGTCGCCATTGATCTATTCTCCGTTCAAACGCAGCGGGAAGCCAGGCCGCATCGCAAATCGTTTTCGGTGCCGACTATACCGATTTTCTTAGGTTTTCCAACGCTCAGAAAAACTTCGATTGCTAATTGTTGACTAGTCAAGTATATATAAATGGCCCCTCCGGCGTCAATAGCGGCGCCTGTTCGTGAGGGGCTTAAATTCAGGATTTTCACCGTAAATTTCGGTTTGGCCCTATGACGGCACAGTCGGATCAGTTTGTATTGGCGGGGCTCTTGAAAAAGGGTCCGGGGGAAGCCGAGACCAATTTGCGCGACTGGATCGCGGCGGCGGCGGAAGCCGACCCCGACAAGAATTTCATAGAAAGCGTCGATCAGGACAAGTCGATCACCTATGGCGAGTTCAAAACGCTGTGCGACCGCATGGCGCAATATCTGAAATCGCAGGGGATCGGCGCGGGCGACCGGGTGGCGATGCTGTCCAACAACCAGATCGAGCATCTGGCGGTCTATATCGGCGGCATGGCCTATGGCGCGACGGTCTGCACCATCCATGTCGAGATGAACGCGGTCTATTTCGAACAGATTCTCAATGCGCTCCACCCCAAGCTCACGCTTTATGAGGAAACCGATGAGCGGATAGAGGCGGAACATCTCGCCTCACACACGCCGGGTGAATTTCACGCGCTGGGCCAGTGGGATCCAAATGGCGGATCGACGGGATTCTACGCCGAAGTCGAAAAAATGACGGCGGACCCCGTGGAACCGGTCAGCAAGTGGGAAGACGATGCCTCCATCTATTACACCTCGGGCACCGCGTCGGCGCCGAAGGGCGTGGTGGTGACCTTCCGGGAGCTGATCGCCAACACGC
>Ga0181589_10005416_pt1 | contig 10218 bp, 8 predicted proteins | sample 071ome_25_FD_132444 | JGI IMG/M metagenome (GOLD analysis project Ga0181589, IMG submission 132444) | Coastal salt marsh microbial communities from the Groves Creek Marsh, Skidaway Island, Georgia - 071410BT metaG (megahit assembly) | ecosystem: Environmental > Aquatic > Marine > Intertidal zone... | reverse complement strand
GTGCGGCAGCCGCATCGAGCCCGGCTTCTTCCACCAGACCGATCAGCACATCGATGTCTCCGACATTTTTCGCATCGACAAAATAGGCGCGATAGATCAGATCGTGCAGCGCTTCACCGCCATCGACGGTATCCGCCCACTTGCCAAGCTCCTGGGCCAGGCGGCTGTTATAGGTATGGGTGCGTTTACCGTAATCCAGACCCTCGGCGTCCATCCGCTCCTTCATCTGCGCCCAAAGCGCATCGGGATCGGCGCCCCGCGCGGCATAAAGCTCTTTCATGGAGCGCCCTTCCTGCGGGGTATCGGGATGAAGCGGGAAATGAACCAGCTTCAACTCCACGTCAAAATTCCGCTTCAGCTTTTCAATACGCACGGTACTGAGATAACACCACGGTCAGACGTAGTCGGTAAAAATCTCCACCACGACGGGATCGGCCATATGTGCCTCCTTTATTCCGTTTTGAGCAAAATGGAACGTTGAGGCCCCGATGGCAAGCGCGGCTCCCGGCTTACGGACAAATGCCCGCCTCCTGCAGCGCCGCCCCGATTTCCTCCAGAATGACCGGATCGTCGATTGTGGCCGGAACGGTATACTCCTCACCATCGGCGATTTTCTGCATCGTGCCCCGCAACACCTTGCCGGAACGGGTTTTCGGAAGCCTGGCCACGGTCAGCGCGGTCTTGAAAGACGCCACCGGGCCGATATCGCGGCGGATCATATCGACGACCTCGCTCTCGATATCGCCGGTTTCTCGTTCAACCCCGGCATTCAGCACGAGGAATCCCAGCGGCACCTGACCTTTCAGGTCGTCGGCAACGCCGATAACCGCGCATTCGGCGACGTCGGGATGGTTGGCCAGAACTTCTTCCATCGCGCCCGTCGATAGCCGGTGACCGGCGGTATTGATGATGTCGTCGGTGCGCGCCATGACGAAGACATAGCCGTCTTCGTCGATATATCCGGCATCGGCGGTTTTGTAATAGCCGGGATATTCGGAGAGGTAAGCCTCCTGATAGCGCGCATCGGCATTGTAAAGCGTCAGCAATGTGCCCGGCGGCAAGGGCAGTTTGGCGCTCAACGCGCCTATCGTGCCCGGCGTGACCTCGTTGCAGCTTTCATCCAGCACCCGCAAATCCCAGCCCGGCGCCGATTTGGTCGCCGAACCATGCTTGACCGGCAGCAACCCCAGCCCGGCGCAGTTCGCGGCGATCGACCAGCCGGTTTCGGTCTGCCACCAATGATCGATCACCGGCACGCCGAGATGGCGTTCCGCCCATTGCAGCGTATCCGGGTCCGACCGCTCACCCGCCAGAAACAATGTGCGGAAATGTGACAAATCGTAATCGCCGGTCAGCTTGCCGTCCGGATCGTCGCGCTTGATGGCGCGAAACGCCGTCGGCGCGGTGAACATGACGCCGACCTTATGTTGTTCAATCACCCGCCAGAATGCGCCGGCGTCGGGTGTGCCCACCGGTTTGCCCTCGAACAGGATCGTCGTATTGCCGTTAAAGAGCGGCCCATAGACGATATAGGAATGGCCGACGACCCAGCCGATATCGGAGGCCGCCCAATAGACCTCGCCCGGCTCAACGCCATAGATGTTTTTCATGGTCCAGGTCAGCGCCACCGCGTGGCCGCCATTGTCACGCAGCACGCCCTTGGGCTGACCGGTGGTGCCGGAAGTATAGAGAATATAAAGCGGATCGTCGGCGGCGACGGAGACGCAATCATGCGGTTCGGCCGATGCCATGGAGGCGTTCCAGTCGATGTCGCGACCATCCACCATCGCCGCCTCTTCCTGCGGACGCTGATAGATGATGCAGCTTTCCGGCTTGTGCGTGGCCTCATCAATCGCCGCATCCAGCAACGGCTTGTAGGAAACCAGCCGGCCGGGCTCAATCCCGCAGGAGGCGGAGACGATCATTTTCGGCCGGGCGTCATCGATCCTGACCGCGAGCTCATGCGCCGCGAACCCGCCAAACACCACCGAATGGATCGCACCCAGCCGCGCACAAGCCAGCATCGCGATGACCGCTTCCGGAATCATCGGCATATAGATGACGACGCGGTCGCCCTTGCCCACCCCGCGCGCCGCCAGCGCGCCCGCGAAGCGCGCCGTCAGATCGCGTAGTTCTTCATAGGTAAAGCTCCTGGCCGTATCGGTGACCGGGCTGTCATAGATCAGCGCCGTGCGCGCGCCGTTTCCCGCCTCCACATGCCGGTCAAGCGCGTTATAGCAACTATTGAGCGCGCCGCCCTTGAACCAGCGGTAAAAGGGCGGGTTGGACGCATCCAGAACCGTGTCCCATTTTTTGTCCCAATGGATGGCCTCGGCGGCAGTGCCCCAGAATTCTTCCGGGTCTGTCAGCGAACGCGCATGCTCCTGATCGATCCTGCTGGTCATTGCTCCAACCTCTCTCCGCCTAAAACCCGTCATCCCGTGGCGGGATCTGCAGCCCTTTTTGCACTGCCGGCCGCGAACCGACCCGTTCAAGCCAGTTGCCGACATTGGGATACCGATCCAGATCGATTTCCTGCATGTCGTGCCGGTAGATCCAGGGATAGGCGGCGACATCGGCGATGGAGTAATCGCCGGCCAGATAATCCCGTCCCGACAACCTGCGATCCAGCACGCCATAGACGCGGTTATTTTCCGTCTGCCAGATTTCCAGATGCGCATGCGCGCGGCCGGCATCGCGTTCCCGTACCTGCCAATGCACGCCCAGTCCGGTATGGGTGACGTGACCGGAGGCGAAAAACAGCCAGTTGAGCACCTCCAGCCGCTTTACCGGGTCTTGCGGCAAAAGCTTCCCGGATTTTTCCGCCAGATAGATCAGGATCGAACCGGATTCAAACAGCGTGACCGCCTCACCGCCCGGCCCGTCATCATCGACGATACAGGGAATCCGCCCGTTCGGGTTGATGGCAAGGTACCAGTCTTCCTTCTGTTCCTTTTTCTCAAGCACCATGGGCCGGACCGTGTAATCCAGCCCGGATTCCTCCAGCATGATCGAGGCCTTGCGCCCGTTCGATGTCGCCTTGCTGTAGAGCGTGATCATAATCAGCGCCTGAACTCGATGACGTCGAAACCGCGCGCCTTGTCGGTGATGTAGACCAGCCCGCGATGATCCATCTCCACATCATTGGTCTGCGGCGCGTTATAGCCCTGCCCCGGTTCGGGGATGAAATATCCCACCTCCTGCGGCTGATCCGGGTTGGCGATGTCGATGATGCGCAGCCCCGCCCCGAACCAGGTGACATAGGTCAAGGTATCGTCGAGCTTTTCGCGAAACTGATGCGCCCCGAAACGGACGTCGTCCCCGTTATAGGGGCAACCGTCCTCCGGCACATGATAGGTGCTGAGCAATTTCAGCTCGGTCGGGTCGGTCACATCAAACACGTAAAGCGGGCCGTGCGGCTCTCCCACATCGGGGCCGCGCTCTGCCCTCTCCTCATCGGTGCCGAGCGCGATCCTGCGCCCGTCTATCTCGAACGGAAAGGGCAGCAACGTATGGCTGGGCTCCTTCGCTTCCGGGTGCGGATCATAGGTCGCAAGCGTCCTGGGATTTTTGATGTCCCTGACATCGATAATGGCGAAACCGGACATCCACAGCCCGGCATACATCCTGTCTTCATGGCGCAGCGCGTGATGCAGCCGGTGTTCCTTGCGTAAGGGATGCGGTTCCTCGCCCGCGGCGACGTTCTGACCCGGCATCCACCAGCGCGAAACTTCTTTCAGGTTTGCCGGGTCGCTGTAATCGTAGGTGACAAGGATATTGCCGATAAAGCCCTCCATTTCCGTCGACATATAGAGGTAATCCTCATCCATATCGAAGCGATGGACGCCCTTGCCGAAGGTCTTGTGGAAGTTGATCAGTTTCGGGTTGGTCTTGTCCTTGATATCCCAGAGCTTGAACCCGCCCTCATCGAAGCCGGGGGTGGTCTGAAGCCCGCGTTGCGGCCGCTGTTCCGAATTGGTGACCATCAGATCGCCGATCACCCGCACCTTGTGCGAATGGGTCTGCGGGTTGTCCAGCATCGTGGTCCAGACCGGCTTTGGATTACGCGGATCGGAGATATTGATGATGGTGGTGCCTTCCGGCCCGTACATATAGCCGATATAGGCGTAATCGCCGTCGATGGTGACTTGCCCGGCCCCGCCGAGATCGCAGCGCGCCAGCGGTGTGATGTTATCGGATTGATACGTCCCCGTTGAGGACGGTTTCATTTGCGTGGCCATTGGCTTTCTCCCCGAAACATTCGTTATTTTCGATTATGGGGAGAAGGATGGGCCGAAACGGCGCGGCGATCAACGCGGGATTGGTTATGCCGTCATCCGAGAGAGGAAAATTGCGCGTCGGGATCAATCTGTTGATGAAGAACTCGCAGCACATCGACCGCGGTTGCCGTCTCCCGGTAATAAATCATATGCGCACCGGCGGGACAGGCGCGGAGCCCCGGCCGTACATAGTCTCTCGGCGCGCCGAGACCGGGCGTTTGAAGAATTTCCTCGAATTTCTCGCGGATCGCATCCAGGTACTGTGACTTCTGCCGCGCGCCCCATTTCTCTTCCGTAAATTCGGCAATCGCCTCCAGGTCGCGAAGCGCCGGCCCGGCAATACGAAGCCGTTTAGAGTTTGGCAAAGAGCGTTTCCAACACCTCGGGCGAGGAGATTTCGGTCATATCGCCCTTTGCGATGGCCTGTTCGCCCTCCATCACCGCCTGGCGCAGCGACTCGATTCTGGCGGCGCGCACTTCTTCCTGTTGCTTCAGAAGACGCAGCGCTTCACGCACCACCTCGCTCGCATTGTTGTAATCGCCGGAGGCGACCCGGTCGCGGATAAAAATTTCCAGATTGGGGGTAAGGCTGAAATTCATGGCGCACGCCGACTTTTTCTTTCACGGGCATTATAACAAAGTTTGATAACAAAGCCTGTTATTTTTTTTAAAATCTCGATCAAACGGGTTTTCCGTCTTCGCCGAGGACATCCCGCCAGTGATGCCGGGCCATGAACCCCAGCCGTTCCCGCGCGCGGGAAACATCCAGCCCGCCCCAATGGCCGGTAAAACCGTCGAGGATGCGGGTACCGGGCAGATATTCCGCCACCAGATCATTGGTTTCCTGCGGATAGCGGCTTTCCGGATGCGCGATATTGAAAATCTCATGCCCGTCGATATCGGCGGCCGCGGCAAGTGCCAGCGCCGCCGCCGCGTCGCGCGCGTCGATATAGCTCCAGAACGTGCCGATCTTCGCGCCGGGGTCTTTCCACCGCTCGGGCAGCGACGCGTAGGCGGGGTCGAAATTCACCCCGGTGACGCGCAGGCTGGCCACCGTCATATCGGACATCGCCACGAAGGAATCCGCCATCTGTTCGCCAAAAACCTTGGCGAGCGCATAGGGATCGCGCGGGCGGCACGGATACGCCTCATCCAGCGGCAGGTATTCCGGCGGCCAGAACGCAGGCGCGTAGAGAAACCCGTATGCCGCGACGCTGGACACATGGACAACGCGCCTCACCCCGGCAACGGCGGCGGTCTTCATGACGTTATAGGTAGCGCTGACATTATTGCGGAAGACCTCCGCATGCGGCGCTTCATAGGGCGCCTGATAGGCGGCGAGATGAATGATCGCCGCCGCGCCCTCAAACGGTTCCGCCAGCGCCGCCGCATCGCCGATATCGATCACCCCTGTTGCGCAAGGCGCGTCGGCGACCGCCGCGCGATCGAGGATCAGAACCTCATGTCCGGCGTCAAGCAGCGCCGCGACGGTCGCGCGCCCGAGATTGCCATTGCCGCCCGTGACGACGACGCGGCTGTCAGTCATGCCGCCAGCATGACGGCTTCCCCGCAGGCCGAAGACGGAGCGAATTCGATACCATTATTTTAATTCCCCATCGCCTTGATCAAATTTTGAATATTCATTAATTAAACTTATATATTTCTTTTCTCCATAAATAACAAAAAATGGAATTGCAATGTTTAATATGTATAAATTCGCACCTAATGCAACAGGAATACTATTTACGCTTCCTATATAAAACTGCCCCAAAAAAATTCCAATGACTAAAAAAAATATCACAAAAATATGAATTCGAATAAATTCAAGAATTTTCTTAATTGCTAATTTATTTAACAAGATTTTTCTTTTTAAAATTGTCACTATTATTAGAATTGAAAAATAAACCGCGAACCAGCTTATTGCTGCATAAGTCGAAAATTTGATCAAATTTTGTTCAAACAAATCCACGTCTCACCACTCCACCACGGGGGGTCCAATGCCATCCGGCACGGGTCGCGGGGTCTTGATTTTCTCGTCTTCAAACACCTGTTCGCGAAGCTCCTTGATCATCTGATCGGTTCCGCCACCCACGGCATGACCCGTGCTTGTGTTGATCCGCCGCTCACGGTTGCGGCCGGACGCCCACAAAACTGTCGATCTTCACCAGCCCGTCGGCGTTTTCGCTGAGATGCAGCCCCTTCGGCGCATCGCCCTTTTCCGAGGTCTCAATCGCATCGCGCACCAGCTTGCGCAGCATGATGATCCCCCGGTCCGCCGTGCCGAGATGTTCCTTGCGCTCACCCAGCAGTTTCTGCGTTCCCTGGGTCACGATGTCTTCGGCGCGGATATTGCCGCGAAACGGCATCAGCGGCCGGTCGTCATAGGGTTTGCGGGTATCGGCGGGTTCTTCCTTTTTGCGCATGTCGCGCAGCATTTCGAAGTAGTTTTCCTCTCCGCCGGTATAGTAATCGACCGTGAACATCATGAAGGAATGATCGTCCTTCGGTGTGATGAACATGAAATGTTCGTAATTCGATCCTTCATTGGCGAGCTTTTGCGGATCGGCATCGCCATGGACGAATTCCGTATCGCCGATCTGCAAAATGCCGGGGAAACCGAGGCTCATCTCATCGACGACGAATCCGTTACCATCCGCCGCGGGTTTTGAGATCACGATCTTCATGCCGTATTCGGTCTCCACCGGTTCGAAATCCGGCGGATCGTCCGCTCTGAAGAAACGGCTGCCCCAGCTGTTGGTGCCATAGGCGCTGGAACCATGCAGGATCCAGACATGGGCGGGATCGGCGCTGTTCTCGAAGAAATTGAACCAGTTATAGTCGAAATGGCGCACCGGTTCGTGCTGACGTATCCCGCCATGATCGATCAGCGGCGAATAGTTCGGCAAGGGCGGCGGGTTGGCCGGGTCCGCTCCCAGATAGCCGAAGATCAGCCCGCCCAGTTCGCGCACCGGATAGGATTTCTGCCGGACTTTCTCGCAGAATTCCTTGCCGTTGGCCTCAGACGGCTGCTCCAGGCACTTGCCGTCCGCATCAAACAGCCAGCCATGATAGGGACAGCGGATGCCGCCCTCCTCTATATCGCCATATTCCAGCGAGGCGCCGCGATGGGCGCAATCCTGCCCGACCAGACCGATACGGCCGGTGCCGTCGCGGAACAGGACCAGCTCTTCGCCCAGCACCTTCACGGCCTTCGGAATATCATGAAGTTCATCCGTGCGGCTGACCGGCAGCCAGTAGCGGCGGAACCAGTTGCCGCCGGGCGTACCCGGCCCGACATGGGGAATGTCTGCGTTGGTGATCTTCATCGTACCCTCAATCGGTTATGCCGACATCGCGATAGGTCGCGCGGATATGCGCCACCGCGTCGGCGGGTAATGGCGCGGATTCCCAGCGCGGGAAGCGCTTCACATCGATGCCGCGCACGCGATAGGTCTCCGCGATCGTGCCGCGCCCGTATTTCTTCTGTGTGGCGATAAACATCTGCGTGACGCGGTTGACCTTGTCCTGCATCGCGGCGGCGGCCGCGTAATCCTTTGCCGCCAACGCTTCATAGAGCGACACGCAAAGTTCAGGCACGGAGCTGGTCGGCGGGTTGATCATCCCGGCGACGCCAAACGGCACCAGCCCGAAAATATCGGCATTGCCGGTAAAGACCGACACATCGTCCGGGAACATTTTCACATAATCCGCCATCGCGCCCGCGCCATAGGCGACCTTCATCGCGCGGATATTGGGCACCGCCTTTTTCATCTCCACCCCGAATTCGGGTGAGATCGAAATGCCGCAATATTTCGGGTTCTCATAAATGAAAATCGGCAGATCGGCGGCATCCGACACTTTCCGGAAATGCTCCAGCACCGCGCTCTGCGGCGCGTCACAATAATAATAAGGCGGGATGACGCCGATGGCGTCGGCGCCGATACCGGCCGCGTGTCTGGCGAGTTCCACCGTCGTGGGGGTATCGGCGCAACCGACATGAACGATCACCGGCACCCGGCCACCGGCCTGTTCGATAATGATTTCCGCGACCGACCGGCGTTCATCCGCCGACAGCGCCGGTCCCTGCCCGCTGGAACCCAGAACGAACAGCCCCTGTACCTTTGTCTTGAGGTAAAAATCGATCAGCTGACGCAAGGTCACCTCATCGACCGAGCTGTCCTCATGAAACGGGGTGATGACCGGGATCAGAACGCCTTTATACATTGTGAAATCCTCTTACTTTCCACCAAGCGCGCGCCAGATACGTTCGGGCGTCGCGGGTAAATTGACATCCTTGAAGCCGAGCGGCCCGAGCGCGTCCTGAATCGCGTGAAATACCGCCGCCGGCACGCCACAATTGCCGGCTTCCGATCCGCCCTTGACGCCGAGCGGATTGGTCCGCGCCGGATCATGGCAGAAATCCGAAACGATATCCGGCATGATATCGGCGCGCGGCATGCCGTAATCCATGAACGACCCGGTGAGCAGCTGGCCCGTTTCCCGGTCATAGATGATTTCCTCGATCAGGCTTTCGCCCACCCCCATGGCGACGGAACCGTGCAGCTGGCCATGCGCGGTCATCGGATTGACCGGCGCGCCGATATCGTCGACGGCATAAAGCGTGTCGATCGTGATCATGCCGGTTTCGGGATCGGCCTCGATTTCCGCCACCATGCAGCCATTGGGGAAGCTGTAAATGCCGTCGAAACTGCCGACCCCGTCGAGCCCGATGCCGAGCTCCGGCGGCAGCCCCGACCCCTGATAGGAAAGTTCCGCGACCTCGCCCAGGCTGACCGCCCGGTCCGTACCCGAAACGCGGAACGTGCCGTCATCGAATTCAATATCGGTTTCGGAGGCTTCCAGCATGAAGGCCGCGAATTTCCGCCCCTTTTCGATGACGATATCGGCGGCCACCTTCAACGCCGAACCGCCAGTGACCATGCTGCGCTGCGCGAAGGTGCCGCGCCCGAACAACACTTTGTCCGTGTCGCCCTGGAACACGCGGATATGATCCATCGGTAATCCGAGCCAGCCGGACACCATCTGGGCAAACATGGTTTCATGCCCCTGCCCCGTCGATTGGGTGCCGACATGAAGCGACGCCGCGCCTTCCGCGTCGATACGAATTTCCATCCTTTCGGAGAAAGTCCCCGCGCGCTGGCAATGGAGTGACAGCCCGATACCGCGCCGGACGCCGCGTGCCGCGGCTTCTTCCCGCCTTGCCTCGAACCCGGCCCAGTCGGACAGTTCCAGAACCCGGTCCAGCACAGGCTCAAAATTGCCGGAATCATAGATATAGCCACCCGGCGTGTGATAGGGCATCGCGTCATGCGGGATGAGGTTCTTCCGCCGCACCTCGATAGGATCAAGCGCCATTTCGCGTGCCGCCTGCTCGACCAGCCTCTCCAGCACAAAGGACGCCTCCGGCTTGCCGGACCCGCGATAGGGACCGAAAAACGCCGTATTGGTGTAGGTCGCGCGGATCGCGGCATGAATTTCCGGCACGTGATACATGCCGGGATAGGAAATCGCGGCGTTGCGCGGCGGCACCGCGGCCCAGCCGGTCAGATAGGCCCCGACATCGACATCGACCGCCGTGCGGAAGGCGATGATTTTTCCGTCCGCATCCAGTGCAAGCTCGGCATTGGCGATAGGGCCGCGCCCATGCGTGTCGGTGGCAATGGCCTCTCCCCGCTCCGCCGTCCATTTAACCGGCCGTCCGGTTTTTTGCGCGGCCCAAAGCACCAGCATGTCTTCCGGATAGACCTGCCCCTTCATGCCGAACCCGCCCCCGACATCGAGCGTGACGACGCGGAGATCGAGCGGCGAGGTCCCGAATATACGAGCCGCCGTTTCCTTGACGCCCCAGGGTTCCTGCGAGCTGACACAGACCGTGAAACGCCCGTCCATCGGATCGGACCAGGCAATGGATGCGCGC
>Ga0181589_10005412_pt1 | contig 10220 bp, 25 predicted proteins | sample 071ome_25_FD_132444 | JGI IMG/M metagenome (GOLD analysis project Ga0181589, IMG submission 132444) | Coastal salt marsh microbial communities from the Groves Creek Marsh, Skidaway Island, Georgia - 071410BT metaG (megahit assembly) | ecosystem: Environmental > Aquatic > Marine > Intertidal... | reverse complement strand
CGTACGATCCAAAAATTCAGTATATATAATAATAGGTACTGAAACATATTATATAGACAACTCAACCGGTGAACACATTATGCATCACTGGCGAACTAGTCCTGAACATACTAAACACTTATACTAATGAAAGTAAATAGCATACAACTAAACATTGGATTAAACAATAATCCGCATACAAATAAAGAAGATATTAAAACCATTATTAAAGCATTGGCATTACCCTTGGATAATGTTCGATTTGAGGATGGTGAGTGGGGAAACGAGGTCGAGCTTACCTTAGTGTACAAAGCTGCGACCTTTGACCCCCTTACTGTAATACGCAACAAAGTAAAACAATTGTGCGTTATCTTTAAACAAGATGCAATTGCATTAACATATAATGGTAATGGTAAACTTATATACCACCCAAGATACAAACGTAAACGAATTAAATTTTCACACAAATACTTTATTAAATTTTAATGACACCAGCAGAACTAAAACAATACGTAGCTGACAAAAGAAAACGTCAAGCATCCGAGTGGGCAAATCAAATTGCCATACACGGCCAATGTACAGGTTTCAACGACCGCGATTATTCACGTAACAGTGAAATTATATTTACAGGTAAGAAATCTTATAGAACAAAATTTGTACACAGCAAATTATGGAATACTACAAAGTAAACACGAATAATTATGGATAATATAAATATGAAGAAAACAAATGTAACACCAGAAGAAATACTAGAAATAGTAGAAAAGCAACTTGAATTACCAAGTTTAAAAACTAAAAAGCGTACACGCGAATTAGTACAGGGAAGACTTATATATTATAAGTTAGCCAAAACATTTTGCAGATATGCCAGCTTAGCACGCATTGGAAGAGCCGCAGAGCGCGACCATTCAACAGTTGTATATGGTTTAAATAAATATGATATAGAATCTAAATTTGACCCATATATGCGAGATATATACGACCATTTGTACAATAAGCTAGACCCTATGTACAACAAACAAGGCCAATCAGCAAATGTAGATATGACATTTGAAAGAATATTAGAAAGACTAAACAAAATCGAAAACAAATTAAATATAACAGTATGAAAATCAAAAAAGAAACATTAAAAGTAAACTCAGCCGCAATAAAAACTGCAGATTATGACTACGACAATAGCGTACTAACGCTTAAATTTGCATCTGGACGTAGATATAATTATTTAAATGTTGAACCATTTGTATTTGAAGGTATGCGAAATGCACCATCAATTGGAAAATTTATTAATAAATATATAATTAAAGTAAATGAGGCCAGGGCGATTAACTAATATTGAAACAGCGGCATCTGAATTATGGGACTTTGTGCTTGATTATCAAAGCGGTGTATATAATGAACACCCACCAACAGAGCACGAACAATATGCTATACACAACGTTATTGAAGCTATTACAGCGGCTATGGATGAGATTGACGGTATCAGTGAATTATTAAATGTATAATCCTATGGGTAATAATTTAATAGCATATACTAAACAATTAAGCATGGAATTAAGCAATGAAGACGTTGACAGAATAGCACAGGCTATATTCAACAAACTTATATCGCATCAAGAAAAATTGCAGTCAGAACTTAAAGATGAGTATATTATACAAGATGAGTTTGGAAATTCACGTAATGTAACTGAAGAAGAATTTTATTTACAAGAATTAGAAAATCTAATGCATCTTGAAGAAATGTATGTTCATGAAGAACAATACGAAAAAGCAAATATTATTAAGAATAAAATACTTAGACTTAAACTTAAATTAAGCAAGCTATGACAATGGGTAGACTTGACATATTTTATAAAAATAAAACAATAAAATATCTTATAAATATGCAGGTATCATTAAGCGAACAAGAAAAGGTTATTAATGATATATTAAAGCATTTTCCACCCGACGTTGAGTTTGATATAAAAGAACTGTACTGATGAGCCGAAAGCTGTATAATCACATTATTAGAAGTAATTACTTGAACATTAAAAATAAGATAGATAATGAAACTAAACCTAAAAAGTCGAAAGACAAAACACGTTAATTTTGTATCTGATTATATATTTGATTTACATAAGCGATTAACGAAAGAAGCAAAATCTTTACACGAATATCAAGGTAAAGAATTAAAACACAAAGTTGAAAATATGCAAAGCATATCTAAACAAATGAAAAGGTATCAAAAATATTTGAATCTAATTTTATTCTAATGGGTAGAACAAAAGAATTATTAAATCAATTAACTGAAGAACAGTTAAGAGAATTAGAAATACTGCATGAAATTATCGGAGCAGAATGCGACGATAGCGAATTATATTAATAATAGTAGCAGGCTAATGTCGCATAGAAAACTCGATTATTTTCATCGAAGCCGTATCGTTTATAGACGATCACCAATTACTGACACCCCAACTGAAACTTTTAGCTGGGGTGATTTTTATGAAGGTGGTACGTATGAATGCTACGAACTATTCAGGAGTAAGGCTAAGATCACATCTTACAGGTCATTCAAATGGCATGTACTTGTATTGTGGTATCTTAACCCCCAATTAACCGTTGATAAAATCAGAGAAATAGCGCATTACATCAGTGATAAATCTAATAACTTTACTTCTATACAGCTTTCAAAAGAAATAGTTGACAGCATTGTAGATGAAGTAAATACATACGATTTAGAACAACCACCTAAAAATAAAATGAGAAAAATAATATTTAAAGAAAACTCAGGTTTAGAAGCAGGTGAAAAATTAAGTATAGTTGGTAGTCTAATTGGTAGAAAGAAAAAAGCAGAGCCAGAGGATATATATGAAGCTATGTTATATATACATAATGACAATAAGCACATAACAATCCGTAATATAGCCGAGCTTCTTCATGTGTCAACACGAACAGTGTATAGAAACATAACTAAAGAAATCAAATTAGAAAAACAGCTACTAAATGAAGAAGTATAATGTTCAGAATTATATTCGCTATAAGCAGGATTTAGAAAACGTAAATTTAAATTTATATAATGATCGTGACAAATTAATAACTGAAAATTTAGAGTTAGTTGAAAAAATTGCAAAATCATTTTCAACTACACAACAAGCTTCAGGAGTATTAAGTATTAATGATTTAATTCAAGAGGGTGCAATTGGATTGATATATGCGGTAGATAAAATTGATTGGCAAACAATAAAAGAATCTGTTGAACCAGAAAGAACTTTAAAATCATTTCTATCAAAAAGAATTAGAGGCGCAATACGAAGAGCTATAGATATAAATAGAGGTAATATACGTATACCAGAACATAAACTAAATGATATGCGTAAAAATTCAGAACAAGAAAAGAAAACAGTAGAAATGTTTTTTAATAGTATATTCCAAAGCATCGATGGAATAGAAGAACAAACAAATACTACTTACGATGTTATTGACCAGACCAAAGAATACAATATAGATATATTAAATAAATATTTATTAAGTATTATGGAAGCACATTTAAATATAAAAGAATATGATGTTCTTAGAATGAGTTATGGTTTAGACTGCGATAAAATGTCAGCAAAAGATATTGCGGATAAATTAAAGATTGAAGGAACAGCATCATATGTAAGAATATCGCAGATAAAACGCGATGCAATTAATAAGTTAATAGAAAACGTAGATCCAGCGCAAGTAGTTGATTTTCTTTAACTTAAGTATTAAAATTGAGTATAATTGTGTAATATATATAATATGAATATCCACGAAAAATTAAGTTTAATTCAAGAAGAGTTTAAGTCAAAAAAATCGCGGTACAATTCATTCGGCAAGTACAACTTCAGATCTGCCGAAGACATTCTCGAAGCACTTAAACCATTTAACAAAAAGTATAAAGTATACTTTACTGTTAATGAGAAATGGCTAGGCGATGGCGTTATAGAGTCCACTGCTACTGTATTTGATGCAGATGGCAAAAGCTTTATTCCTGCTACCGCATTAGTTGGTGTAGACTTTAATCAAAAAGGTATGCAAGTTCCACAGCAATTTGGATCAGCATCATCTTATGGTAAAAAGTATGCACTTGGCAATTTGCTATTAATTGATGATACTGCTGACGCGGACGCGACTAATACTCACGGTAAAGAATCAAAGCCAAAATTATTAAAAGGCTCAGAAAACTGGGGTAAAGCACTAAGCTATATTCAGTCTGGCGGTAGTGTCACAACAATAGTAAATAAATATGACGTATCTATAGAAGATAAGTCTGAACTGAAATCGTATGAAGTTAGAACCAGTAATTCAAAAGCTTAAAGATGATAAACACTATTATGGTGATTATGGAAAACAGTATTTAAGCAACTCAGACATTTCCGTATTACTAACCAATCCGCTTGCTTTTAAGCAACCTTCAAAATCAACTCCCGCTTTTTTAATCGGTGGTTATTTTCACACTGCAATACTTGAACCAAACAAATTGAAAAAGTATAAAGTCGTTGAATCAGCTACTAGAAATACAAAGAAGTATAAGGATATTTCTGAAGGTGAGCTATGCTTATTACAGCATGAAGTTGATCAGATTGAATTAATGCGAGACAAGTTGATGGAAAACGATATATGTCGTGAATTCATCCAAAATAAAACCAATGACTATGAGCAACCCGGTATTGTAGAATTAGAGGGTAACCTTTGGAAGGGTAAAGCTGATATAGTGAACCATGACGAAAAGTTAATTATTGATTTAAAAACAACAAGTGATATAAATAAATTTAAATCATCAGCTTATCGTTACAATTATGATAGCCAAGCGTATATTTACAGTCAAATGTTTGGCTATAACTTTTTGTTTATAGTAATAGACAAAGGTACACACCAAATTGGTATCTTTGATTGTTCAGATAAATTTTATCAATCAGGTATGGATAAAGTTAAAAGAGCAACAGAAGCATACGAATTATTTTTTAAAACCGAAGGATTTGATCCTGCAAACTATTTTATTAACCAAACACTTTAATTTTATTATTATGGCTAGAACTAAAAAACGTACTTGTGCTGTAACAGGTATTACAACAAGTGAAAACAATTTTTATGGTAATCAAACCCATGTAAAAGCCGTAGACAACCTACGCCGCGTAACAGGTGCTAACCGCCAACAGTTACGTAGAATGTTTAATCAATTATCTACATATTAATATGGCTGGTATTATTAAAACGAGTATTAATCTTTCTGCAATACCTAAAGATAAAATTATTGAAGGTAAGAAAGGTAAATACTTACCAATTACAATTACAATTAATGACGAAGTTGACCAATTTGGTAACCAAGGGCCAGTAATTGTATCACAAACAAAAGAAGAGCGCGAAGGTAAAGCTGAAAAAACTTATCTTGGTAATGCTCAGGTGGTATGGACTAATGGAACTTTCCCGCAGCCCGCACCGCGTAATGATCAACCTTTGCAAGTGGCTAGCCCACCGCAACCAGTTGAAAATGATTTACCGTTTTAATGGAAGAAGAAGATTACGTCTATGCAGAGCATGATGAAGATGGAAATTTAATTTTAATAGAAGACTAAATGCAAATAAACAATACGGAGATTAATGGTTTTGTTATTGACAAATTTAATCAATACGATCTTCAGGTAGGAAAACAAGAGGGCTTATGTCCTCTTTGTTCTACTGATAGAAAACCCGAAAATCAAAAACGCAAATGCGCGTCTTATGATTGGGAACGGGGTCTCGGTACGTGTCACAACTGCAATAGGACTTTTCAACTTCATACATACCAACGTAAAGGGAATGTTGACAGGGTTTATGTAAAACCTGATGCTATACATATCGTTGAAAATAAAGAGCTAAGTGAAAATGTTTATAAATGGTTTAACGATCGTGGTATATCTTATCAAACATTAAATGATTTAAATATTACAGAAGGCAAAGAATATATGCCTCAGACGAGTAAAGTTGAAAATACTATACAATTTAATTATTATATAGGTGACGAATTAATTAATATTAAATACCGAGATGGTAGAAAGAATTTTAAGCTTTATAAAGGCGCAGAAAAAATATTCTATAACATTAATAATATTGTTGGTTATGAATATTGTATTATTGTGGAAGGCGAAATGGATGCTCTTAGTATTTATGAAGCTGGTATTCCTAATGTCGTTTCTGTACCAAATGGAGCTACTCTTAATTCTAATAACCTTGATTATCTCGATAACTGCATTGATTACTTTACTAACAAAGAAAAAATAATTATTGCTGTTGATCAAGATGAGCCAGGCCAAGCATTACAACAAGAATTAGTAAGAAGATTAGGTGCTGAAGTATGTTACTTAGCTGATTTTGAAGATTGCAAAGATGCAAATGAATATTTATTAAAATATGGAAAAGAAAAACTGGTATCGCGTATCACTGGAGCCAAGCCAGTCCCGCTGGAAAACGTTACTACTTTCCGGGACATTGAAGGAGAGATCACAGACTTCGTTCAGAATGGCTTTAAACCTGGCTTTCAAGTTGGACTTCCAAATTTTGATGAAATATTTTCCACATATACTGGCCAATTTATTACTGTTACTGGTATACCTTCTTCCGGTAAAAGTGATTTTGTCGACCAAATGGTTGTGGGGTATAACCAAAATTATGGCTGGAAAGCAGCATTTGCTTCACCTGAAAATGCTCCGACATATCTGCATGCTCACAAACTCATGCGAAAAGTGTGGCAGGATATGCCTCGCAAATCAGATATAGGCACTGATAAGTGGAATCAAGTAGCTAATCACGTTAACGATAACTTTTTCTTTATTGATATGGAAAGATATACTCTTGAATCAGTATTGAGAAAAGGTGCGGAGCTTGTAAAACGCAAAGGCATTAAATGTTTAGTTATTGACCCATTTAATAAAGTCAGAGATGTTGATGCTAAGACTGAGGATGTTAATAGATATACAATGGAATATCTTACTAAAATTGAAATATTTGCTAAAAAATATGATGTTTTAGTTATTGTAGTTGCTCACCCTACTAAAATGTATAAAGATGCAAATGGTAGGATTGAAGAGCCAACTATGTATAATATCAAAGGCGGAGGTGAATGGTACGATGCGAGTTATCATGGTATATTAGTGCACCGTAATTATGAAGAAAAAACAGTTAAAGCTAAAATACTAAAAGTTAAATTTCAAAATTTAGGCGAGAATGGTGCAGAGGCACACTTTAAATGGGAGCCTAGATCAGGTTGCTTTGTACCTCATCAACCAGTTAATATGGAAAATGAATTAATGCCTTGGGAATAGATGGCTAAAAAGAAACATGAACCAATGCCGGATTATATGCCAACCAAAGACGAATTGGCTTTGCATAAGGCTTGTTTAGATAATGGGATTATAATTTCTCCTATAGCAAATAAAAAAGGCCTTATATGTGATGAATGGCGTATTGGTATAGCTTTTCAACCTAACTATAAAAAAGTTAATTTAACACCTACTGTTTATACAAAAGATAATATATGGCAGGAGTATTTTTTAATGTGTAAATTTTATTATGATAAATATAGAAGATGAATACTTAGGGCTATTAGGTGGCGTACTTAATGGTGGTAAAGATAAAGAAGATCGTACTGGCACGGGCACTAAAAGTGTCTTTGGGAGAATGATACGTCATGATATGGCTTTTGGTTTTCCAATACTAACAACTAAAAAAGTATATTTTAAAAATGCGGTTACAGAATTATTATGGATATTATCTGGGTACACAGATATTCAGTATCTCAATAATCACGGCGTTACTTACTGGAATCCTGACTATGACAGGTCTGGCAGAACAGATGGTACCTTGGGTCCTGTGTACGGTAAGCAGTGGCGCGATTTTGGCGGGGTTGATCAGCTTAAGAATCTTATTATCGGCATCAAGGAGGCTCCATATTCAAGAAGACATATGGTTCAAGCTTGGAACCCTATTGATTTGGATGATATGGCTCTCCCTCCTTGCCATTATGGTTTTCAAGTTTATATTAATGACGGCAAGTTATCCTTAATGTGGCAACAAAGGTCAGCTGATGTATTTCTTGGATTGCCATACGATATTGTAATGTATGGTTTATTATTAGAAATGCTTGCTAAAGGATTAGGTTATGAGCCTGGGCAATTAATAGGTAGTTTAGGGGATTGTCATTTATATAATAATCATCTTGAACAAGCTGAATTACAATTATCACGGAGTAAATACGATTTACCAACTGTTGATATTGATTTTGGGTTAGATATAAAACGCGGAGCAAATAACTTTTTATTTATACCTTCGCATAGTATGATTAAATTAAATAATTATGAGCACCACGAACCAATCAAAGCACCACTCTCAGTCGGAGGATAAATTATGGATGCAAAAAAATAATTATCCAGGAGAATGGTTGTCAAAAAAAAGCAAAAAAATAATTGAAAAAATATTAAATAAAAAATAATAATGTATTATATTTATCATATCCCCGGTAAAAAAATTGGTGTAACACGTAATTTAAATAGTAGAGTTACGCTGGCGCAGGGCTATAAGCCTGATGAGTATGAAGTTCTTGATTCTTCTGAAGATATAGATTATATATCAGAGAAGGAAATAGAACTTCAAAAGTCTTATGGGTATAAAGTTGACAGAAAATTATATAAAAATTTATTTAAATCAGATATGAAAGTAAACTCAACCGAACAAACCTCAACATTTCCATGTGCTAGAAAAGATTTAGCAGATTTATTATTAGATAATGATGGATTTAAATGGACAACAAGTCTTGGCGAATTTGAATTAACAGAAGAGTCAAGACGATGGATTTTAGCAAATGCAAAAACTTCAATGTATAAAGACGATCGTTGCTACATTTATAATAAAGCTTTTTATGAGGCTTTTTTGGCAGACACGACGTACAACAAAGAAAACATATTTGGACTCATTAGAGACTGGGCAGAAGAGCGTGGGATCTATGATAAAGGAGATCCTAAAACACAATTAATTAAATTATATGAAGAATCAGGGGAATTGGCACAGGCCTTACTTAAAGATGACAAAGATAATATTATTGACGCTATTGGTGATAGTGTTGTTGTTCTCACTAATCTCGCCCATCTTGTCGGCACAGACATTGAAAGCTGTATTCAGTCTGCTTATGATGAAATATCTAATAGAACTGGTAGAATGAAAAATGGTACATTTGTAAAAGATACTATATAATGAGAGACCAGATAATCAAACAAGTAGTAAATAAAATAATGTCACGCTCTGATGTTGGGTTTAAAAAGTATGGTGTTACATTGCACGAAGATGAACAAACACTTGATACTTGGCTAAATCATTTACAAGAAGAGCTTATGGATGCTGTCAACTATATCGAGAAAGCTCGTATGGTTCTTAGAGAAGAGATTGAAGAATGTTATATTAAAGATAAAGAAGAATCTTACGACCGTTATCCAGGTGACATCAATGTTACAATAGATAAATGAGAAGAAAAAGTAAAAAAAGAGGGCCCGTTGTTGCTAAAAAAATTAGTTATGACGGGCATAATTTTGCATCAGGTTTAGAACGATATATGTATATGGCTTTAAAAAAAGCTAAAATCAGATCAAAATATGAAGGAGAAACTTTTGTTTTAGTCAATGGTTTTCATTTTGAAAACGAAAGTTATGAAAGGCAAGCAAATAGCAAAGGTGATTTTACAAATAGAGGCAGCAAAAGAATATTACCAATAAAGTATACACCTGATTTTATAGGTGAAGACTTTATAATAGAGTGTAAAGGAAGGCCCAATGAATCATTTCCAATTAGATGGAAGCTATTTAAAAAATTAATGACAGAGCAATTTCCTGGATATGTATTATTCAAACCACAAAATCAAAAAGAATGCGACCGAGTAGTAGAGATCATATTACAAAAGAAAAGAAAGTAGCCCGGTTAAAATACGCCGAAAGGCAAATTGAAAAATGGATCAAGTGGTCTATTGAAAATAGAGGGTTGCTTAAATATAAAGAGTTAGTTGAGATACATGATAAATATAATATAAAATGCTATGGCTAAAGCAAAAATGAATTTTGTGGTTTTTAAGAAAAAGCCAAAAATAAAACGCCCTGGTGTGCACGCTAAAACTAAGAGCTCTAATAGTAAAAGCTCAAAAAATTATTTAAAAAAATACAAAGGTCAAGGAAAATGAGAAACTGGGAACTTAGTATCGGATTGTATCCAGGAATACTTTT
>Ga0181589_10005411_pt1 | contig 10221 bp, 12 predicted proteins | sample 071ome_25_FD_132444 | JGI IMG/M metagenome (GOLD analysis project Ga0181589, IMG submission 132444) | Coastal salt marsh microbial communities from the Groves Creek Marsh, Skidaway Island, Georgia - 071410BT metaG (megahit assembly) | ecosystem: Environmental > Aquatic > Marine > Intertidal... | reverse complement strand
GTTGGGGCGCTGCTGTCTGGGCTGTCTGCGCTGTTTGGGATGTCTGCGGCAGGGGCAGGGGCTGCGGCGGGGGCAGGGGCCGCGTGGTGGTGTTCAATATCGCCCACCACGCGCAGCGCCTGCACATCGCGCGTTAAGGCTGCAGTATCGCCCAAAAACTGCCCCGCCGCGGTCGCCAGGCCGAAAAACGGCTCGCCGGGGAAGTCGCCCGCATCAGGAATGGCCACAAAGCTGACGGGGTTAAACGCATGTTCCAGCGCAAAGTCTTCGGCCTCGGCCAAGGTTTCCAAGGCTACGGCGGCCACATGCGTGTGGCGGCCTGCGCGCTCGAAGTCGAAGGCCAAATCCTGCACGGCATAGGGGGTTTGGCCATCTAGGGCTTGGGCCACATACTGGGGCAGATCCGCATCATCGATCTGCGCGGTATCCAGCGTGAAATAGCGGATTTGCTCGTTGGGGATGATCAGCTTGCTGGTAAACCCGCCCGGTTCCAATGCCATCGCGGTTGCGTGCAACTGGTGCAAGGCGCTGGGCAGATCTGCGGTATCAAGCGCCACAAAGCCCGCGCGCAACCAGCCGGCTGGCGTGCGGTGCAGCAAGCCAATTCCGTCAAAAGACAGGGTTAACGCAAAACTTGGTCTCATCACTTGCCTATTACCACCCGGGTCGCGTTGGTGCAGCCCCTTTCCCCACACACCCTCACTTAAAGCAGCTTCCCGCCTAGGGGAAGATGATCTGGCCATTCCCACTTGCACATTGCAGCGCTGGCCGCTCTGCTTGGACCAGCAATCTTTAGCAAGAGGATATCATGGCCCGCCTTATTCTGGCTATCGCCGTTTTTTGCACCGCTTGGCTTCCCGCCCAAGCACAAACCGTGGCCGACCCCGCAGCCAGCGGCCCGGCCCTGCTAAGCGTGACGGGCACAGCTGACATCCACCTGCCCCCCGATATGGCCACGCTGCGCCTGTCTGTCAGCCATCGTGGCGAGACAGCGGCGGCGGCCATGGCACAGGTGGCGGCGGGGATGGGCCGGGTGATTGCGCGGCTGGCCAGCTCTGGGGTGGCCGAGGCCGATATGCAAACATCTGGTGTGTCGCTGGGTCCGGTTTGGGCCCCAGCCAAAGCCCAAGAGGCGCAGGGCCGTTTGTTGGGATATCAGGCCGAAAACGGCTTGGTGGTGCAGGTGCGCAACCTGCCGCAGCTGGGCCAGGTGTTAGATGCGGTGGTGGCCGATGGTGCAAACCGGCTGCAGGGCATTAGCTTTGGTTTGCAAGATAGCCAACAGGCCCAAGACCAAGCGCGCCGGGCGGCTGTGGCCGATGCACAGCGCAAAGCCGCGCTTTATGCCGAAGCGGCGGGGCTGCGCCTGGGGGCGCTGCGCAGCCTTTCGGAAGGGGCGGGCCAAGCCCCCATGCCCATGCTGGCCATGCGCGCCGCCACCATGGGCGAGATGGCCATGCCGGTGGCGGGGGGCACGGTGGGCCTGCGCGCCGATGTCAGCGCGGTTTACGCCTTGATCCCGCGCGCGCTGCCCTAAAGAAAAGGGCCCGCCACTGGGCAGGCCCTTTTGCAGGTTCTCGATAGGGCGCAGCGCTTAGGCCGAGGCCGCGCTTAGCGCTTTGTCCAGATCGCGGATCAGGTCATCGGGGTCTTCGGTGCCAATCGACAAACGCACAACATTCGGCGCGGCGCCCGCAGCGGTTTGCTGTTCGGGGGTCAGCTGGCGATGGGTTGTCGAGGCCGAATGAATGATCAGCGAGCGCGTATCGCCCAAATTCGCCACATGGCTGAACAGATCTAGGCTGTCGACCATCTTGACGCAGGCCTCGTAGCCGCCCTTCAGCGCCACCGTGAACAGCGCCCCCGCACCTTTGGGGCAGATGCTGGCCACACGCCCATGATAGGGCGACGAGGGCAGGCCGGCGTAGGTCACATATTCGATGCGCGGGTCTTTTTCCAACCAAGCGGCAATTTTCTGGGCATTGGCCACGTGTTTTTCCATGCGCAACGACAGGGTTTCGATGCCCATCAACGTGTAATGCGCGGCCTGTGGGTTCATGGTCATGCCCAAATCGCGCAGGCCGATGGCGATGCCAAAGAACGTATAGGCCAAGGCGCCAAAGGTTTCGTGGAATTTCAGCCCATGATAGGCGGGCTCGGGCTGCGACAGGCTGGGGAATTTATCGGATGCCGACCAATCAAACTTGCCCGAATCAACGATGCAGCCACCCGTCACGGTGCCATTGCCGGTAAGGTATTTGGTGGTGGAATGAATCACCAAAGTGGCGCCATGGGCGATGGGGTTGCACAGATAGGGGGTGGCGGTGGTGTTATCCACAACCATCGGCAGCCCGGCCTTATCGGCAATCGCGCCGATGGCGTCTAGATCGGTGATATAGCCACCGGGGTTGGCGATGGATTCGCAAAAGATTGCGCGGGTATTTTCATCGATCGCGGCCTCGACGGCGGCGGTATCGTCGAAATCAACAAATTTGGTTTCCCAGCCAAAGCGTTTGAAAACTTGGGTAAACTGGGTGACGGTGCCGCCATATAGCCGGGTCGAGGCCACAATGTTTAGGCCCGGTGCCATCAGCGGATAAAGTGCCATGATCTGCGCGGCATGGCCCGACGATGTGCACACAGCGCCCACGCCCCCCTCGAGCGTGGCAATACGCTCGGCCAGCACGGCAACGGTGGGGTTGGTCAGGCGCGAATAGATATAGCCCACCTCTTGCAGGTTAAACAGCGCTGCGGCGTGATCGGCATCGCGGAACACATAGGCAGTTGTTTGATAAATCGGCGTCTGGCGCGCGCCGGTGGCCGGGTCGGGGCGTGCGCCCGCATGGATTTGCAGCGTATCGAAACCGTGGCTATCGGTCATAGTCGGAACCTCCCGTCAAAACATTGCAACAGAGTTACGCCAAGGGGACGCAGGCAGCAATGATGCAATGCGCGAAAAGAACGGGTGTTTCGCCACGGATCGCGCTGGGCGAACGCTGTTTTCGCGCGATCAGCGCACCCAAAATCCTTGTTTCTTAATCGTGTTGCGGATGGCTTGCTCTTTGCGGGGCAGGTTTTCACGATCAAACAGCGCGCGCACCTTGGCGCCGCGCCCTTGGTAGATCATGCGCTTGATCGGGTCGTAGCGTTTGAGCACTTTTTTCAGGCGGTTGGGCGCGGTGATGGTTTCCAAGGCCTGCACAACGCTGTCGCTTTCGCGGGCATAAAGCAGGGGCAGCAGGCGGTAGTGGCAGCTGATATCGCCATCCAAACGCGCCTGAACAGCTGGCTCGCGCCCCCCACCAAGGCTGTGAATAACCAAAGGCAGCGCCACCTGATCCAACCACGGGTTCAGCTGCTGGCATATCAATTCCGGCGGGGGGGTGTTTTGAATGGCCAAAGCATAGTCTAAAAACCGCTGGCCAAAGGCGTGAGGGCAGCTGCCGTAAAACCAGCCGGCGTTGAAATACATGTAGCGCTGCCAAAATTCATCTGGCTGGCTGGTGTCTAATGTGGGCTCTAGCGACAGGCCAAATTTTTGGTAAAGCGATCCCCAAATTTGGGTGTAGCCCGGGCCATATAGCTCGATCTGGGGCCATGTGCCTTCCACCCGGGCGGATGCGCTGGGATAGGCAAAATCAAAGGGCACCTCGCCCAATTCGCCGGTGATCAGCGTATCAGAATCAAAGAAGACAAAATTTTCCCCCTGCGGCAGGGCGGCAAGCGCCTCGATCTTGTTGCCATAGGGGTAGGCATGGCCAAAGTGGTGGCTTTCAAAGGGCAGAATTTGCGCGCCAAATTCGTCAAGCAGGGCCAAAACCTCGGTGTCTTGCAGGGTGGGTGCGCTGGGCCACAAGGGGCCGGGCTGTGGCGTGGCCACATAAAGCGTGCCGGTAAAGCCCGGGCTGAATTGGCGCAAGCTGGCGGCAAAAAGCACAGCCTCGAAGCCCAGCCGCCCGGCTTGGGCAATAATCACGATGTTGAACGGCAAAACCACACCCACAAAAACCCATACGCCACCAGTATAGGTGCTGCGCCCCAGCGGGGAAACGGGTTTTTGCCAAAAAACCATAGAACGCGCTGCGGCACAAATGGCCACCACTTTCCTGTAAACACCTGGTCGTATTTGCAGATTTAGGGAAAAATGGTGGGCGACCCTGGAATCGAACCAGGCATGGGTCTCCCCGGCGGAGTTACAGTCCGCTGCCGCACCTTGCAGCACGTCGCCCACGTTTTTGCCGTTTCGGCCCAAACGTGAGGGGGTGATTACAAGCGGTGAAAGGGGGCGTCAACAGGAAAATCCCTTGCGGGCGCCGCTTGGGTGGCGCAGGTAGGGGGGAAATCGAAAAACCGGGGTCGCGAAGATGAAAAAGCCAAAATGGGTCGTCGAAAAAGAGCAGGCAAAAAAGGCTGCCACGTCAGAAACCGTGTGGTTATTTGGTCTGCATGCGGTGCGCGATGCCTTGATGAACCCGGCCCGCCAAAAGCTGCGCCTGATGGTCACGCGCAATGCCGCCGATAAGCTGGCCGAGGCAATAGCGGCCAGCGGCATAGAGCCCGAAGAGGTAGATCCGCGCACATTTTCCGCCCCGATTGACCCGCAATCGGTGCATCAGGGCGCGGTGTTAGAGGTAAAGCCGCTGGATTGGGGCAGTTTGGCAGATTGCTGCATCGGCGGCCCGGGCCAAGGGGCGCCGCGTGTGCTGCTGCTGGACCGGGTGACAGACCCACATAACGTGGGGGCGATTTTACGCTCGGCCGAGGTGTTTGGTGCCAGCGCCGTGATTGCGCCGCGCCACCATTCGGCGCCGGAAACCGGGGCTTTGGCCAAAACCGCCTCGGGTGCGCTGGAACGCCAGCCCTATCTGCGGGTGAAAAACCTGGCCGATGCGATGGAAGAGCTGCGCGCCATGGGGTATCTGTTGTTTGGGCTGGATGGTGGTGCCGATCAAACCATCGATCAGGTGGCAGATGCCTATCGCGACCGGCCCATTGCCTTGGTTCTGGGCGCCGAAGGGCCGGGCCTGCGCCAGCGCACGCGCGAAACCTGCGATGCCTTGGTAAAAATACCCTTTGCGCAGGATTTCGGGTCGCTCAACGTGTCAAATGCAGCGGCTGTGGCGCTTTATGCGGTGCGTGGCTAGGCACGGCTTGTAACCCCGCACAGGCCCCCCATATGTGGGGCAGGAGGGACAATGCCCCAAACCACACGATTGGCCACTTGTTGCTATTGCGGAACGCGCTCGGCGTTGGTGTTGGCGGGGGCCAGCAGCCACCGTTTGGCCTGCGGCGCCTGCGGGGCACCGCTGACGCAGATGAAGCAGCTGCCGTGCAAGGGCACCCATGGCCCGGTCGAGGCGGCACGCCCGCTGAAAGCCCCGCCGCCCCCCCGCCCAATGCCCCCCAGCCCCAAAAGCCCCAAAAGCACGAAAAAGGCCAAAAAAAGCGCAAAAGCCTTAGCCGCAAATTGCTGCCCGAGGCATGGGACCTGTTGGAAGATATTTTTGATTAGGCCATACTCTGCCGCCCCCTTATGTGGCTGCGATCACAGCTGGGTTATCTGCCCTTTAAGCCTGCGTTGGGATGCCTACATCAAAGGATAGGCGCGGGCCCGGAACGTCCGTGTCTTTCACTGTCCCTCGTTCCGTGACTGGCGCCCAAGGTTTACTTGGGCGCTTTTTTCTTGCCCGCCCCCGCGCTAAGCTGTGGGCATGAGCTTGCATTATTCTGATGATTTTCTGAAAACGATTCTTCGCCGCGCGCGCCGCATTGCCGTGGTGGGTGTGTCGATGAACCCTGTGCGCCCCAGCTATTATGTGGCGCGCTACCTGTCGCTAAAGGGCTACGAGGTGGTGCCGGTAAACCCCGGTCATGCGGGCGAACAGCTGTTTGGCACCAAGGTGGTGGGCAGCCTTGCCGATATCGAGGGGCCGGTGGATATGGTGGATGTGTTTCGCCGCCCCGAACATGTGCCCCCCATCGTTGATCAGGCCTTGGCGCTGTTTCCACAGTTGCAAACCATTTGGCTGCAAATTGGCGTGGTGCACGAGGGGGCTGCGGCCACTGCACAGGCCAAGGGTGTGGACGTGGTGATGGACCGTTGCCCCAAGATCGAATACCAGCGCCTGTTCGGCGAGCTGCGCATGGGCGGTTTTGCCACTGGCATTATCTCGGCCAAGCTATAGGGCTTATTTTGGGCGCGCGGCCTTTTCTGCCAAGCCCGATTGCCCCTGACGGCGCTGCAATTCTGCCATGACCTGCGCCACGCTTACCCCGCGCGAATGCAGCATCACCAGCAGGTGAAACAGTACATCGGCCGCTTCGCTGGTCAGCGCGGCGCTGTCGCCTTTCACGGCCTCGATCAGCGCCTCTATCGCCTCTTCGCCAAATTTCTCGGCCACTTTTTCGGGGCCTTTGGCCAGCAGCCGGGCGGTCCAGCTGTCGTCTGGCGCGGCTGTGGCGCGGCTGGCGATGATGGTTTCCAATTCGTCCAGTGTCATGCGTCCAGCCTCATCTCGATGCCCGCGGCGGCCATGTGTTCTTTGGCCTCGCGGATGGTGTAATCGCCAAAGTGAAAGATCGAGGCGGCCAAAACCGCGCTTGCGCCGCCTTGGGTGACCCCTTCGACCAAGTGATCCAGCGTGCCCACCCCACCCGAGGCGATCACGGGAATATCGACCGCTTGGGAAATGGCGCGGGTGAGCGGCAGGTTAAACCCCGCCCGCGTGCCATCGCGATCCATCGAGGTGAGCAAGATTTCACCCGCCCCCTTGGCCTGCACCAAACGGGCAAATTCCACGGCATCAATTCCGGTGGGTTTGCGCCCGCCATGGGTGAAAATTTGCCATTGCCCGGGCGCCACGGTTTTGGCGTCAATCGCCACAACGATGCATTGGCTGCCAAACTGATCGGCGGCTTCTGCCACCACATCGGGGTTGGCCACCGCGGCCGAGTTGAAGCTGACTTTATCTGCCCCCGCCAACAACAAGTTGCGCACATCTTGCGCGCTGCGCACCCCGCCCCCCACGGTCAGCGGGATATAGCATTGCTCGGCGGTGCGCGTGACCACATCCATCATCACGCCGCGGTTTTCATGGGTGGCGTGGATATCCAAAAAGCACAGCTCGTCGGCGCCCGCCGCATCATAGGCGCGCGCCGATTCAACCGGGTCGCCCGCGTCGCGCAGCCCAACAAAATTGACGCCCTTGACCACACGGCCATCGGCAACATCAAGGCAGGGAATGATACGGGTTTTCAGCATGTGGGCGTTATGCCTTGTTCCATAAGGGGCGAAAAGGGGCGGGTGCGGGCGCTTATGCGCGCAACACGCCCAAAGCCTGTTGCAGATCAATCGCGCCATCATACAGCGCGCGGCCCGAAATGGCACCGTTCAGTGGCGCGCCACAGTCTTTTAGCGCCTGCAGATCCGCCAGTGACGATACCCCGCCCGAGGCGATAACGGGTATCGACACAGCCTGCGCCAGCGCGGCGGTTTCGGCCACGTTCGGCCCCTGCATGGCGCCATCGCGGTTGATGTCGGTATAAATTATGGCGGCCACGCCTGCATCTTCAAAGCTGCGTGCCAGATCTGTTGCCAAAACATCGGTATCTTCGGCCCAGCCCTTTGTGGCCACGCGGCCGTTGCGGGCATCGATTCCCACCGCCACCTTGCCCGGAAAAGCCCGGGCAGCTTGACGCACCAGATTTGGGTTTTCCACGGCGATCGTTCCCAAAATAACCCGCGCCAGCCCCCGATCTAGCCAGCGTTCAATCGTGGCCATATCGCGGATGCCACCGCCCAGCTGCGCGGGCACTTGGGTGCGGCGCAAAATTTCTTCAACGGGGGCCGCGTTTACCGGCTCGCCTGCAAAGGCGCCGTTCAGATCGACAAGATGCAGCCATTCGCAGCCTGCCGCGACAAATTCCATGGCTTGGGCGGCGGGGTCTTCGTTGAAAACGGTGGCCTTTTCCATATCCCCTTTGAACAGGCGCACGGCGTTGCCATCTTTCAGGTCGATTGCGGGGTAAAGGATCATGCGGGCTCCTGCGGTGCGTGGCGTCTTTCCTGTGCGTTTGGCATGCACATCCAGAAAATGCAACGCGTGGCCATGCAGCACTTGCGCCGAAAGCGATTGCTTCGCAAGATTGCCCCATATCAGACCCACAAAGGAGCGCGCGATGCGGTCTATTATTCTTGGTACAGCCCTTTTCGCTTTTGGCGCCGCCGCCCCGGCCAGCGCGGACCCATCAGCTGGCATATGGCAAACCGCCCCGGGCGAGACGGGGGGCTATTTGCACGTGTCGATTGCCCCTTGTGGTGAAAACCTGTGCGGCACAATCCAGCGTGCCTATGGGGCAGATGGCACCCTTGCCAGTGATTATGAACATCTGGGCAAGCCGATCCTTTGGAACATGGGGCGCGATGGCGATGGGCGCTATTCGGGTGGCACGATCTGGGCGCCCGATGTTGATAAAACCTATCGTTCCAAAATGCAGCTCAAGGGCAACCAGCTGGCCGTATCGGGCTGTGTGGGGCCGTTTTGCCGCAGCCAAGACTGGCAGCGCGTGAAGTAAGGCATCTGCCGCCTGCCGGCCATTGGCGGCCCTGTGCCGGGGCTACGCGCCCGGTGCCGGGGCCCCTAAGGGCGCCAGCGCAGGAAATTGCCAATCATCTGCAATCCAACGGTTTGGCTTTTTTCGGGGTGAAATTGCATGCCCACAATCGTGTCGCGCCCAACCATGGCCGTCACTGGCCCGCCATAGTCCACATGGGCCAAGCGATGCGCTGGGTTGTCCACCAGCATATGGTAGGAATGCACGAAATAGGTGTGCTGGCCGCTGCGGATCCCTTCAAACACTGGATGTGGGTGATCGATGACCAGATCGTTCCAGCCCATATGCGGCACCTTTAGCCCGGCTGTGCTGGGGGTGATGCGGGTGACGGTACCAGCGATCCAGTCAAAGCCATCTGTGGGGGTATATTCCAGGCCTTGGGTTGCCAGCATTTGCATGCCGATACAGATGCCCAAGAATGGCCGCGCGTTCAGGCGCACGGCCTCGTCCATGGCCTCGAACAGGCCGCGGTGGTCAAACAGCTGGGCGCGGCAGGCAGGAAAGGCGCCATCGCCGGGCAAAACGATGCGATCGGCACGGCGCACCTGATCTGGGTCGCTGGTCACGATCACATCGCCCAGCCCCAACTCGGTGGACATGCGCTGAAAGGCCTTGTGTGCCGAATGCAGGTTGCCGCTTTCGTAATCCACAATAACGGTGGTCATGGGGTTACAGCGTTCCCTTGGTCGATGGGATGGCATCGGCCTTGCGCGGGTCGGTTTCCACAGCCACGCGCAGCGCCCGTGCCACGGCCTTGAACGCGGCCTCGGCGATATGGTGGCTGTTGATCCCATGCACCTGATCTAGGTGCAAGGTAATGCCGCCATGGGTGGCGAAGGCCTGAAAGAATTCGCGCACCAGCTCGGTGTCGAATGTGCCAATCTTTTGGGTGGGCAGGGTCACATTCCACACCAAGAACGGACGGCCCGACAAATCCAACGCACAGCGCACCTGTGCGTCATCCATGGGCAGGCTGCATTCGCCATAGCGGCGGATGCCGCGCTTGTCGCCCAAGGCCTGCGCCAGCGCTCGGCCCAAGGCGATGCCAACATCCTCGACCGTGTGGTGATCGTCGATATGCAGATCGCCACTGCAGCGGGTGGTGATGTCGATCAGCGCGTGGCGGGCCAACTGATCGAGCATATGATCGAAGAATCCCACACCGGTTTCGTTTTTATAGGTGCCGGTGCCATCGAGATTGATCTCGACCGCAATATCGGTTTCCGCAGTCTTGCGGCTGATGCTGGCCGTGCGCATGGGCTACTCCGTCGCTGTCTTTGGGGTGCTTATAGGCGGCTGGGCCTGACGGGGGAAGGGGCGCTGTAGCAAAAGCCGCCGCGCAGTGCGCCGGTGCCACATCCCCGTTGGGGTGGTCACTGCTGTCTGGCCACTGCTGTCTGGTCATCTGTGGTAGTTGGAGCGGGCGATGAGATTCGAACTCACGACCCTTACCTTGGCAAGGTAATGCTCTACCCCTGAGCTACGCCCGCGCTCCGTTGGGTTGGCCATGGCCACCCCGATTTTAGACCCCGTGGAGCGGGCGATGAGATTCGAACTCACGACCCTTACCTTGGCAAGGTAATGCTCTACCCCTGAGCTACGCCCGCG
>Ga0181589_10005409_pt1 | contig 10222 bp, 9 predicted proteins | sample 071ome_25_FD_132444 | JGI IMG/M metagenome (GOLD analysis project Ga0181589, IMG submission 132444) | Coastal salt marsh microbial communities from the Groves Creek Marsh, Skidaway Island, Georgia - 071410BT metaG (megahit assembly) | ecosystem: Environmental > Aquatic > Marine > Intertidal zone... | reverse complement strand
CGTTCGACCGGCCCTGGCAGCTGCCCTACTCCGGCAACCGTCGCTTGAGTGACCTCGGTGACAACGTCATCACCGCCACAGGCCGCCGTTCCGGCACCCAAGATCACCGAAACTGCGGTAGCGACGAAGCGGCGACGAACAGTGGGCACATCAACATGAGAGCACACTGCGCAGGCCAGATCGTGTCACTCGTTACAACCGTCGTCACCGCGGTACCGTAAGTGCCATGGCACGGGCATACGACTTGGTGATTGTTGGGCTCGGCCCCGCCGGTCTCACCGCAGCCCGCCTTGCATCACGAGAACTCGGCTTACGCGTCGCCGCAGTTGATCGCGGTCGTATCGGAGGCACCAACGTATGGAGTGGCTCCATTCCTTCGAAAGCCCTGCTCGAGGCAACGGTTCGACATCGGCAGCTCGCTGCACCAGACCCAGCTACCGCATGGGGCGCAATGGTCGAGGCCCGCGAATCAGTACATGCGCATGTATCTGACGAGGCGTCCGTCAACGACTGGGGCGTGACCGTGCATACCGGCTCCGCTATCGTCACCGGGCCACGCACCGTCGAAGTGACATCCGACGACGGCACCACCACCCTCGAAGGCCGATTCCTCCTCATCGCGACCGGAAGCACACCAACAGTGCCTTCAATTCCTGGCATCGCCGATGTTCCGTTTCTCACCAATGAAACTCTCTACGACCTCGACTCACCGCCAATGGACATCATCATCGTCGGAGCAGGTCCCGTCGGGGTCGAGTCGGCACAGGCACTTGCACGTATCGGAGCCAAGGTGCAGCTCTATGAGACAGGGCCGAGGATCCTTCCCCGGGAAGAACCGATCTTCAGCGAGCGCATTACGGAAGTTCTTCGCCATGATGGCGTCGACGTTCACGTCGGTGAGCCCATACTCGCAGCCCGCTACGAGGGTGGTCGAGCATACGTCGAGACCGCCCACGGTGAGCTCGATGCAGAACATCTGCTCGTCGCCGCCGGTCGCTCGTCATCGGTCACATCGCTCGGGCTCGAACGGCTTGGAGTCGTCGCCACTCCGGCAGGCATCAATGTCGATGCCCGAAGTCGAACGGTGGCAACCAGCATCTATGCAGTCGGTGACGCCGCTGCAGGTCGACCTCGTTTGACGAGCACTGCGGTCGCCGACGCGTCGCTTGCGGTACGTGACATGTTTCTGCCTGGCCGCGCTCAGGCAAGCACGATGTCGCCCTGGTGCGTCTTCACCGAGCCAGAACTCGCCCGAGTCGGGTTCACCGCCGCCCAAGCCAGAGAGCGCTTCAGAAGTCGAGCCGTGAAAGTTCATCAGCTCGAGCTCTCTGAGGTGCACCGCGCACTATTCGAAGGGTCCTCGGAAGGGCTTATCGAAATCGTAACGGTTCATGGTCGCATCGTTGGCGGTCACGTCATCGCATCCCGTGCGTCTGAAGTCATCAACGAAATCGCTCTTGCGGTTCGGTTCTCGGTGTCGATTGAAGAACTCGCCCGCGTGCCCCATGTATACCCGACCATCGCCAGCGGTATCGGACGGCTCGCATCCGACCAGTCGGTTCTTCGGCTGCGGCGCTTTAAAGGCTTCGCCAAACTCGGACGCCTCACCGGCTAATCGGGTACCTCAACCTTCACATCATCGAAGCGGTCAATCTTTCGTAACGCAGGGAATCCGACAGCAAAGGCGCCTGCGATCACGATGGTTGCAATCCCGCCACCCGCGATTGCCCACGGCACCCCAAACCACCGAGCGGCAAGCCCACTCTCAAACGCGCCGAGTTCGTTCGATGCGCCGATGAACACTCCTTCAACAGCGGTCACCCGACCGAGCTGATCTGGAGGTGTTGCGAGCGGCACGATCGCTCCCCGGATGAACATTGACACCATGTCGGCAGCCGACAGCACAACGAGCGCGATAAATGCAACAACGTATGAGCGGGTGAGGCCGAAGACCACGGTGCCTGCGCCAAACACTGCGACGACAACGAGCAGCGTCGGTCCGACACGACGACTTACAGGTCGAATCGCAAGCACGATCGCCATCGCCGCAGCCCCAACTCCAGGCGCCGCTCGAAGCCAACCGTATGCCACGTCGCCAACCCCGAGTCGGTCACTTGCAACGACCGGAATCAGTGCCACTGCCCCGCCAAAGAGCACAGCAAAGAGGTCAAGGCTGATCGCTGCGAGCACGATCGGCGAACGACGAATGAATCGCAGCCCTTGAAGAGCTAAACGAACGCTCGGACGCCCCTCATCAGCGATCGGGGCGACTCCTGGCAGGTACCTGATGCCCAACGTCAACGGCACCGACAGCAGAGCCGAACCTCCTGCGGCGGCATACGCGATCGATGGATCGATGCTGTACAAAAAGCCGGCAAGAGCCGGGCCGACAATCGCACTCGACGTGAATGTTGCCGTCCACAGCGCAATGACTCTCGGCAAATCATCGGTGCTGACGATCAACGGCAAGATCGCTCGCCTACTCGGCGTAATTAACGCATCGGCGACGCCAATCCCGATCGCAACAAGCACGAGCACGGAGACCGCAGTGGAGCCCGAGTTAGTGAACCAGATGAGCACCGCTATCGACAGCAACCTCAACAACAGGAAACCTGCGGTCACATGTCGTCGATCGAAACGATCGGCGATGTAACCACTTGGGATCGCCAACACAAGACCGGGCACAAACTGCGCTAGGCCCAGCAGCCCGATCGAGAAGGGATCTCCAGTGATGTCGTACACCTGCTTGAACAGCGCAGTGATGCAAATATTGATTCCGATTGCTGCGAAGGCTGTCGAGCCCAAATACCGGCGAACCGCTTGTTGCCGGAGAACACCCAACGCCGTGGCCATCGACCGGACGCTACTGCAACGACACGACCCGAACTCTGCTGAGGAGGCGCCACACATCTCTCGAAAAAACGCGAGATGTCCGAGAGGACGCGCTCTTGCAAGCATGAGCACAACGGCATCAATTTCACATTCATGGGGATCAACCGCGCGATTCGGACTTCTCTACTCATCGCTCGCTGGCGGAGTTGCATATGCACTCGATGAGCGACTCGACCATCATGGCCAGGTCACGTTGGCCACGATGGTGTTCACCGTCGGGTTCTTCAGCTCATGGATTCGAATGATGCGAGGCTGAACTACATCGCCGGATTCTCCGATGATTAGGTGAACCTGCGACGATCACTTCATGGCGATCAGCAACGTTCTCCTCGTTCACGGCGCATGGCATGGTGCGTGGTGTTGGGCACCGCTACAACAGGCCCTCGACCAACTCGGAATTCCCTCGCACGCAATCGACCTACCTGGCCATGGCATCTCACCACTGCCGCTCGGTGACCTCCATGGCGACGCAGCTGCGGTGGTGGAGGCGCTGGAGGCTCTTCCATCAGACACACTCCTTATTGGCCACTCATACGGCGGAGCAGTGGTTTCGCAGGCGGCTGCCCATAGCGACCGGATTGCGCATCTCATGTTCATCGCAGCTTTCGCACTTGAAGCCGGAGAAAGTGTGAACGGTTTCCTTCGGAGCGCTCCCCGACACAAGGTCGAACTCGCCAACATCATGGTGCCGACCGATGAAGGTGCGACCACCCTCGACCCAGAACATGCCGGCGCTCTGCTGTATCCCGGAAGCTCAACGGTCGTTCAGCGGGCGAATGCTAAGCGACTGGGCCCACAGCCAAATGCCACCATGACACAAGAAGTTGACGGGGCACCCGTATCAGCGATCGAGTCGACGTATGTGCTCTGCAATCAAGATCGAGCAGTGCATCCCGAGCATCAACGCATCATGGCTGCACGATGCTCATCGGTGATTGAAATCGACAGCGATCACTCACCCTTTGTTGACGAGCCAGCAACGATCGCCTCCATTATTCAGGAAGTCGTGAACGCGTGAAAGTCCGCATCGGCATCGGGCTCGGGGTACGAACTGAACTCAACGGCCCCGACTTCCTCACCGTCGTCGATGAACTTGAACGCCTCAAGTTTGATTCGCTGTGGCTGTCAGAACGCATCAATGGGCCTGCGCCTGACCCGCTCATCGCATCTGCAGCCGCCGTCGGTCGAACAACAAACCTCAAATTGGGCACCAGTGTCCTCGTGCTGCCCGGTCGCAACCCGGTCGTCGCGGCCAAAGAAATTGCATCGCTCGCAGCAATGTCAGGTGGGCGCTTTCTTCCTGCGTTCGGTCTAGGAGCTGTCGACCCGGTAGAACAACGCGCGTTTGGGGTGCAGCGCGGAGAGCGCGCAAAAATGTTTGATGAAATGCTGCAGATCATGCGTGCCTGCTGGACGGGAGAGCCCTGCACATTCGACGGAGTGCACTACCAAGTTGACAACATCCGTGTCGGTCCTGTGCCGGAGCGCCTCGATGTATGGCTCGGCGGAATCGCAGAAAGCGAACTACGGCGTATTGGGCGGCTCGGAGATGGCTGGTTACCTTCGTTCGTCACACCGCACGATGCCGAACAGGGTCGCACCGTCATTGAGGGCGTTCTCGCCGAATACGGCCGAGAAATCGAAGAAGACCACTACGGCGTGCTCATTCCCTACGCAAACGGTCCGGTACCTGAGGCACTGCTCGCCAACCTTGCGAAGCGCCGACCCAATCTCGACGACCCGTCGCAACTCGTTCCATCGTCGTGGGAAGATCTCTGTGCGCTCATCGAACAATTCATCTCGGTCGGCACCACCAAATTCGTTGTGCTTCCGATGACAGAACCATCGACTGCCGACGAATGGATTGACCATCTTGGCGATCTCGCATCTACAGTGCTCCCTCTCGAACGAGAGATCTCGTGACCGAGGGGTTTCGTCGACCTCAACATGAGGTGTCCCCGGGAGATGCTCTCTTCGAACGGTCCGATGACAACACCTGGGTCGCCACGAAGTGGTCACAGGGACCGTGGAATCCTGAGCACTGTCATGGGGCGCCGCCCGCTGCGCTTTTCGTTCGAGAAGTCGAACATGCCGGTGGAGACGAATGGCAACTCAGTCGAATCACCATCGAACTTCAGCGTCCAGTTCCTGTTGGCCGTCCCCTCACCCTCATTACCGATGTCGAGCGGCCAGGCCGGAAAATTTCAGTCGTTGGAGTCTCGATGCGCGATGGTGACATCGAGGTCGCAAAAGCCCGTGCCCTCCGTATTCGTACACAACAAACCGAGGTACCAGCACAAGGAGAAGGATTCCGTGCCCCTGACGTGGGCTCTGCGACACGATCCGTTCCGGTATCGATGAATGAGCAACATGCGTTCGCTTCTGATTCCTGTGAGCACAGATTCATCACCGGAGGGTGGGATGATCCAGGCCGTGCCGTCGTCTGGGTACGACTCCGCCTGCCGGTCGTCGCCGGTGAAGAACCGTCCGGTTCACAACGAGTAGCGGCTGCGGCCGACTTTGGTAATGGCGTCTCAGCGCGGGTCGAGCATCTCAGCTGGCTCTACATCAACCCTGATCTCACCATTCATTTCGTTCGTCCGCCACAAGGTGAATGGGTCTGTCTCGATGCGCGTACCGAATACGGAACCCTCGGCTCAGGCCTCGCGGCCTCAACCGTTCACGACGAGTACGGGCCCGTCGGCGTATCTGCGCAAAGCTTGCTCGTCGAACCCAGATAGCAACCGTTTAGTTTCGAGTGGCCGCGATCGCCGCAATCGGGTCTAACGCGGTTGGATCCTTCAGTGAATCTCTGCTCGCAACATCGTCTGGTTGCGCTCCCCGAAGAATTTTCTTCACCGGCAATTCCAATTTCTTACCGCTCAGAGTGGTGGGAATGACTTCGATGAAATGCACTTCGTCAGGCACATGACGTGGTGAGAGTTCTTCGCGAACTGTCGCTCGAATCGAGTTGACAACATCGTCCTCGTCACCATGGCCGTCGTGAGCGACGAACAGCACGAGTACACCAGGGTCGTCCGCCCCGGGAGCCTCTAGGTGCACCACCAGAGAATCAGCGACACCCTCTACCGACTCGACGACCCGGTAAATCTCTGCGGTTCCAACGCGGACGCCTCCTCGATTTAACGTCGCGTCACTTCGACCCGAGATCACACACGACCGATCTTCGGTGAACGTCACCCAGTCGCCATGTCGCCACACTCCGGGGAAAAATTCGAAATAGCTCGATCGGTAGCGAGAGCCATCAGCGTCACCCCAAAAGCCCACCGGCATCGATGGCATTGGCTGAGTCACCACGAGTTCCCCTTGTTCGTTGAGCACGGGCTCCGCTGACTCATTCCAGGCAGCGATGGCACACCCAAGGTAGGGCGCAGGAATTTCTCCCTCTCGCACTGCTGACAAAGGATTACCTCCAACAAACGCGGAGCAGATATCGGTACCACCACTGATCGGTGACAGCAATGCGGTTGCAGAAACTTCCTCGTAAATCCAACGGAATGCATCTGGTGGAAGGGGCGCTCCGGTCGCTCCAATTGCTCGAACCTGCGTCAGGTCAAAACGCTCGGCCGGCTGCAAGCCAGCACGACGACAGGCTGAGAACCACGGCGCTCCCCCGCCAAACCACGTCACGCCCTCTTCCGCAACAACCTTCCACAGCGTGTCCGGCCCGTCGCTAGCGGGATCACCGTCAAACAGCACGAGCGACGCCCCGGTGAGCAAACCAGATACGAGGTAGTTCCACATCATCCATCCGGTGGTGGTGAACCACATGAACCTGTCACTCGGCCCCATATCGCTGTGGAGTGCGAGCACCTTAAGATGCTCAAGGGTGATGTTCCCATGGCCATGAACGATTGGCTTCGGAAGCCCCGTGGTACCCGATGAGTAGAGGATGTACAGCGGGTGATCGAACTCGACGTCGTCGATCATGAGCTCATCGCTTTCACCATTTCCGAGCTCGCTCCACTCGATCACGCCAGGTGATGACGATTCCGTCGACGGCGCAGAACCGAGATGACGCACGACCACCGTCGAAGTCACCGACGGTAGACCCGCACGAAGACGACCGATTTCATCGCTTCGGTCGACGTCGTGACGTCCATACCGATAGCCGTCGACGGCGAACAGCACCTTGGGCTCCACCTGCCCGAAGCGGTCGAGCACGGCACCAACCCCGAACTCAGGCGCACATGAAGTCCAGATCGCACCGAGACTCGCCGTTGCAAGAAACGCAATAATCGCCTCACACACGTTGGGCAGGTAACCCGCCACCCGGTCGCCGTGACCCACACCGAGAGAGATGAGCCCACTGCGAACGCGACTCACCTCCGCCCGCAACTCCCCACCTGACATCGACTGGCGTGCACGACTTTGGGAAATTCCGACAAGCACTTCGGCATCATCTTCGAGGTGCCGTAGCGCATGGTGCGCATAGTTGAGTTTCGCACCCGCAAACCATTTGGCGCCCGGCATCACCCGCGTACTCAACACATGCGAATACGGCTCGGAGGCCTCGATCTCACACCATTGCCAGAGCAATTCCCAGAAACGCTCGAGTCCATCAGCGATCGACCATTCCCAAAATTCGTTGTAGGTCGCGAACTGAAGGCCCGTGGCGTTCTCGCAAAAAGCGGTGAATTCGGCGAGCCGAGAGTGAGCATCGGGATCTGGCTCCCACAACATTGGAGGACGCGTCGTAACCACAGCGACATTCTTCTTGAAATGACCCTCATCGCTGGCATCGCGCTCTTGTCTCACCGCCGAGGCACGCTTGGCTACTCTTGAGCCATGGGCACGAACGTCACTTTTTCTACTCCAAGCGGAGATGCAGCCGGATACCTCGCAACCCCCGAGAGCGGGTCGGGGCCAGGCGTCATCGTGGTTCAAGAATGGTGGGGGCTTGACTCCGGCATCATCGATATCTGCGACGACCTCGCCCGAAACGGCTTCGTTGCGTTGGCCCCAGACCTCTATCACGGCGAACTCGCAGGGCATACCGAAATGGATAAAGCCGGAGAGCTGATGACATCGCTCCCAATGGACCGCGCCGCGCAAGATATGAGCGGAGCGGTTGACTACCTCGTCGCTCACGAATCGACGTCAAGTTCGACGCTTGCCGTCATGGGGTTCTGTATGGGAGGCATGCTCACCTTTGTGCTTGCTGCCCTTCGCCCTGATGCAATTTCTGCGGCGGTGCCGTTCTATGGATTCCCCTCAGGCGATGATCAACCCGATTACTCGAACATCACCGCAAAGATTCGCGGGCATATGGCAGAGGTCGATGGCTTCTTCCCTCCAGAAGGTGCTGCCGACCTCGAGCAACGCCTGCAGGCGGCAGGAGTCGACGCAAGCCTCACCGTGCACCCGGGCACCGGCCATGCATTCATGGCGTCACATAATGCGCTCGGGACCCAAGACAACGATCTCGCCGCACGGCTGTGGCCAGAAGTTCACGCGTTTATCCGCGACACCGTGTCGTAGCCCTCAGACGAGGTTGAAGATCAGCAGTGGTCTCGACGCCAGCAACCGACGAGGTGGTCATTGACGAGCCCCATTGACTGCGCCATCGCATACATCGTTGTCGGGCCCACAAATGTCCAACCCCTGCGCCGCAATTCTTTTGCGAGGGCGCGTGACGTATCGGTTTGTGCTGGCACATCGCCAAGCGCATGTGGCTGGTGCTCATCAGGCTCGACATAGTTCGTGAAGAATGCGTCGAGACTGCCGAACTCGGCACGCAGTTCGAGGGCTCGTTTCGCATTGTTGATCGTTGAAGAAATTTTTCCTCGGTGGCGGATGATGCGCTCGTCGAGAACAAGACGTTCGACATCAGAGTCGGTAAACGTCGCAACGACGTCTGGGTCGAAGTTTGCAAACACCTCCCGAAACGCGGCACGTCGTCGCAAGATCGTGATCCAACTCAGACCTGATTGGAAGCCTTCGAGGCACACTTTCTCGTACCACTCATTGTCGCTCGTTGCCCGAACGCCCCATTCAGCATCGTGGTACGCAACGTAGTCTTCGTCGTCACCGCACCAGCCACACCGAGCGTTGCCGTCGCTGTGAAGGCAAAGGTCAGGCACGACTACCTTCATCGGTGCACCCGGTACCGAGATCACCGTGCGCAGCCCTCAACACTCGCAAGCCGGCAAATAACTCGCCTTGTTGCGCCTGCGACATCGGAATCGACTGAAAGTAGGCGTTTAATTCGCTCGTTGCTGCGTCAACTCGTTTGCGACCCTCATCGGTGATTGCAACGATGACCTTTCGGCGATCGACGTCGTCTCTTGACCGACTCACTAAACCGTCGCGTTCGAGGCGGTCGGCAGCGTTGGTCACGCTCGCTGGGTGCACTTGCAAACGCTCTCCAGCGACCCCCATCGGCAATGTGCCCCGGCGACTAAACGCGAGCAAGCGAAGGAATTCGTATCGAGCGAAACTCACGTCAAACGGCTTCAACACCCGATCGATATCAGCGGCAAGCAACTGTTGAACCCGCATCACCGAAGTGACCATGCTCATCGGAGTGGCGGCGTCTTCCCAGCCATGCTGCACCCAATTAACGACGGCCGCTTCAATCGGATCGTTCTCAGGCGATGGGGACGTCACACCGGCAGGGTAACCCGGGTTAGAGGAATATTTGGACGTCAAAGTATCCTTTTTGTATGTCGAGTGACACCACTTCACCACGCGAACAGTGGGAGCAAGCATTTAACGCCTCCCCAACCCGAGACGCAGAGTTCACCACCCTGTCGGGCATTCCGATCGACCCGGTGTACGGGCCTGAAGATGGCGATTTCCCAGGCCAATACCCCTACACCCGCGGACCGTACGCCTCGATGTATCGGTCACGTTTGTGGACCATGCGGATGTTCGCCGGTTTCGGCACCGCAGAGGACACCAACTGGCGATTCAAAGAAATCATCAAAGCTGGGGGTACCGGCCTCTCGACTGCATTCGATATGCCGACCCTTCTCGGACTCGACTCAGACGACCCAATGTCACTCGGTGAAGTCGGCCGATGCGGTGTCGCCGTCGACAGCCTGTCTGACATGGAGGACCTCTACGCAGGAATCGATCTCGGCGAGGTCACGACCTCGATGACGATCAACTCCCCTGCTGCCGTCATCTTTGCGATGTTCATCGCTCAAGCCGAGAAGGCTGGGGTAAACCGCGCCCAACTTGGTGGAACGCTGCAAAACGACATCTTGAAGGAGTATCAAGCCCAGAAAGAATTCGTGTTCCCACCTCGCCAGTCGATGCGACTCGTTCGTGACACCATTGATTTCACATCGCGCGAAATGCCCCG
>Ga0181589_10005400_pt1 | contig 10233 bp, 10 predicted proteins | sample 071ome_25_FD_132444 | JGI IMG/M metagenome (GOLD analysis project Ga0181589, IMG submission 132444) | Coastal salt marsh microbial communities from the Groves Creek Marsh, Skidaway Island, Georgia - 071410BT metaG (megahit assembly) | ecosystem: Environmental > Aquatic > Marine > Intertidal... | reverse complement strand
CAGCTCCCTGTCGAAGGCCACGCATCCCTTCTCGTCGGTGTCGATGGCAGAATCTATGACGGCAGCTTCTCGCTTCAAGCGGGCGCCGGCCAGCTGGTCGCGGGCGAACTTTGGAGAAAACCCGTCCAGGTTTCCGGTGCGACGATGAAAGGACGGTTCAACACCGATCCCGGGCTGGTTGAAATCGAGCGGCTTGCCGTGTCGCTGGGCGAAACGACAGCGACCCTTTCCGCCACCGCGCTCAAGCTCGACGAAACGGGCTCGATCAATGGAGAGGTAACGCTCGACAGGCTGGCGCTCAACGATTTGAGACGTTACTGGCCCGCTGATGCCGGGGTGTCCGCCCGAACCTGGATACTCGGCCATATGTCGAACGGCCAGGTGCAGGACGCCGCGGCCAAGTTCGTGGTGGACATACCGAAGATCGGTGAGCCGGAATTCCGGCTCGGCCCGATATCGGGACGGATGCGCATGAAGGGCGTTTCGATCGATTATCTGCCTGGTCTGCCGCCGCTCGAAAAAGTCGATGCGACAGCTGTTTTCAGGAACGACAGATATATCGCCAGTGTAACGGCCGGCACGGCGGGCGGGCTGGACCTCGACCGCGGAACCGTAAGGCTTACGGGCCTCGACTCCGACAGGGGGATGGCCGATATCGATGTGTCGATCGCCGGGTCTCTGGGAGCGGCCCTTGGGTTGATCGACAACAAGCCTCTCGGGTACGCAAAGGCTTTCGGGATCGACCCCCTGAAGGTAGAAGGACGCGCGAGGACGCAGCTCAAACTGAGAATGCCGATGATCAATGATCTCAGGCTGGATCAGATCGACATAGCGGCTGCAGCCGAAATCAAAGACGCCGGCCTGCCGTCCTTTGCCTTTGGGCAGCCCATTGAGGGCGGTGATTTCAAGCTGAATGTCAGTGCCGAAAGACTGACGCTGCAGGGAACGGCGAAGCTGGCCGGCATTCCGACGCGGCTTCGGTGGCAGGAAAACTTTCGGTCCGATGCTCCAGTGGCGCGTCATTACGAAGCATCGGGGAAAATTCCTGTCGCCGAGCTGGAGAAGTTCGGGGTGTCCGGCCTTTCTCCTTACGTCGATGGAACGCTGGCGACCGATATCGCCTATATGAAGACCTCCGCGGGGCCCGTGGATATTGTCGTCAAGGCGGACCTCGGGGAGGCGAGCCTGTTCGTGCCAGGTTTCGACTGGCGCAAGCAACCGGGCGAGAAAGGCGTTGCCTGGTTTGCCGTATCGGTTGCCGAGGATGGCGCTGCGGAAGTCAGAAAATTCGACGTTCAGGCGCGTGATCTTCGGGCTCGCGGCCATGCGAAGCTTTCAGCGAAAGGCAGTTTGCAAACGCTGAAGCTGGACCAGTTCGATCTCGGGAGGACGCGAACCGTCGCCACCATCGCGGTCGACCGTAACGGTCTTTACGATATTGCGCTCAAAGGGCCGGTGTTCGATGCGACGAAATTCATCGAACGCGCGGGGGAAGGCGAAGACACCGAACTCCCGCCGCTTCGTCTGAACATGGAATTCGACCGCGTCTGGTTCGACCCCGATACGCCAGTCGAGACGCTAAAGGCGGATTTGTCGTATGACGGAAAGAGCTGGCGTAGGGGGGCGGTCACCGGGACTCTTGGTAAGGACAGGTCGCTATCGATTTCGATGGAAACAGAGGGGGATCGGCGCAAAGCGCGGCTCACCTCGAATAACGCCGGGGCAGCGCTGAGGGCGCTTGATTTTGTCGACACCATGCAGGGCGGCGAACTGCTGCTGGAAGCCGGTCGACCCCTTTCCGATTCAAACGCTGCCTGGGATGGTACCCTGACGATTTCCAATTTCTCGCTTGTGAAGGCGCCAATCATGGCACGCATTCTCACGCTGGCTTCGCTAACCGGAATTACCAACGCCCTCGCAGGCAAGGGGATCCAGTTTGCCACGCTGAATGTACCGTTCACCTGGCGTGACGGCGTAATAACGGTCACGACGGCACGCGCGGTCGGGTCCGAACTGGGCCTTACCTCCGACGGCACGATAAGCGTCCGGAATAAGAAATTCGGCCTCAACGGGACGATCATTCCCGCCTACACCTTTAATTCGGCGCTCGGCAATATCCCTGTCGTCGGGAGAATTTTCTCGGGCGGGAAGGGGGGGGGGATTTTTGCCGCTACCTACAAGGTTTCCGGCGAATTCGAGAAACCGGATGTAAGCGTAAATGCGCTGGCCGCGCTGGCACCGGGGTTTTTGCGTAACTTTCTCAGCGTTTTCGATGGGGTGGGGGGCAAGATCGTTCCATCGAAATCGTCGAAGATTCCAGACCAGGATTAGGGAGAAACCCTGTCCGGCCGTACGCGTCCGACCGATTTTGACCCCGAACGGAAATCCTCCGGGTAAATCAATGGATCAGACCGGCTGAACCAGCGAATGGTTCTTGCGGCCAGCGGACAGCTTGATGACGCCTTCGGTGTTGATGTCGGTTGCCGTAACGGTCTGCGTTTCGTCGCCGACCACGGCGTCATTGATGCGGCCGCCGCCGCCTCGAATCAGACGCCGTGCTTCGCCGTTGCTCTTCGACAGGCCGGCCTGAACGAACAGCTGAAATACCGGGATGCCCGATTCAAGGTCGCCGCGCGCAATTTCAACTGTCGGCAAGGCCGAACCCTGCGCCCCGTCCTCGAAGGTTGCCCGGGCGGTTTCCGCCGCTGCTTCCGCTTCAGCGCGGCCATGACACATGGCTGTCGCTTCGATTGCGAGAATTTTTTTCGCTACGTTGATATCGGCGTCCTTAAGCGTTTCCAGACGCGCGATCTCGTCGAGCGGCAGTTCCGTAAACAGGCGCAGGAATCGTCCGACATCAGGATCGGCGGTGTTGCGCCAGAACTGGAAATATTCGTAGGGCGAGAGGCGTTCTTTGTTTAACCAGACCGCACCCGCTGCCGTCTTGCCCATCTTTTCGCCTGAGGCGGTCGTGATCAGTGGCGACGTCAGGCCGAACACGGTGTCGCCGTCGACACGGCGCGTCAGTTCGACACCGTTGACGATATTCCCCCACTGGTCGGAGCCGCCCATCTGCAACACGCAGTTACTGCGGCGCGACAGTTCAAGGAAATCGTATGCCTGCAGGATCATGTAGTTGAATTCGAGGAAGCTGAGCGGCTGCTCGCGTTCGAGCCGCAGTTTCACCGATTCGAATGAGAGCATCCGGTTGACCGAAAAATGCCGGCCGTACTCGCGCAGGAACGGGATGTATTCCAGCTCGTCCAGCCAGGCGGCGTTGTCGACCATGACGGCGTCGGTCGGTCCGTCGCCGAAGGTCAGAAACTTTTCGAAGACCCCCCTGATACCCGCCATGTTGCGCGCGATGTCGTCTTCGGTGAGGATTTTCCGGCTTTCATCCTTCCCGGACGGGTCGCCGACTTTTGTCGTGCCGCCGCCCATCAGGACGATCGGCTTGTGTCCCGTTTTCTGCAACCAGCGAAGCAGCAGGATCGGCACCAGAGAGCCGACATGCAGGCTGTCAGCGGTGCAGTCGAAGCCGATATAGGCGCATTGAGGAGCTGGGCCGGCCAGAAGCGTGTCGAGCGCGCCGTCGTCGGTGCACTGATGGATGAAACCGCGCTCGGCGATACTGGACAGAAATTCCGACTTGAAACGGGTCATGATAGGTCTACGGTTCGTTGGTGCCGACGCTGTTTAGCATAGTGGCTTTCGGCATGGCGAGCCCTCAGTAATGAACGGGGCGCGTGGGTGCAGTCGGGGTGGAAGGCATGAACGATCCGGTGCTGACGATCGGGATGATGAGCGGAACGTCGATGGACGGTATCGACGCGGCGCTGGTTCGGAGCGATGGCCTCGACACCGTGGAACCGGTCGCAAGCCTCTCGGTCCCCTACGACAGCTCCATGCGCAACGGACTCCGCTCCGTCCTTGGCGGGAACGGCCCGGTCGCATCCGTCGAGCGCGCCTTGACCGAATGTCATGCGGAAACTGTCCGTACGCTGCTTGCAAAGGCGGGTGCCGAGGCGTCCGACATCGCTGTTATCGGTTTTCACGGCCATACCATCCTGCATCGGCCCGAAGAGCGCAGGACCTGGCAGATCGGCGAATGCGCTCTGCTGGCGGCGATGACAGGAATCGATGTCGTAGGCGATATGCGTCTCGCCGATGTTGAAGCCGGAGGACAGGGTGCCCCGCTCGTACCGCTCTATCATGCCGCGCTGGCGGCGACTCTCGAAAAGCCGCTGGCGGTTCTCAATATCGGCGGTGTCGCGAACGTGACCTGGCTCGGAGAGGGCGGGAATTCCGTTCTGGCGTTTGACACCGGACCGGGCGGCGCCCTGCTGGACGAATGGGCCATGAGGATGGCAGGGAAACCGTTCGACGAAGACGGCCGACTCGCAAAGGCGGGGAGTGTCGATATTGTCGCGCTATCGAAGCTGCTCGACGATCCCTATTTTGCCCTGTCCCCTCCAAAATCCCTGGATCGGCTCGACTTCGACGGGGCGCCGGCCGCCTTGCTTTCGCCCGAGGACGGCGCAGCGACACTGGTAGCCTTTACCTGCGAAGCCGTCGGATGGGACGGCGACATGCTGGAAGCGCAGGCGTTCGCCTATCTCGCCGTACGAAGCCGGCGCGGACTGCCGCTGACCCTACCTGAGACGACAGGTGTTCGCGAACCGCTCACTGGCGGTCGGTTCTATCCCGCCGCCTGACTGTTCCTGGAAGCGGTCTACTCGGATATCTCCGCTGCAGCAGCGGCAAGCGCCGCGACCTCTCTTTCGAGATAGACGTCAACCAGCGTGGTCAATTCGTCGACGCGGTCGTGGAAGAAATGATTGGCGCCATCAATGACCTGATAGTCGATGGTGATCCGCTTCTGGGCGCTCAGTTTCTTCGCCAGCGTCGAAACGGAGTCTTCGGGAACGATGTTGTCCTCCGAGCCATGAATCAGCAGTCCGGATGACGGGCACGGCGCCAGAAAGGTGAAATCGTACTTGTTCGCGGGCGGGGCCAGCGAAATGAAGCTGTTGATCTCGGGCCGGCGCATCAGAAGCTGCATGCAGATCCAGGCGCCGAACGAAAACCCGCTCACCCAGCATTGCTCGGCGTCGGGATTGGCCGCCTGCAGCCAGTCGAGCGCCGCAGCGGCGTCGCTCAGTTCCCCGAGGCCTTCGTCGTAATCCCCCTGGGACCGTCCGACACCCCGGAAATTAAACCGAAGAGTGGAAAACCCGCGTCGCGCAAACGTCTGGTAAACCTCAAAGACGACGCGGTTGTTCATCGTACCGCCCTGTTGCGGGTGAGGGTGAAGTATAAGGGCGATGGGCGCGTTTTCGCGCCGCGAATGGTGATACCGGCCTTCGAGCCGGCCGTCGGGTCCATTGAAAATGACCTCGGGCATAACCGATCGCTTCTCCTGACTGATATTTGTTAGGGCCGTCTATACCTTGCCGTGCATTCCGTAAAAACGGCGTATTGACGCGAACCCCGCGGATACATAAATTCCGGCGCGCGACTATAGAGAGGTGGATGGGTAAAATTCAAGGATTTCAGGACGTTTTCGTATCGGCGTTCTGTAAAATTCGATTGAAGCCGCCCGATTCCACAGTCCCTCCCCCCGAATTGACTAATTAGATCAGGAAGGTTCCCAGTATGAAGTTGAGCACCAAGGGTCGCTACGCAGTCATGGCGATCGTTGATTTGTCACGCGAAACAGGTCCGGCTCCCGTCCCGTTGGCTGAAATCGCCAAACGTCAGGATATTTCCCTGTCCTACCTCGAGCAGATTTTCGCGAAGTTGCGGCGTGGCGGGCTGGTGCGAAGCGTCCGCGGCCCGGGGGGCGGCTACATGCTGGCGCGTTCCGCCGACCAGATTCAGGTGTCCGACGTCATGCTGGCGGTCGATCCGCCGCCTCGTAATACGGCGTGCAATCCTGCCGATCCGAAGGGGTGCTGCAACCTAGCGGAAACCTGCGGTACGCACGATCTCTGGGCGGCGCTGGCCGACCAGATGTACGGGTTTCTGAACTCGATCAGCATCGCCGAGGTTCGCGACCGGCGCGTCCGGTCCGCGATGACCGACGACCCTGTTCCGCAAAGCGACAGAGCGGTCGCCAGCTAACGGCAAACTTACTATACGGGCGGGCGGTGAGCGGACAGCGCTATCTCGATTTCAATGCGACCGCCCCGACGCGCCCTGAAGTCATAGACGCGGTCGCGGATGCGATGCGCGCCGGTGGCAACGCCTCTTCGGTGCACGCGACTGGAAGGCAGGCGCGTGGCGCGGTGGAGGAGGCGCGCCGGAGGGTCGCTGCTCTTGTCGGGGCTGATCCCTCACGCATTATTTTCACCGGCAGCGGCACCGAAGCCAATAACCAGGCGCTCCGCGCCAGTGGACGCCGTTCGATAATCGTAACCGCGATTGAGCACGAATCCGTTCTTCAGGCGCGGTCGGATGCCGTTGTCTGTGCGGTTCTGCCCAACGGAACCATCGATCTGGATGCGCTCGACCGGCTGCTTTCCGAAGCGGGGGAGCCTTCCCTTGTCGCTGTCATGGCGGCGAACAACGAGACCGGCATTCTCCAGCCCGTTGGTGAGGTTGCACGGATCGCTGCGCGACACGGCGCGCTGCTGCATTGCGACGCCGTTCAGGCCGCCGGTAAGGTCTCGGTGAACTTGGAGAGCCTCGGCGCAGATTTTCTGGCTCTGTCCGCTCACAAGATCGGTGGGCCACAGGGTGTTGGAGCGCTCATCTGCCGGAATCGCGATACGATCGAAAGATTCGTCCATGGCGGCGGTCAGGAAAGCGGTCTTCGGGCGGGGACCGAAAACGTGCCCGGAATCGTCGGATTCGGGGTCGCTGCGGAATGCGCGCGCGCAGGGCTTTCCGATTTTGCGGCATTGGCCGAACTGCGCGACGGTCTCGAAGTCCGGGTCCGGCAGGTTGAACCTGGCGTAACCGTGTTCGGCGCGGATTTGCCGAGGCTGCCCAATACGAGCAAGTTTTCGACGCCGGGCCTCTCCAGCGAGATACAGGTCATGGGTCTCGATCTTGCGGGCGCTGCGATCAGCGCCGGTTCAGCCTGTTCGGCGGGCCGCGTCGAGATGCCTTACGTCCTGGACGCCATGGGGGTTCCGGAAGAGATCGCACTATGTGCCGTGCGGGTCAGCCTTGGCTGGACGACTACGTCGGACGATATCGACGCATTCATCGAAGGCTGGTCCGCATTGCGGGACCGTCACCGGGCCAGAACCGGCATAAAGGCTGCGCAGTAATGCCGCGTGTCACATTCGTGCTGCCCGATGGCGCGCGGCAGGAAATCGATGCGGAGGCGGGCCAGTCGCTGCTCGATATCGCCCTGGAAAACCGGGTCGACATCGAAGGCGCCTGCGGCGGCGTCATGGCCTGTTCGACCTGCCATGTAATCGTCGACCCTGACTGGGCCGACAGGCTCGATCCGCCGGATGAGGAAGAGGACCAGATGCTTGATCTTGCCTGGGGGCTGACGCCGACCTCGCGGCTCGGCTGTCAGATAACGCTGACCGAGGCGCTCGACGGGCTGGTGGTTTCGTTGCCGGATGAGACCCGCAACATGCTGGATGTCTGATCAGGGCGATCTCGGCGGCGGTACGATCCACAGATATATGGGCTGACCGCCGACAAACACGGTTTTCGCAGGTTGCCAGTCGCCGACAGGAAACCGGTAGGACACCACGCGCGACCCCGGCCGCATCTGCGCCCGGATGCGCGGTTCCAGTTCCCGATTGATGCGCGGCGACATGAAGAGCGCCAGCACCGATGCGGTGCCGAAATCGGTCTTGAACGCGTCGCCCTGGGAGAAATTCGTTCGGTCCTGCACGCCAGCCCTGCGGGCGGCGTCCGTCGCTTCCCTGACGCGTCGGGAATCCAGATCGATACCGATGCCCATTCGCGCGCCGAAATTCAGGACCGCTGCGATCACGATCCGCCCATCGCCGGCGCCGGGGTCCATCACGACATCGTCGGGGCCTGTGCCGGCCAGTTTCAGCATGGCGTTAACCGCTGCCGGCGGAGTCGTCGCGAAGGGTACGTCCAGCGGTTTCATGCGGCCACGCCCCTGCGCCTCCGCTGTATGGGGTGGAAGGGATAGGGCGCCGGCGAACAGCAGGAAAAGAAGAAACCTGCTTCCGGAGCGTCCGATTTCGCTCAAATGTGACATCCAGCGTTGTCAGTCCGGTTCGCTTTTCGACTATTATCCTGCACCGATTCATCCATTTGAACAGAGACGGACTGATAATGAATGCAAAACGCTCCCGGCGTTCCGCCCAGAAGTCGAAACCGGACCGGTCAGGACTGGCCTGTCCGTCCTGCGGTGCGGAGACCGTCGCAGGGGCAGCCTACTGCCATGCCTGCGGCGCCTCCCTGACAGGCGGTGCGGCGAGAGGAGGTCTGTCGCAACGGGCGCTGATCGGGCTGGCGGTGATTGCGCTTGTCGTCGCCGGCGGGGTGTTTTTTCTTTCGACCAGTACCCCCCAGAAGCAGGTCCTGATTCCCGGACCGGGCCCGATGACCCCGGCGCTGCCGCAGGTCGCGCCGACGCCTGGCGGAGTTGCAACCGGTGCAACCGGTACGCCCCCGGATCTCTCGACGATGACGCCGCGGGAGGCCGCCGACCGGCTGTTCAACCGGATCATGCGGAACAGCGAGCAGGGACGGCTGGAGCAGGCAAGGGGCTTTGTACCCATGGCGGTGCAGGCCTACGGCAATCTGCAAAGTCTGGACCGGGATGCGCATTACCATCTTGGCCTTATTCACGGCATAGCCGGAGACAGGGAGGCCGGCGAACGGCATATCGCGGCTCTGAAGAACGGTGCGCCCGACCATTTGCTGGCGATCGTTCTCGAACACGCCATCGCCAGGAAAGGAGGCGACGGCGCTGCGCAAGAAGCCCTGGTCGAGCGCTTCAACGCGGCTTTTTCGTCCGAAATGGCGTTGCAGCGGCCCGAATACCTGGCGCACCGCAACGAGATCGAACGGTTTCGCGCCGAAAACGGCGGAAAAGACGTTCGCTAGCAGGCTTTTGAGGTTCAGAGTTCGTATAACTTGGGCGGGTCTTCCGGCGGTTCGCCCTCCGGCAGGAGCTCGGACGGCGGCGTCGGTCCAAGTATTTTAGCTGCGGTCTCCTGGATACGCTTGAGCGCGGCCTGGCTTTCGCCCAGCGCGCCCTCGAGCTCGACCAGCTGGTGTTCAAGCGTGAAAATATAGGCCTGAACCGGCGCAGGCAATGCTGCGAGCTCAGCGGGTGACGGGCGAATCTGCATGTTCATTGGGAGCAACCCCTTCCTAGGACCGTGCTTCCGGACGGCATTGAGAAGGGAAGGTACTCTTCCCGGCGGCATCTGTCTCCAGCGCCGCCGGTCGTGCGCCTGAGGCAGCTCAGGCGAAGGTCATGCCGTGTTCGGTGATCGTATAAGCCGGCTCGGGTGACCCGTTCCAGTGCGACTGAGCGACAACCAGACCGAGACCCGTGAGCGCGTTGAGGTGGTTGGCAATGATCTCCGGCGCTTCGCCGATCTTGCGACCGATTTCGTGGGCGGAGAGCCCTTGGTACCTGTCCAGCGTCGCCAGAATTCGGGTCGCGTCGGTGTGGGTGTTCGTCATGTCACTTTCCTTGGTCTCGATATTCGTCCCGGAGCGGCCGCCCGCTCTGTTGTTAATGGAATAAATATATGGTCTAAAATGTAACGACAAGTAAAAATTACAAAAAAAATTATAATTTTCTTTCGTTTATGACGTTCGCGCCTGTCGGGGTGATTTTTTCGGCTTCCGCTGCAAACACCTACAGATTTGCAGCCGTTCGGCCTATAGTCCGCGCCATGTCGGACATTCCGGAACATTCTGTCGTACGCCAAGATGTAGATCTGCCGGACAAGCATGCGCGGGTCGTGGTGGCGATGTCGGGCGGCGTCGATTCGTCGGTCACTGCCGCGCTATTGGCGGAGCAGGGTTATGACGTCGTCGGCGTCACGCTGCAGCTTTACGATCACGGCGCCGCGGTAGAGCGCAAGGGCGCCTGCTGCGCCGGGCAGGACATCGCCGACGCCGGTCGTGTGGCGCAGCAGATCGGCATTCCGCATTACGTGCTCAATTACGAAAGCCGGTTCCGGCAGGACGTGATCGACCGGTTTGCCGATTCCTATGTACGGGGCGAAACGCCGGTACCCTGTGTGCTGTGCAACCAGACGGTCAAGT
>Ga0181589_10005391_pt1 | contig 10244 bp, 8 predicted proteins | sample 071ome_25_FD_132444 | JGI IMG/M metagenome (GOLD analysis project Ga0181589, IMG submission 132444) | Coastal salt marsh microbial communities from the Groves Creek Marsh, Skidaway Island, Georgia - 071410BT metaG (megahit assembly) | ecosystem: Environmental > Aquatic > Marine > Intertidal zone... | reverse complement strand
GTTTGTTCGCGTTCGTCATTGCCTCCGCCAAGTCCGGCTCCACGCTGGCGACCTACGGCGTCTATTTCATCAATAAAGATGAGACAGGGGGCACTTTTACGACCTTGCTCAAACATATCCCGGACCCGGGCAGCTCCTACACCGACAAACATTTCAACAAAGTCGGAACCGCTGATCGTGAAAAAGGGAACTTCGGCTTCGCCAGCAACAGCTCGGGCAAGGAGGGTTTTTCCGGTTCCTGGAGGTCCCACCATGAGGATGCCCTTGGGGATACGTCCACCAATGCGTTGGAATTTTTTGGGATCACGGAGAAAGTCGACCACTTCGCTAACCTCTTCTTTGGCCTCGTTACACCCGGCAACATCTTTGAATGTGACTTTGTCTTTCTCTCTGGTGAGCATGCGGGCTTTGCTTTTGCCGAAGCTCATGGCTCCACGTCCAGCCATCTTGAGTTGCCGGACGAAGAGGAAATAAAGGAGAGCGATAATGAGGAGAAATGGGAGTAGCTGGAAAAGAATGGCCATCATCAGGGTGCTGGTAGGCTTCTCGTCAAAGTATTGTGCCAGGAGGTCATACTTTTCGTCTGAGAGTTTCCCTTCTGCCTGAAAGGGGATTCCCTTGCTATCGATGCCGGACTTGGGCTCACGGAACTGAACTTGCTTTTCTTTGAGAAACTCAGGATCGATGTAACCTTGTACAAGATGCCACCCTTCCCCTCTTCCGGAAGCCCCTTCGACGGTGCCGTTCTTGGTCGTGTCCTTGAAAACTTCTTTCTCGGCGGCTTCAATCACCAGCACCATTGGCAAAAGAGTGCGGCCTGTGTTGTTGTTTCCCTGGATTTTCCAAAGAAAGAAAATGCCCATAACAATGAGCAGCCATATCATCAGCACCTTAGGCTGAAAGCGTTCTCCCACCGGTGGCTTGCCAGGTTTATTTGATTGTTCAGGGTTATCCATTGAACTGGTTTATTGATAAAAAAGTAAGGTTTTTGATTAAGGGTGTTCCAATCGGCTTATCTGGCTTTTGGCCAAAAGATTGAATGATGTTATTTTCAGAGTCAGATAGCAAGTTTTTGTTCAAAATCCGCAAGGGAAGTTACTGGCTCGAATGTATTGTATTTGAAGGGCTTGGGGCAAGGGGTTGGAAATTTTGAAGGTTTCGGGAGCCGGGCATCCGGGGCACCAGAGAATCTCATCGTTGTTTGGTGCAGTGAGAATAGGCAATTGATCGCGGTTTGGTGCCGGAATTTTACGATTAACGAGTATATTTTGAAGTTTCGCTGGCGTTTGCATGCCAAGGGGTTGGTAGTGGTCGCCGGGCTGACGTTGTCGTACTGAAAAAAGTTGGGGGAGTTGAGAAAAATTGGCTGGGTTTAACCAAACAGAGTGTGAGGGGTCGATTTTACCGGACTTAAGTTGGTCAAAAATATCGTCAGTCAGTGGCAGATATCTCCAGACGAGTAGATAGCCATTGGGCAAGTAGAGGGAGGTTTCGGATGGTAGATTTGTGGCTGGCCATGGCCGGATCGCTTGATTGTGGATAGGAAACGTTAACGACAGGAACCCTGCGTTTGGATCAATCTTGAGAGTTCGTTCGGGAGTGATGGATAATTGCAATGAGGTGGTGCTGCAAATGGCATCCAGGGCAAGTTGCACTATCTCAGAAGTCAGGCTTTGTGCGGAAATGCCTGCATCGGGTAGCCAAAGAAAGAAGATACGACGAAGGATGGCAGCCGGGACATTCTTTGGCCATTGGAGGGTATGGGGATTGTCCGTTTTCAACTTCCGGTAGGCGTTGTCAGCCCATTGATTGAGGGCCTCATCATCTTCTTCGAGAAGATCTCTGGAGTGAGCCACTGCCTTATCAAGAATTTGAGGCGAAAGTTTTTCCCACAGGGGAAGAAGTTGGTTGCGAATGCGATTGCGGTAATAGGTTGGTTCGGTGTTGGATGAGTCTTCTCTCCAGGCAATACCAGAGGCATTCAGTGCCGTATGTATTTGCTGGCGTCTCACGCCGAGCAGCGGACGAACGTGGAATTTATTTTGGAAAGAAAAGGGTTGCACGGGTCGAGGTGCAGCGAGGCCCGTAGAAGAACTGCCTCGGGATAGTCTCATCAGAACCGTTTCGGTAACATCGCCAAGATGATGCCCTTGGAGCAGGATTCGGGCGGAAAAAGTCTCCATTGTCCTGTGAAAGAAAGAGAGGCGGGCGTCTCGCAAGTCAGCTTCACTCTTGCCATGAAGTCCGGTGCCTTTCACAGAATGAAAGGGGTGGTCGAGTTGGGCAGCCAATTCCTCAACGAACGTTGCATCTTGATCAGAATCCTCACCGCGAAGGTCGTGATTGTAATGCAGGATGTGGAGGTTCCTGCATTTATGAGGAAACAGCAAATGGATGCAATAAAGCAGGCAAACAGAGTCGGCTCCGCCAGAACAAGCCAGAAACCATGGCTCCTGTTGGTGGGCTTCCAGAAAGGCTAGAGCCTTGGGGTGAAAAGACTCCCGGGGGATGTGCTGAAGCAGGTCTGTCGGTTGTGCGGACAAGGGAAAGTTTCGACAGAAAGCCTCGGAACGTATCAGACAGTGAGGCTTTCTTTGCCAAACCAGCGGTGCAGGACCTCTGGAATTCGTACGGATTGATCGGCAGGTTGATAGTTATTTTCCAATAAAGCGGCCAGCACACGAGGAATTGCCAATCCGGATCCATTGAGAGTATGGACTGGCTGCACTTTGCCGTCTTTGCCCCGGAAACGAATGGCGGCACGGCGAGCCTGGAAATCGGTAAAGCAACTGCAGCTGGAAACTTCCAACCAGCGTTTCTGGCCGCCTGCCCAGACCTCGAGGTCATATTGTTTGGCGTGGGGGAACCCGATGTCGCCGGTGCACATGCGAAGCGTGCGGTAGGGGATGTCGAGCTTTTGCAGAAGTTCTTCAGCATGGCCACGAAGTTCTTCCAGAGAGTCCATGCTTTTCGAGGGCTCGACCCATTGGACGAGTTCCACTTTGTCAAATTGATGGAGGCGGTTCAGCCCTCGAACATCCTTTCCCCAGCTCCCTGCTTCACGGCGGAAACAGGGCGTGTACCCCACTCGACGAAGAGGAAGGTCCTCCAAGGGAAGGATCTCATCTCGTAGGAAATTGGTGACCGGGACTTCGGCGGTTGGAATGAGATAAAGCTCATCCTGGCTGTCCAGGTACATTTGGCCTTCCTTGTCTGGAAGTTGACCAGTTGCCCGGGCACTGTCTGCATTGACCAGCAGGGGTGCACTCACTTCTTCGTAACCATTGTTGGCCGCTTCATCGAGAAAGAATTGGATCAAAGCCCGAACCAATCGCGACATATCTCCTACATAAAAAGGGAAACCAGCACCGGTCACTTTGGTGCCCCTCTCAAAATCGATCAGTTTGGAGAACCAGGGAATGTCCCAGTGGGCGACAGCACCTTCTTCCACGGAGGAGGGATCTCCCCAAGTATCCGCCACTTCATTTTCCTCTTCCCCATCACCGATAGGCACAGAGGCATCGGGGATGTTGGGTATGCTGATGTAGACGTCCTTCCATTGCGCCTCGACCTCACGGGTTTTGGTTTCCAGTTCTTTCACTTCTGCGGAAAGGGCTTTCATGGATTTTACTTTTTCCAAAAATTCTGGAGAGCCTTTAGGTAAGGAGGCCATTTCAGTGTTGGCCTTTTTTTGTTCAGCCCTGGCAGCTTCGGAACGTGCAATGCAAGCACGACGCTCTTCATCCAGCTTATAAAAAGCATCGAGATCACAGTCGAATTTCTTGCGGGCAAGAGCTTCGCGGATCGCATCAGGGTTTTCGCGGAGAAAAGTGAGATCAAGCATGGAACGATTTGGAAATTGGAAGGGGTTGTGGATAAAAGGGGAAATGGGGTTTTCAAATGTTTTCTGAAGACTTTGCCGGATGAGACCCTATTTCCGAAAAATCCTTAGGTGTGCTAATCCACCCATTAAGTGAATAGAAATACAGAAGGGTGCTATTGAATGCCTCACCATACTGAGGGAAATTTGTTAGCTCTGATGTTGAGCCATCTCCAGAAAACCGTTTGAATTTTTTACTTTGCTAACGAAATGTCCTCCAATTGTACTGCATTTTAATGAATACAAAAGTGATGATGACACTATTTTCGCGACTCTTCAGCCAGTTCCCGCATGCGTAAAATCCTCTGCATCGACGATACACCTATCGTACTCAAAACTTTAGAAATTTTCTTAAAGAGTGAGTACGATGTCACTCTTTGCGAAAAATCCCCCAAAGGCTTGGCCCTTGCACTAACTGGCGATTACCCGGTCATTGTCACTGACATCCGCATGCCGGAAATGTCTGGCCTGGAAATTGTGGAAGAGCTGGCTAAAGCCCAGGTGCCCTGCCAATGCATTTTGCTGACCTCTCACTCTTTGTCGTCCTTTGACTCTGATGTAGAAAAGTCTCCCCTCTTTTTTAAATACGTCCAGAAACCCGTCAAAAAACAGGACATCGTTTCTGCGATTGAAGAGGCTTTTGAAGACCTGAGTCAGTAGTTTGGACCTAATCAAATCCAACACTTGCTCTTTGACCTAGGTTTTAAATCCTAGGTCAAACTGATAATAAACTTTGAAACGTTTCTATCCATATTTTGCGATTCTCAAGGAGGTCAAACATCTCTTCGCCCTGGCGGTTTTAGCCGGAGTGGGCTATGGAGTCGCCACAGGTTTCGGCCTCCCCTTTATGGCGGAAAAGGTGTTTCCGTTTATCTTCGGAAAGGAAGAGATTGACCTGATGACAAGAATCTGGGTCGTCTCCCTGGTGCCGCTCTCCTTTATTGCCCGAGGCATTACTGGCTACCTGAACACGTATTTTATCAACTATTGCGGAGCCTATGTTCTGGAAAAGATCAGGACTCAACTCTTTGACCACTTTCAGGCACTACCCCATCGTTTCTTTCAAAAATATCCACAGGGTGAACTGCTGAGCCGCTCGGTTTCCGATGCACAAATCCTTCAGGAAAATGTCACAACCGTTTCCAATGATCTCATCAAGCAACCCACAACATTGTTTTTTGCAATCCTACTGCTGGTTTCTCAAGCCATAACCAAACCAGACTTAGCCTATGTGCTGGGCTGCCTGCTTCTCATTCCAATTTGTGTACTCCCCATCCGGCACTTTGGAAAAAAGATTCAAAAACGGGCAAAATTGATGCAGGAAAAAACCGGTGACCTGTCCAGAGCTTTGGCAGAGAATCTTTCTGCCAACCGGGAAATTCGTGTCTTTAACCTGCAAGAGCCCGAAAAGCAAAACTTCCGAACCACCATCCGGGAAATTTTTGCCTCACGGATGAAAGTGATCAAATACCACTACCTGATCAATCCAACTGTAGAAATCATCACTTCATTTGGCATTGCCGCTGCAGTACTTTATGCATCCATGAAGGGTCTCAGCCTGGAAGATCTTATGCCTGCCATCATGGCTCTCTATCTGTCCTATGAACCGATCAAAAAGCTGGGAAGTATTCATACCCGGACCAAGCAGGCACTTGCCTCCATGGACCGTATTGAAGAAATCCTCAACTATCCGTTGGAAATCGAAGACCCTGCCACTCCTGTCCCCTTCGACAAAGTGGATGGCAAGGTCGAATTCCGCAAAATTAGCTTCAGCTATGAACCGAAGCAGGCCGCTCTCAATAACATCAATCTGACCGTCAAACCTGGGGAAATTGTCGCTTTGGTCGGCCCAAGTGGTGCGGGCAAAACGACCTTCGCCAACCTCATCCTCCGCTTTTTTGATCCATCCGACGGGCATCTGTTGGTGGACGGCACAGACATCCGCAATGTGACGCAAGCCGACTTAAGGAGCCAGATCGCCTACGTTCCACAAAACCCAATCCTCTTCAACGATACCGTCCGCAACAATATACTGCTGGGTAAATCGTCAGCCACCAATCTTACGCCGGAAGAAGCCTCCGTATTGGCCTGTGCCAAAGACTTTATCGAAGAGCTACCCGAAGGATTTGATACCCAGATAGGTGAAAAAGGAAACCGCCTCTCTGGAGGTCAGATTCAACGGATCGCCATTGCCAGAGCCCTTCTTCGCAATGCCCCCATCCTAATCCTGGATGAAGCCACTTCCGCACTGGATGCGGAAAGTGAGAGCGCCATCCAGAAGGCCTTGGAATACCTGATACAAAACAAAACCGTCTTCATCATCGCCCACCGCTTCAGCACCATTTCCCTCGCCACTCGAATACTGGTTTTCAACGAAGGCCACATCATTGCGGACGGCCCCCACGAAGAAATCATTGGAACCTGCGATTTATACCGCAGGCTTCATGATTCCCAAAAATGATCCAGTTGCCGAAGAGGCAAAATCTTCTGAGCAAAAAAGTGACACTTGCTGGTTCCTCAACGCCGAGGATTGAGGCCTAGATTAATCCAAGGCATCCATGCACTGTATGAGCAAAGCCTCATCCTTGATGCCAGGTGCAGTTTCGATTCCAGAATTCAAATCATAGAAATGAGCAGAACTGGCGTCCTGAGCTTCTTTGATATTATCTGGTCCGAGACCACCTGCCAGTATCCAGCCTTTATCCTTGTGTGTTGTCGAAAGTGCCCGGAAATGCCGCCAGTTGGCGGTAGTCCCTGTTCCTCCGTAGGCAGAGGAAGAATGGCCATCGATTAGAAAGGTCCAGGCATAGGGAAAAATCGACATCGGGAAAGAAGTATGGGAAGGAATCCTCGGAGCCAGCCAAAGCTTTTTCGGAGTTACGGTATCCGCCCAGGATTCGATTAGGGACGGAGGAGTCGCCTTAGGATCAAAGTGAATCTGAAAACGATCAAACCCCGCCTCCAGGCAACCATGTAACTTCCCGACAGGAGGAGCGACATCCACATAAACTCTTTGCCCGATCGGAACGACATTAAAAAGCTCCTTAACTTTATCCATGGTGATGCACCGAGGGGACTCCTCATACATATTCATTCCGATCCAACGGACATCATTGTTCAGACACATCGTGGCATCTTCCTCACGAGTGATGCCGCAAACTTTGATGGTGGTATTGAAAAAATTCATGGGATTCTGAGATAGTAAGGTAGGTTACGATAATAGAGTGAAGCATTACGGACCGTTCAGATGATCCAATGATAAAACCATTGGCACACGTCAGAATAATTGGCAAATGCCAATTTTGGAACAGACTTCTGCGTCAAAAGGATGACAGATCTAACCAATCAGGAATAAGAATAAAACAAAACATTCCCCTTGGTCGAAGAATCCCATCAACCTCTTACAAAATTTATGATGCGTCTAATTTTTCGCAAAGAAGAGCCACCAAGCTATCCAGATTGGACTCCTCGGCCTGCCCCGATACGCTCAGGTTTTGTTCTTCCAAAGTCTTTGAAGTCTTCGGGCCAATGGAAAGGTGCAATGGTGACTTCGCGGTCTCCTTCAAATCCTCAGCAAGGTGTTGAGCGTAAGAAAGCACAGTAGAGGAAGAGGTAAAGAGTACCGCATCCGCTCCTTCCGTTAAGAAACTTTGAGCCTCCCAGGTATCCGTCGGGTCCGCAAGATCTGTGCGGTACACCTGGAGTTGGTCCACAATCGCCTTACCTTTCAACATCAGAGTTTCCACCAGCTTGGGACTGTTGCGATTCCCTGTAATGACAAGCACTTTCAGGTTCTCAATATTTTCCTTTTTGAGGAGAGCTTTGGTCAGCTCTTCGGAGAGTGCCTTTTCCGGCTGGACATCAATTTGAAGACGATTCCGGGCAATCTCTTCGGCAGTCGCCTTTCCAATCGCACCAATCTGCATCGGACCAAGGCAACGGATGTCTTTATACGCTTTGTGAAAATAATCAAAAAAGTATCGCACCCCATTGCTGCTGGTAAAAAGGATCCAGTCATATTGAGCAATGTCCGCAAAAATCTCCGCCATACGCTCCTTGACGGTGTCAGGCTGAATCTGAATTAAAGGAATCTCAAGTACATCAGCTCCCAGGACTTCCAGCTTTTCCCGCAGTGTACCAGCTTGCTTCTGCGCCCTGGTAATGACAACGCGTTTACCGAGCAGCGGCTGATCATGAACAGGTTCGACCGGCTCCATATGATTAGCCGCTTCACCAATGACGAGAAGCGCCGGAGCTTTGATCTCATTTTTCTCGATGATGGACGGCAACTCAGACAATTTCGTCAACCAAGTCTCCTGCTTGGGTAACGTTCCCCAACGAATGATCGCAGTCGGAGTATCCTCCGGGAGGCCACCTTCAATCAGGTCATGAGAAATCCGGCTGGCTTGACCAACTCCCATATACACACAGAGAGTTCCCTTGGTCTTGGCATAGGCATGAAAGTCAGTGCCCGGTTCTTTTCTGTCTGGACGTTCGTGTCCGGTAAGAAAGGTAATATTCGAGCTAAAATCCCGATGTGTAAGAGGAATCCCATTATGAGCTGCACAACCCAACGCAGCCGTAATGCCAGGTGTAATCACCACTGGAATATCGTGATCCGTCAGGGTTTCCTTTTCCTCTCCTCCTCTGCCGAAAATGAAAGGGTCTCCACCTTTGAGCCGCACCACATTTTTGCCCGCTTTGGCACGGTCGATGAGGATCTGCATGATGTCCTCCTGAGAAATGGAATGCCGACCGGGAGCTTTCCCCACATCAATCATCTCACAATGTGGATTGCAGAGCCGGCGAATTTCAGGATTCACCAGATAGTCGTAAACCAGCACATCACAATGTGAAAGCAACTCAGCCGCACGAAGAGTCAGAAGATCCTTGGCTCCGGGGCCAGCCCCAACAAGGTGAACAGTTCCAGTGGTAGTATCGGACATGATATAAGTCAGGAGGTTAGCCCGCGGCTTTCCTTAATTGAGCAGAAATCTCCGCGATTTCCGCTTCGTCCGCAGTCGTAACTGGAAACGTATAGTGACGAGTGTCCTCATGAAATACCAGCAAATGATCCTGGTCGAGGTAGGCACCAATACAGGAATGACAACCTCCGCCGAGGTACGACATCAGGTTTTTCTCTGCATCAACCGCACGTCGGGTGACATCACAGAAGATGGACGCCGGCAAATTTTCAGCTTCACCAGCCCGACATTGTACTGCAATCGCACCTTGGCCGGGAGCCGGCACGACCTCCTCAATTGGCAAAGCATGAAAGGTCAGGTTTTCCCACTCATGGATCTCCAGACGATTCAAACCTGCTGCAGCCAACAAAGTTCCATCTGCATAACCATCACGAATCTTATTAAGACGCGTCTCCACATTTCCACGCATCTCAATCCATTCGACCTCCGGGAAACGCTCCTTCAGTTGCTCTCGCCGGCGAGGGCTTCCTGTCGCGATCTTGGCCGGGGCATCTACATCCTCCCGCAAGATCAAAACATCATGCGGAGCTTCTCGGGGCAAATACCCGGCGATTTCCAAGCCATCAACAATCTTCGCAGGCAGATCTTTGGAACTGTGTACCGCCAAATCCGCTTCCTTTTCCAGCAGCCGTTGCTCCAGTTCCTTGGTAAAAAGACCTGTGCCGCCCTGTTGCTCCAGAGACCAATGCCCCTGGCGATCCCCGGTCGTCTTGACGATCTGTAGTGCCACCTGAACATCGGACTGTGCAGCCAGAATGGTATCCTTCACCAGATTGGACTGAAACAGAGCCAAGCGACTGCCGCGTGTAACTAGTCGCAGAGGAGACATGAAAGACGATGGAAGTTGGCAGACCCTTCAGCCCGCCAAAGCCTTAGCGGTAGGATGCCTGAGCTCCCTTGATGCTGCGCTTGGGGACCCAAGGCATCAGATCACGGAGATAGGCACCGGTTTCTTCAATCTGGTGCTTTTCACCTTCCTCAAGAAGGCGTTTGTACTCAGGAAGTCCAGCCTTGTACTCATCGACCCACTCCTGGGCAAACTTGCCTTCCTGGATTTCCTTGAGAATCTCCTTCATCGCAGCTTTGGTTTCAGCAGTGATGACGCGGGGGCCACGGGTGATGTCACCATATTTGGCCGTCTCGGAGATGGAGAAACGCATGCCGGCAATTCCAGATTCCACCATGAGGTCCACGATCAGCTTCAACTCATGGAGACACTCGAAATAAGCCATTTCCGGCTGATAACCGGCTTCCTCTAGTGTTTCAAAACCAGCCTGCACCAGAGCGGAAGCACCACCTCAAAGAACAGCCTGCTCTCCGAAAAGATCGGTTTCGGCTTCTTCTTTAAAAGTCGTTTCGCGAACGCCTGCACGGGCACC
>Ga0181589_10005376_pt1 | contig 10254 bp, 11 predicted proteins | sample 071ome_25_FD_132444 | JGI IMG/M metagenome (GOLD analysis project Ga0181589, IMG submission 132444) | Coastal salt marsh microbial communities from the Groves Creek Marsh, Skidaway Island, Georgia - 071410BT metaG (megahit assembly) | ecosystem: Environmental > Aquatic > Marine > Intertidal... | reverse complement strand
GTAAAGAAGATAAAAAAATCCTAAACAGTCTACCCGACTGGCATTTTGTACACATAGGCAAGTACACTTGGATTGCAAAAAAACTTGGATTTTTACCTGTTAAATATGAAGAGAATATTCTGAAACTTGTACCAGACTGGTTAAAGTTTAAAACTGAAGAAAGTCTAGCAGTTACAGAAGAAGAGAAGCCTGAGAATATCAAACCTGTTATTAGTATTCAGGAACGCATGCGCGAGCAAGTAGTTAATTTGTGCGGTAATTGGGAAGGCAAACTTGACGATTTACTTGCTGGTAACGTGGAAGTTAAGAAGTTTGATCCTTACAATGAAATGTTAGCGTACGAACAAGGCTTAATAAAAGCTAACCACGCTAAAATTATCAAAGATATATTCCAAGCAGATTACAGCGAAGCCCAGGAAATCGCTCAGTGGGAAGATGCAGATATTAAAGAAGCATACGGACATTTAGATCTTAAAGCACGTAAGGCATATATAGAGTTTTTTGAAAAAATCAATAATGCATGTGATACATTCATTAAAACAAGAAAAGCACAGCGTAAGACTCGCAGGCCTAAGGCTGTTAGTAAGGAAAGATTGGTGCAAAAATTAAAATTCAAAGTTAATGATGGAGAGTTAGGCGTAGCAAGTATTAATCCAATTGACATTATAGATGCTAGAGAAGTTTGGGTGTACAACACTAAAAATAGAAAACTTGGTATTTATTGTGCTGATGATATCGGCCCAGGGTTGAGTGTTAAAGGTGCGAGCATCACAGGATTTATGGATAGCAAGAGCTTACAAAAAACGTTGCGCAAGCCAGCTGAGCAGCTTAAAAGTTTCAAAGGAAATGCAAAAACCAAATATGCAAAAGCATTTGCAGAAATAAAAGCAACTGAAACAAAGTTAAATGGACGATTAAACGAGCATACTATTATACTAAAAGCATTCTAAGGTGATAAATAGTATTATGCCAATTAATCAAATAGGATACAACAACAGAGAAGAGCTCATCAGAGAAATGCAACTGCGATTAGCAGATGGCATTGTTGATGTTGAACTTGACCGTGAACACTACGATGTTGCTATAGATAAAGCACTTGCCACTTATCGACAGTTAAGTAATGGCAGTGTTGAAGAGAGCGTTGTGTTTTTCAATACGTCAGTTAATGTAACAGAATATACATTACCAGACGAAGTAATGGAAGTTCGTAGAATTTATCGCAGGGGAATCGGCACCAACAATAGTGGTGGTACAAACTTTGATCCCTTTGATGTTGCATTCAATAATATGTATATGCTTCAAGCAGGACAAATAGGCGGACTTGCTGTGTTTGATGCATTTGCACAATACAAAGAAACTATTGGTCGTGTGTTTGGCAGTGAATACAACTTTCTCTGGAATAAAAATACTAAAATATTAAAAATTTTACGCAACATACAGCACGAAGAAGAAGTTATGGTTGGTGTTTATAACTTTATTCCTGAAAGTGTTCTGCTTAAAGATGTATATGCTAATCCATGGCTTGCTTACTATGCACTTGCACAAGCTAAACTAATGCTGGGAGAAGCAAGAAGCAAATATACCAGCGGGTTACCCGGTGCCGGCGGTGCTATCCAGTTAAACGGCGAAACATTAAAAACAGAAGCACGTGAAGATTTAGAAAAACTAAAAGAATCAATACACAATATGGAAGAAGGCAATATGCCTTTGGGCTTTGTAATAGGTTAACACACATGATTTTAGGACTAGTAGGTCTCATTGGCAGCGGCAAAGGCACTGTTGCTAGTATGTTTGTATCACATGGTTGCGTAGAAGATAGTTTTGCAGCCCCCCTCAAAGATCTAACATCCTCTATTTTTGGATGGCCACGACATTTACTCGAAGGTGATACAGATGAAAGCCGAGTTTTCAGAGAAACACCTGATTTGTTTTGGAGTAGAAAAGTAGGAATTCCTAATTTTACTCCTAGACTAGCATTACAGATTGTTGGAACAGACGTATTAAGAAATCACTTTTATGAAGGCATTTGGCGAGACAGTTTAGAATATAGACTGCGTAGCAATAAACCTTCTTCGTGCGTGGTAGTTAGTGATGCACGTTTTACTAACGAACTTACACTCATCAAGCAAATGGGTGGTAAGATTATTTGGATACAAAGAGGAGAATTGCCCGAATGGTGGGAAACAGCATTAAAAGCCAACGAAGGGAACGTACTTGCTAATCAAATAATGAACACAAAGTATAAAGACATACACGAAAGTGAATGGAACTGGGCAGGCTATCCAGTAGACTATATCATAGAAAACAATAACGACATCAATCATTTGTCTAATAAAGTTTCTGAAATACAGAAATGCTTACAGCATCCAGATCTTAAAATAGTATAATACCACCTAATACCGTTTAACTTCCTAAACGCCCTATAATACCTATTTTCTGATAAATATTAGCATACGAATAATTCGTATCTTAATATATTAGGAGAATAGTATGGCAACATTAGTATCGCCTGGCGTTAGTATTAGCGTAACTGATGAAAGTTTCTATGCACCGGCCGGAGCAGGAACAGTGCCTCTTATTGTGATTGCAACAGCACAAGATAAGACAGCACCAGACGGAACTTCCACAGCAGCTTATACAACTAAGGCAAATGCAAATAAACTATATCTCATCACCAGCCAAAGAGAATTACTCTCTAATTACGGTAACCCTAGTTTTAAAACTAGTGGCGGTACTCCAGTACACGGCGATGAGACAAACGAATACGGGCTTGCAGCAGCATACAGCTTTTTAGGAATTTCAAACAGAGCGTATGTGTTACGAGCAGATATTGATTTATCACAACTAGCATCAAGCGCAAGTGCTCCATCAGCGAATCCTGCCAATGGTGCATTATGGTGGGACACTGCTAACACTAATTGGGGACTCAAGAAATGGGATGGGTCTAAATGGGTAAGCGAAAAAGCAAACGTTAGAGTAGCCGCATCCACAGATGTTTATGCTAACACCATACCTAAAGCAGCATTCGGAACCAACGGACAGTATGCAGTTGTATACACTGATTCAGCAGGCGCTGCAACAAGTACTGTGAGCATTTATGAAAAAGTATCTGGTACATGGTATACTATAGGCGGAAGCAGCTGGAGCAGTGCTAAAGGCGGCACAGATTTCCAATACGCTGCTCATACTAGCTTACCGACTACTAGATATACTGGTAACGCACTGGTCAGTGGCGATATCTTTATTCAAACTACTACACCTAACAATGGTACTAGCTTGTCTCTTAAAGAATATTCTACTGCTACTTCGCAATTTACAGCTAAACCTGTTGTTTATAAAAACACTGCTGCACAGGCATATGATCAGCATACCACAGACGGCACGTTAACCACTGGTGCGTTATGGTTTGACTATTATGAATTAAGCAATTCTCCAACTGGGTTTGGCACCATGTATGAATGGAACGGTGGTTCAACTGTAACAGTTGCGAGTTCCAGCGCATTGTCAGACACTGCTATTTCTAACAGTAAAATTGATGCAAGCAATGTATCATTTAGAATTTACGTTAATAATTCATCAACTCCAGTTGACGTTTACTTAACAAGTGAAACTAACGGTAACATTGCTGTGGACGATTTAGTTGCTGATATTCAAACAGCTATTTCTTCTGCAAACGTAACAACAACGTTTGCTAATCAATTAACTGCAAGCAACGTAGGTGGTAAAGTAACATTGGTTAACAACTCTGGTAGAGACATCACCCTAGCTGAAGGCGACACTGCTAATGTTACGTTTAGATTAGCAAATGCTAATTTAACTTCAGACAGATTCAGTAATTTTGAGGCTGCCAACCTCACACCAAGTGCCAGTGCAATTACAGGTACTACTGCAAACGCAACTTTATGGTATGATGCAGATATTAGTACTCAAAATGTAGATATGCTGGAACATGATGGTAGCACATGGGTAACATTAACTTATGATTTCCAAACTAAAGCAACTGAGCCTACTACACAAAGTGATGGCACAAGTTCATTAGTAAACGGAGACGTTTGGTTAGACAGCAGTGACACTGAAAACTTAAAACTTTACAAACGTGCTTCAGGAGACTGGGAGTTAGTTGATCTAACAGATCAGAGCAGTCCAGACGGTATACTGTTTGCAGATTTTAGACAAAGTGCAAGCTCTAGTTTAGATGCTGATGCACCTGATGCTAGTTTGTATCCACAAGGCATGTTAGGATGGAACTATCGTGCTTCCGGCGGCAACGTCAAGCAGTACACTGTTAACCACTCATACAGTGGCACATCTATTGGTAATGTTTGGGTAAGTTTCTCAGGAAATGCAGCTGATGGATCAGGTTTATTGTTAAGAAAAGCACAGCGTAAAGCTGTAACACGTTCTTTACAAGCAGCTATAGCTGGAAATGATGATATTCGTAACGAAACTAATCGTTTTAATATCGTTGCAGCTCCTGCATATCCAGAACTAGCTGACGAAATGTTAACATTAAGTGTTGATAGAAAAGACACTGTGTTTGCATTAATTGATCCACCTTTACGTCTAAATGCTTCTGCAAACAGTGTTAAAAATTGGGCAACCAATTCAGGCACAGCAGTTGAAAACGGCGAAGACGGGTTAGTAAGTGCAAGTTCACAGGCAGCTGTTTACTATCCAAACGCTTTAACAACTAACTTAGACGGCACAAACATCATGGTTCCTGCTTCACACATGGCATTACGCACTTATGCGTACAATGACCAGGTTGCTTTCCCATGGTTTGCACCTGCAGGTTTCCAACGTGGTGTTGTTAACAATGCAACAAGTGTTGGATATTTAGATGCAGCAGAAGGTGAGTTTGTACCTGTAGCACTTAACGAAGGCCAGCGCGATACTTACTACTTGAATAAAGTTAATCCAATAGCTTCATTCCCGGGTAGAGGTATCAATGTTTTTGGTCAAAAAACTCTTAATGCAACATCAAGTGCTTTAGATCGTGTTAATGTATCACGCTTGGTTATATACATCAGAGAAATACTTGACGATGCAGTTAAGCCATTCCTCTTTGAGCCAAACGATTCAGTAACTCGTACTAACGCTAAAGTGGTTGTTGATAGATTCTTAGGCGAACTTGTAACACAACGTGGCCTATACGACTTCGTAACAGTGTGTGATAGCACAAATAACACACCTGCTAGAATCGATCGCAACGAGTTGCATATTGATATCGCAATACAACCTGTTAAGGCTGTAGAATTTATCTACATCCCGATCAGAATCCAGAACACATTGGGTTCAACAGGCTAAACAGATCCAATACCTTAGGATCGAACTGGAGAAATCCAGGGGTAGAAAGGGCAGCTCACACTGCCCTTTCTTTTTATTTGCACTAAAATTAAAACTAGAGTTAATATTTTTCGTCAACATTTGATAAATATTCGTATAGTAAATAAGTTCGTAGGAGAACAATATGGCAACAATAACCACTAAAAATAAATTTGGTGTACCATTAGAGGACTCGGCTGTTTCCGGTACTGGCATCATAATGCCAAAACTGAAATACCGATTTAGAGTAAACTTTATTGGATCATTCGGTGGAGCGTCTAGATCAGTTGAACTTACACAAAATGTTCAAAGTGTTCAACGCCCTAGCATAACAGTAGATGAAGTAGAAGTACACAGTTATAACAGTAAAGTATATTTACAAGGCAAGCACACGTGGAACACTATTGATGTTACTATCAGAGACGATATTCAAAATAGTGTTGCAAAATTAGTAGGTAAGCAGGTACAGCGTCAGGTAAATCATTACCAACAAACAGCACCTGCAGCAGCTAATGACTTTAAATTTGACTTACAAGTAGAAGTACTTGACGGTATTAACACAGGTTCAACTGAAACTTGGTATTGCGAAGGATGCTTCTTGCAAAATGTACAGTACGGCGACAGTGATTACTCAACAAACGAACCACAGTTGATTACATTAACAATTAGATTTGATAATGCATTACATCTTGCTGGTGAGAATGATGTTAACGGAAGAGCATCTACTGAGGCTCCAATGCCAGAAACTGGACCAGGTTTATTTAATAATATTAGTGCATAGCACTATATTGTTATAGGAGAAATTTATGGCCGGGGGTGATACCTATCGAAAAATATTTTTTCGCAATTGGCGAAATGCTGATAGGTTTAAACCAAACTCTACGCCCCCGCGCCAGAAATTTAACGGGTTTGTTGAATTTATATTCAATCCCGTGGCTCTTTCTGGTATATCTGACAGCAATACATTTAGAACACAAATCAGCAGTCTTGTACAGAGTGCAAAACTTCCTGAAATATTATTTGACACTGTAATAAAGAAACAATACAACATAAAGCGTGTTGTGCAAACAGGTTTTGATATAAAACCGCTTGATATCAGTGTTATAGACACAGTAAACAACGAATGGTTAACTGTGTTTATGAAATATTTTTCATACCACTATAACCAACCTAGAAATAGAACTACCGAAGGATTTGGTAATGACAGAGATCCATTTGTTATTCCTTGGCCAAGTAATTCAGAAACCACTACAAAATCTTCTGCTTTTATGACAGGTAGTTTTGAAAGTAATATTGCTGGATTAGATATCAGTTCTGAAGCGCATTTAATCGATCAAATAAAAATTATCACTTATGCAGGCGGAAAAGGGGTTGAATATATTTGTTTTAGACCGACTATAACAAGTTTTTCGCTTGATGAGATAAATTATTCTGATTCTGGATTTAGAACATTCGACATGAGTTTTGAACTGGAAAATTTTACAATCAATTCTAAAACTAATTTTACAATGACACCAGAAGACTTAGCAAGGTTTGAGAAGTCTGAAATTGCATTTACTTTTGATGGAGAAGATGTAAATGACAAAAACGGGCTTGGATATACTAGTAGAAACTTAAGATTCATGGGAGATAGTAGTAATCCTAGATGGCGAGCAGGGCAATAAACCATGAGTGCATCATTGTACGATACATTTGGGAACTCTGTTAAGTATCAAGTTGTACAAGATACTCTTGTTGCATATTTAGAAGACGCCACTATAAAGTTTCCGCTACCGCAGGCTAGTGCAGAAATATTAAGTGAGTTAACTTCAACAACAAAAACCAAAACTTACGATACTGCTAAGGTTTCTATGATACAAAGTAAGTTAGAAAAATTAGGATTTGCAAAGTCTACGGCTGTAACACTCACAGACACTCTTATGGTAGTGTCTGATGCACAAGGTATAGATCCTCTAGATTATTTTAGCATGAATTCAAATACATTGAATTTAACACTTGATGCGTATCAAGCTATCAACAATCTACGTCCCGCGGGCAGTAGAATAGGTTTGATGTTACCATTTTCCAACAGTAAAAGCAAAGCATCTACGTTAATAAAACCATGAAGAAATATGCGCAGGGCTTATACGAAATTGTTAACACTGATAAGTATGTAGGCAAGAAAAAGCCTTACTACAGAAGTAGTTGGGAACTTGCGTTTATGCGTTTAGCAGACCAACACCCTAATATACTTAAATGGGCCAGCGAAAATATCAAAATACCATACCGTAATCCAGTTACAGGACAATATACAAACTATGTTCCTGATTTTATGATACAGTACTTGGATAAAAATGGCAAGGAACACATCGAACTTATAGAAATTAAACCCTCCTCACAGACAACACTGGAGAGTGCTAGAGGCAAAAGAGACACATTGCAGGTTGCTGTGAATGCTGCAAAATGGACTGCTGCGCAGGAATGGTGCAAGAGGAAAGGTATTAGATTTAAAGTTATTAATGAAGACCAGATATTCATGAGCACTAAAAAAAGAAGGAAATAAATAGTGTTATGAAACTTGATGTATCAATTGATGCTGTTTTGCTGTTTGTGTTGCAATGGATTGTAGGTTTATCTGCACTTGGGTTTGTGTTGTTTACTGCTACTTCCTTTCAACTATTAACAACGTTTATCATGGCATATCTAATGATGATGTTTGGTAGCACCATCGGCTACCATAGATTACTAAGCCATAAAGCATTTAAATCTCCCAAATGGTTTGAATATTTGTGTGTGTACTTCGGAACTACACTAATGTTTGGATCAGTTATACAGTGGGTAGCATGGCACAGAGAACACCATAGATATGCCGACACTGACAAAGACCCACACGCTCCTAAATTTAAAGGATATATTTATTCGCACTTTTTGCATATGTTTTATGCAATTAAACCTAAGTATGCTGCTGATCTGATGAGAAGTAAGTTTTATCAATTTCAGCACAAACACTTTTTTAAATTAATTACTGTTTACGGGTTGCTGTTGTATTTGATAGATCCTTTTGCTGTGTTGTATTTGTGGCTTGCACCTGTCGGCATATGTAAAATTCTTTTGCCGCTGTCATTATCATATTCTCATAGAAACGGCAAAGCACACGACGATGTAATTGCCGGCATAATCACTGCAGGAGAATGTTTTCATAAAACACACCACGACGATCCTTCAAAAGTACTAATGCATCCGCTTGATATAAGCGGCCATGTAATTAATCTTGTAAAACAATAAATACTATTATGACTAAAAAATTAGAAGAAGAATTTAACTTACCCCCATTGAACGAGGTGCTCAAAGAAAGCACAGATGCCCCGGAGCCCACTATAGAAGAAACTACAACTGAAATTCAAATTGTAAACGACGCACTGAGTGTTACCGAAAAGATTAATGATGCATTTAAGCAAATAAAAGGGTTAGACGATCATGAAACTGAAATGGATGATGTAGCATTAAAAGCCATTGATAGTTATGAACAGTTGATGCAGTTAGGTATGAACGTTAGCGACATGGCGGCTGGGAAAGTATTTGCTGAAGCCAGTAACATGCTTAAAATTGCATTAGAAGCTAAGGATTCTAAAACAAGAGCTAAGTTACAACAAATTGATTTAATGATCAAGAAAGCAAGACTTGACAAAACTAAAAATCATAACGAATCAGATGATCCATCTACATTATCGCCGACTAAAATTTACGACCGTAACGAATTATTAAGAATCATAAAAGAAGGATAAATGATAAATAGTTATAACGATCGGAGTTTGCTATGGAACTTAAAGACCATTTAACAGAATCATTTAGTAAAGAATACGGCTATCGCGTAAAGATTGCCGCTGACTGCGGTGCAGAACATATGGACGCACTAGAGTCTTGTTTACAGAAATATAACCTGGTTAGTGTCGCACCTTGGAAGCGCACACCAATAGAAGAAAATCCAATGGAGTTTGTAAAAGCTAAAGGCACATGTGTAACTAGCGAAGTTTGTGCAACCGACATTGTTGTTAAATATCCAGTCAATGAAAGAATTCTCGAAGTATGGCTTGCTGTAAACATGGGATTACCACATGAAAGAGTATTAGTATATGGAGTTAAAGAACCTCGTAGACTCGAAGCAGACATTAATGCAGAACGTGTAGCAGCAGACAAAGATCGCAATGTAACAGAAGAAGATGCAGTTCTTAATAACGAAGATCAAGCGCATTACGAAATGCAAAATGAAGATTTAGATTTTGCAACTTTCGGCGAAGATTACAACAAAAAGTTTTTAGATACATTGCAGCAAATTAAAGCAGACAAAGGCGCTGATTATTTCCGTAACTATCCAAGCAAAGACGAACTTATGGGACACAATCTCAGCAGTATGTGGGATAATATTACTGGCGTTGCTAACATGGGCAGAGGCGCAGAAACCAAAGAAGTGACCATAATTGATCAGCACACGTCAGGAAGAGCATAATGTATCCGGATAGTCAGCCACAAGAAACCGAATCTGCTAGTTATACTAAAACTAAACGCACAGATAAAGGTAGTGTTACTATTAGTGCTAATGCTGAAAGTATGAAAGACTTACATGATATATTAAAACTTGCAGGCATTACACTGCCTGCAGACCACCCTGCAATGAATGAGCCTGAGCCTGAGCCTGAACAGCAAGAGCCTGAACAGCCTGTGGTTACCGTCAGTCCTATTGACACAAAATACACCACTGATAAATCTGCAATCATAGATAGGCTCCGCGATACCCTCAAAGCAAAGCTCTCCCATTAATAAATATCTACATGATAGACCATTTATTTGTAAGCGGCTCCAGCGTAGCCAGCGGGTATGCTGATTGGCCGCAAGTATCAGCACAGAAAGACAAAGTAAGCTGGGTCAACTATTTTGCTGATTATGCTACGG
>Ga0181589_10005368_pt1 | contig 10265 bp, 7 predicted proteins | sample 071ome_25_FD_132444 | JGI IMG/M metagenome (GOLD analysis project Ga0181589, IMG submission 132444) | Coastal salt marsh microbial communities from the Groves Creek Marsh, Skidaway Island, Georgia - 071410BT metaG (megahit assembly) | ecosystem: Environmental > Aquatic > Marine > Intertidal zone... | reverse complement strand
GAGTGAGTATCCCTCTTGGAGCACGTTTGGCGTGGCACACGTTGACAAATTCATCAATGGCAAGAAGGGCGAACTGGGTTCACTGGAAGAGAAATGGCAGGTGGACGTCGTCCTGCACGAAGCTGAATACGATGCCTGCATCACCATGTATGGAGCCGGCACCGTGGATGCGGCCTGTCTCACCAACATGGACGCGTTGAACCCGGCCATCGCACGCCCATCCACCATGATTCTTCCCACCTCGACAAGCCATGGAGCCGATGCATGCATCGTTGTCGATTCCATCAAATCCATCCAGGATCTCAAAGGTAAGAAAGTCTACGGTCTGGAGAAAACAGTTTCTGAATACTGCTTTGTCCGGAATCTAGAGTTGGCCGGCGAAAAGGAGAAGGATTACCAGTTCAGCAACATGGATCCTGCCGCCGCCGCCGCTGCCATGCAACAGAAACAGGATGGAGTGGATGGCATCATGGTCTGGAATCCCTTCGTCATGGAAACACTATCCAAACGAGACGATGTGAAAGTGCTCTTCGATTCCACCAAGATCCCGGGTGAAATCATCGACTCCGTCATCATGGCCCAGGATTCCTTGACGAAAGAAGGCGGCGAAGCCTTTGCCTGTGCTATCATTGACGCATTTTACACCATCGCCAATCGGATGAACCAACCCGACACCCGCAACGACACTTTGATTGCCCTCGGAGAAAAATTCTCCAATCTGGGATTGGAAGCGATGAATACCGTCGTGCGTCAAACCAAATTCATCAGCACGCCGGGTGAAGCCATCACCATGTTCAGCTCACAGGAACTCCCTCAGATCATGAAGAGGGTCATCGATTTCTGTGTGGACCATGAAATTACCGGACGCTCCCCTGCTGTCAGCTACGGCGCTCCCGAAGAAGGTAATAAAGCCGAGTTGCGTTTTGATCCGACTTACATCCAAAAAGTCACCCTGAAACAATAGATTATTTTCAGTCAATTTAACTACATTCCAATAGGCCCTATCAAACGGGCACACTCCATCAAGTGTGCCCGTTTTGCATGAATGCCCCGTGCATTTGACAACCTCTCCAAATCCAATCCTTTCGAAATAGTTTTCCAAGCAATGTATGAATGCAAAAGTGTAAAATGAGATGTTCAAATCTCGTAAACACATATTATTGAAATCGTGTTTTTTCCAGGTTTCCTTGCACCAACTTGTTTAATCCAACGACAAGATTTGTCTTAAAAAAGCCAATTACCTGGCTGTGTACATACTGGAACGCATCCCTGATTTCAGGTAGTCTTGAACGATACCAGTGTTATGCCGGATTCTGATTTAAACCTATTGCAGGATGTCGTGATCAAAGGCGAAGATCAACAAGCCAAATCCATCACGGAAACGGCCCTTGCCGACGGGATGGAACCACTTCACATCGTCAATGAATTCCTGATTCCCGCCATGGATGAAGTGGGAGCAAGATTCGAACGTAACGAGTATTTTGTCCCGGAACTTCTCCTGTCAGCGCGTGCGATGAAAGCCTGCATGACATTGATACGCCCCCTGTTGGCGGAACGGGGAAATGAGCCCGTTGGACGGGTGGTGATTGGAACGGTCAAAGGCGATCTGCATGATATCGGTAAAAATCTCGTGGGAGCCATGCTGGAAGGCGGTGGTTTTGAGGTTTATGACCTTGGCGTGAATGTAAGCCCCGAAAAGTTCATCGAAAAAGTACGTTCGACTGACGCTGAAATTGTCGGCATGTCGGCCCTGCTCACCACCACCATGCCATCCATGAAAAAAACCATCCAGGCCTTTGATGAGGCCGGTTTGAGGGATTCGGTGAAAATGATGGTAGGCGGTGCTCCGGTTTCACAGAAATTCGCCGATGAAATCGGAGCCGATGGTTATGGCGCAAATGCACCTCTTGCGGTGCAATTGGCAAAAAAACTCGTGAGTGCTTAATCGAAAAAGAGCCCGGCAAACCGGAAGAACATTCCACAAGCATTCCTACTCCCATGCACCCGGTATTATCTCAGATATTAAACGAAGGTCCGGTTGTCACCGACGGAGCCTGGGGAACTCAGCTCCAGAGGGCCGGGCTGGAACCCGGTGACTTCCCCGATGCCTGGAACCTTGATTTCCCGGAAAAAGTAAGGTCGGTCGCAAAATCCTACATTGATGCCGGCAGTCAGGTCATTCTGACCAACACTTTTGGCGGAAACCGAATTCGACTCGCGGAAGTTTCTTTGGAAAACCGCATTCAGGAGATCAACCGACAAGGCGCCCTGCTTTCCAAGTCCGTGGTGAATGCCCAAGCCAAAGTATTTGGTTCCATTGGCCCTTCCGGCAAGATGCTGTGCGTTGGAGAAGTATCCGCTGAAGAGTTAAGCGAAACTTTCCTCAAACAAGCAATGGCCCTGGCTGAAGGAGGTGCGGATGGTTTGGTCATCGAAACCATGTCGGATCCAGAGGAGGCCAGGCTGGCAACGCTTGCCGCCAAACAAACGGGACTCCCCGTGGTGGCATGCATGGTCTATGATTCGGGAACAGGAATGGATCGAACCATGATGGGAGCCACCGTTGAACAAGCCACGGGGGTTTTGCTTGAAGCCGGAGCGGATGCCATTGGAGCAAATTGCGGCCAAGGTATCGAAGGTTTCCTTCCTTTATGCGAGAAAATCAAATCCGCCTGTCAACTTCCCATCTGGATCAAAGCAAATGCCGGTCTGCCGGAATGGATTCAAGGCGAAGCCGTGTACCGAACCACACCGGAGGAATTTACCGCCTGGGTGGATCCGATATTGAATGCGGGTGCTGATTTTATCGGCGGTTGCTGCGGCACCTCTCCTGAATTCATCCAGCACATCACAGCAACCCTGAACCTCAGAAAATCAAAGCATGGGAATCAAGACTGAAAAAACGTTGCGCCTTAAAATCATCACCTGCCAGGTTTTCTGCAGGGAAATAACAGCCGTGGCCAGGAAGTCGCAAAACCAGGTTGATGTCTCTATTCTGCCCATGGGACTCCATGAGATGCCCTGCACCCAAATGCGTGATCACTTGCAAGCGGCCATTGACGAGGTGGATCCCGCTCAATTTGAAGCCATTGCGTTGGCCTATGGTTTTTGCAACCACGGAATCGTGGGCCTTCAATCCAAACAACTTCCATTGATCATTCCCCGCGCGCACGATTGCATCTCCCTCTTGCTCGGAGATCGATCAAGATATGAACAGCAAATGGAACAATTCCCCGGCACCTATTTCAGGTCAAGCGGCTGGTTGGAGCATCGCCGCCAACCTTCCGGCATCACGGACCATTCCATCGCAAGAAAGCAAGGACTCTATGACAGTCTCTCCGCAAGAACCGAGCAATTCGGTGAAGAAAAAGCTCAATTTCTTCAAGAACAACTCGGAGATCTGACCAGGCATTATTCACGTTTGGCGTTCATAGAAACCGGCACAGAACCAAACAAAAAGCACGAGCTGCAGGCCCGTGAGGAAGCTGATCGACAAGGTTGGCGATTTGAAAAACTCAAGGGGTCTTTGACCATCCTGCAACAACTCATTGATGGTCACTGGAACTCCGAAAACTTCCTGGTTCTTCAACCCGATCAATCGGTAGGGCCTGCATACAACGAAACACTCATCACCCAAATAAGCTCATGAATGGACGCGAACGCATTCTCGCACACCTTGCACAAAAACCCGTGGACAGGATTCCACTGATGCCCATCACCATGCAATACGCCGGCGATCAAATCGGCGCCTCCTACCATGACTACGTAACAGACCACCGGGTGCTGGTGGATGCTCAGATAGCAACGGCGGAAAAATTTGATTTTGATTATGTATCAGTCATATCGGATCCGGCCCGCGAAGCAGCAGACTGCGGGGCGAAAGTAGAATTTTTTGAAAACCAACCTCCAGCGTTCATTGAAGATGACGCCTTCTTGGCCGATAAAACCAAACTGGTCGATTTGAAAATACCCGATCCTGATGGAGGCGAGCGTATGTCAGACCGGATCAAGGGCGTGGCATTGTTCAAGGAAAAGGTAGGTGGAGAAAAATTGATCGAAGGCTGGGTGGAAGGACCTTGTGCTGAAGGGGCCGACCTTCGCGGGATCAACACCCTCATGTTGGACTTTTTCGACGATCCGGATTTCATACATGATTTGTTTTCCTTTGTCGTTGAAATGGAACTCAAATTTGCCAGAGCCCAGATTGAAGCCGGCGCAGAACTGATTGGAATCGGGGATGCCGCTGCTTCTCTGGTTGGCCCCCAAATCTATGAGACGTTCGTATGGCCTTACGAAAAGAAGATCATCGACGGAATCTGTGAGATGGGAGCCATGGCGCGCTTGCACATTTGCGGAAACACCCGGTTCGCTCTCGGCTATATGGGACGCCTGGGTTGCCACATCGTTGACCTTGACTTCCCATCCCCAATGCATGAGGCGAGAAAAGCGATGGGAGAAAAACAAATCCTTCTCGGCAATCTGAACCCTGTCAGTGTTCTTCTTGAAGGAGATGTCCATGGCGTCCTGCAAGGTGTCGGGAAATGCCACCAGGAAGCAGGGAACCGCTTTATCATCGGCGCCGGATGTGAAATTCCCAGGAACACCCCTGAAGAAAACGTCAAAGCCTTGCTCGAATACGCACGAGGGAATCGTCCATGACACCAGTATGATGGACCTTGGGATCCTGATTCCTCCCCAAGACCATCCCCATTAAAGATTCTCACGTCTATATTGAGATTGATCATCAAAAAGGTGCCATGCCCCCAAAGGTTTCCATTGAACTTCTCCCCCTTGGCCGGTGTGTGGAAGTGGAAAAAGGGACGCCCCTGAGGGATTTGCTCTTTCCCTTTCATGTTGAGTTCCCCTGCGGAGGTCAGGGAAGGTGCAAGGGTTGCAGAGTTCGCGTGCTGAAAGGGAATGTTCCAGTCACCACTGAAGACAAAGTTTTGTTATCCTCCAATTCATTAAATAAAGGCTGGCGCCTTGCCTGCTGCATGCGTGCTCTGGACGATCTGCAATTGGAAATTGGCCAGTGGGATTCCCATATCCTTGAAGATGATCAAACCTTAAATTTCACACCAGAGGAAGGGTTGGGAGTAGCTGTTGATGTAGGAACAACCACGATTGTGGCACAAGTTCTGGACCTCTCTACGGGGAATGTGTTGGGGGTGCATTCCGCATTGAACCTCCAGGCAAAGCATGGATCAGATATCATGACCCGCATCCATGCGGCGGTTCACCAGGGAATGCAAGCGGATCTGACACATATTGTCCGGAATCAAATCGGTGATATGATTGCCCAAGTGATGCGCAGAGTGTCGGCGACCAAAGATCATGCTTCTTCAGAATTGACGCGAGGAATTTTGGTCGGAAATACGGTCATGCACCATTTGTTCTGTGGCATCCTGTTGGAACCCCTTGCTGAACACCCTTTCGAAACAACAGAAGGGACGCATCGAATATTCCGATCGAATGAAATTTGATGGTTTGATCTGAATGCAACATGCGATTTTCATTTCCTGCCATGCATGGGCAGCTTTGTTGGCAGCGATTTATTGGCGGGAGCCATAGGACAAAAGATTCACCTATCCAATGAGCCATGCCTGTTGGTGGACCTGGGCACCAACGGGGAAATCATCCTGGGAAACCGCGAACAGATGCTATGTGCATCCACCGCAGCAGGGCCTGCTTTTGAGGGAGCGAAAATTTCCATGGGGATGCGCGCGTCTTCCGGAGCCATATCGAGTGTCAAGGCGATCAAGGGTGGTTTGGATTGCCATATTCTTGGCGGAGGGAAGGCACGTGGATTGTGTGGAAGCGGACTGGTGGATGCCACCGCCGTTTTTCTGGATCAAAAACTAATCTCCCCAAATGGAAGAGTACAAAACAACCAAGAACTGCCTTTATCTGGAAATGTGACCTTGCATCCATGCGATGTCCGTGAACTGCAACTTGCAAAAGGAGCTATCGCAGCAGGGATTCGAGTTCTTATCCGTGAATGGGGCATGGAAGAATCAACCATCGATAAGATCCATTTGGCAGGCGCGTTCGTAAACTATCTCAACCTCAATAGCGCAAGACGCATCGGATTACTCAATTTTCCACCAAACCGAATCATTCCAGCAGGGAACAGCGCCTTGTACGGAGCGAAGCAGGCTTTGTTCACCATTCAATCTTCACTCGAAACCTGCGACCGGGTATTGAGCACCTGCCAACATGTTTCCCTCAATGATCATCCGGAATTCATGAACTTATTCATCGAAGACATGGGATTTCCAGCCAGTTCCCCTTGAGTTGGCACAAGCTCATTCCGATTAAATCCGACACACAGGTTTCACTCATTTACGGATCGAATGACTTCCAATTCTGCAAGGAGTTTTGTAGGGTATCCCGCAATCAACGCCGAATAAAGCTCACTGAAGCGAATCTCAGCCACCTGCCGACTGCAGACAATTTGAATCAATTAATGGGAAGATGAATGAACTGAACCAACCAACATCGAAGGTCACCCAACACGGGTTTCCCCTGGCAGGATCATTCGAGCAGACATGTCAATGGCTCTGTTTGATGGTTGCAGTAACGTTGTTTGCCAACTCCAGCCTTTCCAGCGAAACAGAGCCAAAACAAAAACGCCCCAACATTCTTTTTATTTCGTTGGATGATTTGAATGATTGGATTGGTTGTCTTGGGGGGCATCCTCAAACCTTGACCCCGAACTTGGACAGACTGGCTGCCAGGAGTGCTTTGTTCCGCAATGCGCACTGCCCTGCTCCCGCTTGCAATCCATGTCGTTCAGCCATCTTCACGGGGCGTGCGCCCAATCGATCCGGACTCTATGACAACCGGCAACAAATGCGTGAGGTCATGCCGGATGATTTGTTGATCCCGGCATACCTGCGGCAGCATGGGTATTATGCCTCGGGTTCGGGGAAGTTGCTGCATTACTTCATCGATGCAGGTTCATGGGACAGTTACTTTCCTGAGGCGTCTACTGAAAATCCTTTTCCCAAAACCTTTTATCCGGAGAACCGACCGGTGAGCCTCCCCCGTGGTGGTCCCTGGCAATATGTGGAAACGGATTGGGCTGCGCTGGATGTCAACGATGAGATATTCGGAGGTGATTGGGCTGTGAGCAAATACATAGGGGAACAATTGACACAATCTCACGAGAAACCATTTTATCTGGGCTGCGGAATTTATCGGCCTCATGAACCATGGTTTGTCCCGAAAAAATATTACGAACCGTTTCCACTGGAAACCATCGAGTTGCCTCCGGGTTATCGCGAGGATGATTTGGAGGACGTGCCCGAGGCAGGTCAAAGAATGGCTCGGAATCGTTATTTCGCTCACATCCGTGAGCACGGCCAATGGAAAAATGGTATTCAGGGGTACCTTGCCTCGATTCATTTTGCCGATGCCATGCTGGGACGGGTATTGGATGCGTTGGAATCCGGCCCCAATGCCAATACCACCATCGTGGCTTTATGGTCCGATCACGGTTGGCAACTGGGCGAGAAGGAGCATTGGCAGAAATACACGCCATGGAGAGGCGTGACTCGAGTTCCCTTAATGATTCATGTCCCCCCTGGCATCAGCCAAAACTTGCCAGCAGGCACACAGGCCGGTAGCATTTGCGATGCACCGGTGAACTTGTTAAGTCTGTTCCCCACCCTCCTGGATTTGTGTAAACTGCCCCCCAAAGAGGACAATGACGGGCCCAGTTTACTTCCGTTGTTGAACGATCCTTCAACGACCGAATGGCCTCATGTTTCAGTGACCTTTTTATCCAAACCAGGTAGCTATGCGATCAGTGGACGCACACATCGATACATACACTACGAGGACGGCAGCGAAGAGTTGTATGACATCACATCGGATCCATATGAGTGGGAAAATCTGGCACAAGAAGTTGGCCAGGAGGCTTGGCTCAAGCGGTTCCGTGCAGTGGCCCCGAAGGAATTCGCCGACCGCGTGGAACCTTCCATCACATCGCTGGTTAAACTGCCCTGGCACCCGGCTGAATCACAAGCAGCCCCCGCTTCCCGCCCCGACGGCGGCACCTTCCGAGTTTTCTTCATCAACCAACACACTGACTCCGTGGAACTCTGTTGGATGGATCGAGAAGGCAACCCGAAATCCTACGGAACCATCGCCCCTGAAACAACACAAGCTCAACGCACCCGTCCGGGTGCCGTTTGGATGATCCGTGATCCCCATTCAAAGCAGCCCCTGGGCCACTTCGTTGTCGACGACCGCACAGCCCAGGCTATCATACCTGCTCAATGACTTAGCTCATCATCAGAAGACATTTCTTCTTAAACGAACCAATGCTGGAAATCGAGTTGAAACAGCCCCACCTGAGTGATTCAAAAAGCGTTGACCTCGATCTTTCCAATGGTTTGTTCAACAAATCTGTGAGTCATCACAGATATGGATACGATCCGCATCACCCAAGAGGATTCAAATAAATACGCATGTATCAAATTTCCACAATCGCCGTATAGTAAAAGCGGGAATGTAAAGTCATTAGAAAACCATTCCGTTTCCCTAAGGTATCCAAAGCGGTATCAAGCTACCGCAGTCCAAAAAGCGCCTACCTTACACTTACCATTCTGGAATTTACAGAATTGAGTTCAGCGGAAAGAAATCATGGATGAGACCTCACAGTTTTGTTCACGGACTCATCGATCGACACAATTTTAGACTGGAGATCTGGCCGTAGACCCTGTTGAATGCATACGTAATTCGATGACCAAGCGCTTTGTCATGGCAATGTTTTGCGTGGGCACCATCTCATTTTCAACGATGGGAGAAGATGCAGCATTGTATCTCGAACAAATCAAGCCCGTCTTGAAGGAGCGATGTTATGCCTGTCATGGCGCTCTCAAGCAGAAAGGTGACCTTCGTTTGGACACAGCCGCGTTGGTGCTGCAAGGTGGGTCAAGTGGCAAGGTGATTGATTTAAGTCTCCCTGATCAAAGTGAACTCATCTTGCGTCTGACCACTCACGATGAATCGGATCGCATGCCTCCTGAGGGAAAACCTGTCGAACCTGAAACGATTGATGCCATTCGCAACTGGATTCAACAGGGAGCTCCGATTCCCACTGGTGAACCGCCCGAACAGGATCCCTTGGAACACTGGGCCTTTCAATCTCCCATGAAGGCCAACTTCACCCATCCTCAGAACACCTCACACCCGATTGATGCACTTCTTGAAAATGAGCATGATCGTCTGGGCATCAGCCCTCAAGATGAAGCTGAACCGTCCCTGTTGATGCGACGTTTATTCCTGGATCTCGTCGGGCTCCCCCCCAGTCCGGATCAGATCAAATTATTCCTTGAAGATCCTACCGACAGCAATTTCGAGCAGGTTGTCGATCAGTTGCTGGCCTCTCCTCAATATGGAGAGCGTTGGGGCAGACACTGGATGGATGTTTGGCGCTATACGGACTGGTTCGGTCTGGGTGCGCAACTGCGTTACAGCGCCAAACACATTTGGCATTGGCGTGATTGGATCGTTGAATCTCTGAACGAAGACAAGGGATACGATCAGATGATCCGGGAAATGCTGGCAGCGGATGAACTGTATCCAATGGACAACGACCGACTGAGGGCAACCGGCTTCCTTGTGCGCAATTATTTTCTCTTCAATCGCACCACTTGGCTGGATAAAACAATCGAACATACCTCCAAGGCCTTTCTGGGGCTGACCATGCAGTGCGGCAAATGTCATGATCATAAATACGACCCGATCACGTCCCAGGATTACTACCGGTTCCGCGCCATTCTGGAGCCACATCAGGTTCGCACCGACGCGCTACCAGGAAAATCCGATCTGGAACAAAACGGACTTCCAAGAGCCTTTGACATGCACCCGGAGGAACTCACCTATGTGCATGTGCGGGGCAACGAGAAAAATCCGGACAAAAGCAAGCAGATGCAACCGTCACCACCGGCTTTCCTGAAAAACATTCCTTTCAGCATCACCCCTGTCTCTCTCCCCAGCGAATCACATCACCCCGCATTGAAGCCTTATGTCCTCAACACATTGCTCTCAGAAGCGAACGATCACATTCGTTCACTGTCAAACAAGCAACCATCCGGGACGTCCAAAACTGAAAACCAGGAATCGGCATCATCAGAACCATCTATCCTGGAACTCGAATTAAAAGCGGCCAGATTGAAACCAGTTGCTCTCACGACAGCCCACCAGGCCATGCGAACCAAGGCGTTTCGGCCGGATGCACCTGACTTGAAAAACCT
>Ga0181589_10005347_pt1 | contig 10286 bp, 6 predicted proteins | sample 071ome_25_FD_132444 | JGI IMG/M metagenome (GOLD analysis project Ga0181589, IMG submission 132444) | Coastal salt marsh microbial communities from the Groves Creek Marsh, Skidaway Island, Georgia - 071410BT metaG (megahit assembly) | ecosystem: Environmental > Aquatic > Marine > Intertidal zone... | reverse complement strand
GTGCGGGCACTGTCAACACTTCAAACCCGAGTACGCGGCGGCGGCGGCCGCGGTGGCGTCGAGGGTGGCGACGTACGCGGTGGATTGCACCAAGGAGGGAAAGCTGTGCGCGTCGTTCGGCGCCAAATCGTTTCCGACGGTGATGCTCGGACTTCCGAGCGCGTTCGCGGCGCGAGACATGGATAAATTAAAGACGTTTAAGGGTAAGCGGTACCTCGCGGGAGAGGTGGTGAAGTGGGTGGACGAGGAGTTAGGATCGTCGTTCGCGAAGACCGGCGCGGGGGCTCGCGCGGTCGACGCCGAGCGAAGAGACGACGAGAAGAGACTCATCTCTCGCGGTCGACGCGAACAAGCGCCCGAGTCGGAGAACGATGTTGTCACTAGTATTGTGCAATCCGCCAATGTCGCGGATTTAGAGCGCGCGACGGTCGAGATGTACGCGCAGATGACGTCTGAGGCGGTGTTCGTGTCGTCGCCCAACGCTCGCCGCGCCTTCGTTGCGTTTTTACGTCTGATGAGCGAGACACATCCGCTCGAGACGTGTTATCGAGGGTTGACGAATGTGCTCCACAGAATGGACGATATCTGGCCTCTGGATGGTAAGAATACCACGGGTGAGATTCGCGCGTCGCTCACGCTGGGCATTCGCGTGTGCGGCGCGTCTCGAGGCGTAGACGTCACCATCGTTCCGCGGTGGGTGGATTGCGCGGCGAGCGTGGAGGGATTACGCGGGTACACGTGCGGTGTGTGGATGCTTTTGCACGCCATGTCGGTGCGCGTGCCCGCGTCTCAACTGTCGAACGAAGACTTCATCAACGCAGTGCGAGGATGGGTCGAGTATTTTTTTCCGTGCGCCGAGTGTCGCCAACACTTTTTAGGAATGATTGACGGCGAGGAGAATGGTTTCAAAGAGTACGAAACGAGAGCAGACGGCTCGGCGATGTGGTTGTGGCGCGCGCACAACGTCGTTAACGCGCGTCTCGCCGAAGAAGAAACAGCGCCGACGGGGAGCGTGCAGACGGGGAGCGTGTTGGCGAAACACGATCCTAAGCATCCGAAGATTCAGTTCCCGTCGCGCTCGACGTGTCCGTTGTGTTACGAGAGCGCGGGTGTCGGCGAAGATTCATGGGATGAATCGCACGTCTCGCAGTTCTTGACGACGCATTATCTCGGCGAAGGCGAACGTCGCGCACTCGATTTGACCGCGGCGACGAAAAACGCCGAGTTTCTCATGCCCTTCGCCGACGCATCGAGCAGTCGGTTCGAGGCTCTGTCGCACCTGCGCAAGGCTTTGAATTCCGGTGAAGAGTCGCTCTCTGTGTACGATGTGTTTTGGATGAGCACGCGATTTTTCATCATGTTTTCATTGATTCTCTTCATGGCGGTGAAATCGGGCGCCATGAGTCTGTTTCGAGAGAATCCGCACCGTCGCCCCAAACCCACGCGTTCGCCGAGAGCCGTGATCCACCACGCGTTCAGCCCCAAGAACGCGTGAGCGCGACGCGCCTCGTCTGTACCATTAAGAAGGAAGACCTGTGGACGCCGAGTAGGCTGCATTTATTTTCTGGTCCGTCTCTCGCGCGATTGTAAATGTCAAATTGCTTTGCCAATGTTTGAACGTCTACTAGAATTACAACGCACCGCGACCGCGTTTCATCTCGCTCTGAAAATCTGCCGACACCACGTCGATCGATTTACACGCCTCCGCGATGACTGTCGGCTTATTCATCTCGACGACGTTTCCGCACATCACCATCTCCTCCAGTATGCAATACACCTTGTCCAGATGCATCATGATGTCCAACTCGCACACGTTTCCAAAGTGTTTATCCAGCGTCTCCACCACCGCGTGTATGAATTCCAACATACCCAATTCGTTCTCCTCTCCCACGGCGCCGACGACAAAGAAGAGCGACGCGTACCGCCTGTACATCACCTTGTACTCGCGATGCTCCACGAACGAGCACTCGTTCGCGCCTCTCGAGAGACACCGACGAACGATCTCCCCCTCAAGCTGTCGTCGCTCGCGCGCGTCGAGGTGCGAGTCGAAATACTGCGCTAATCGCGTCTGTCCCTGTTTGTTCACCATCAACAGAAATCTAATCATTCGATGCATTCGTCAGTCGCGCGTCGTCGTCTCGCCGTCTCGCGTCGCGCGCGCGCCGTCATCGCACGCGTGCGTCGGTTCTCTCGCCTCTCCCCGCGCGACGCACCTGATGGTCATGACGCCGTTCGCCACGACGCGTCCCCGCGCGCGCCACAGTGCCGGGTCGCGTCAGTCGGGAGCACGATGTCGGCGGACGTCGCCAGCGCGCGTGACCGATCGGCGTCCGCGGAAACGACGACGACGACGACGACGATGGCAACGTCCTCGTTCGCCTCGAGCGAGCGCACCGCCGTGCGCGTGCACGTGTACGACCTCAACGACGGGTACAACGACTACGCCTATCACCTCGGGCTCGGCATCCATCACTCCGCGGTCGAGGTGTACGGCCGAGAGTACGCGTTCGGGTACCACGACGAGGCGACGGTGACGGGCGTGTTTGACATTCGTCCGCGGAGCGCGCCGCCGCCGGCCAAGTTTCGAGAGACGATCGAGTTCGGGGAGATCGCGTCGTCGAGGGACGAGGTGGAGGAAAAGTTGAGCGCGCTGCGGAAAAAGTTTACGGGACCGTCGTATGATTTATTAAAGAGGAATTGCAACACGTTTACCGAGGAATTCGTCAAGGCGCTGACGGGGAGAGAGGTACCGGGATACGTGAATCGATTGGCGACGCTCGGGTCGGTGGCGCACGATTTCGCGCCGTGTCTGTTGCCGAGAAGCGTGGTGGGAGACGTGCGGACGCTTCCGGCGTCGCAGGCGGAGAACGGGGACGGAGAGAGCGCACAGGAGGATGAGGGATCCGGGTCGGACGATGCGGAGCAGGTGCAGTTGTTGGCGGTTCCGGTGGAGGAGATGAAGTGATGTGAATTGAATACACTCGCGGCGTTGTAATAGTGCTACACTCGCGACGTTAGGATTTCGCGCACGCGTCCTCGACCCCCTCGGCATCGACGACGTCGGCGTCAGCGGTGGCGGGGTCTGCGGTATCACCGACGACTTCTTCGCCGTCATCGTCGTCGTCGTCGTCGTTGAACGCATCGAACGTCGTCTTTGGAAGATACGTCATCTCGCTCACCGCGCAGTCGTACGTCATGTTGGCTTCGAACGCGAAGGCGTGCATCATGAGCCCCATGACGTTCGTTACCGCCTTACTGACGCACTTCCCAGCCTCGTCGTAATCTATCTTCGTCTTAAACTTGAGATCGACTGACTCGACGTCTTTCTCCGTGACGATGCTAAACTCGTCGAGGACCACGCAATAGGTGGCGCCAGTCCCGCGCGAAGCCTTGCCGATGGCGTCGTTCAAGCGTTCGATCATGTATCCAAAACGTCTCTTCAAAGTCGCATCGTCTGTACCTCTCGCGAGCGAGCCTATGCCGAAGCGAACCTGCATACTTTGATCCAAACCGTTCAATCGCTTGAAAAACTCTTGCACCGAGTTTACGATGGTGCGAACGCCATTCGGTCGACCCGTCGCGACTTGTAACCTCGCCGTCAAGTTGTGGGGACGTTCGGGAGCGCGCGCTAAACCCATTTGCCAAAGCAACGAGTGATAGTTGCAAAATTTGTTCGTCTTGTGCTTGCTTTGCTGTTCGTCCGCGTTGGACATCAGTTTGATGCGTGAGCGCGAGTGCCGTGCGCGCGCGAGCGCCGCTCGCATGGCAGCTCGCTTCGTGTGGTGCGTTCTTCGCAGCGAGCGCGGGAAGGCACCGCCGAGAGGGACGAACGGTTTCTCCTTTGCACCGCCTCTCGGAGCGTCGTACACATCCTTTGCGCGAATGTCCGGCTTGATGGGGAAAATGTGCGCCTCGGTCGTGAACATGTACGGATACGGGCCGCCGTCGACTATGTTTTCTCGGTCCAATGCGGCGTCAAAGAGCAAGTACAGATACTTGAGCGTCTCCGCTAAGAAGAAACTTTCCATCTTATCGTCCAGTTCCTGCGTGGAAACGTCACCCATGTGTGCGTAGCCACATTTCGTCTTCAATAAGCGCAGACTGGCGATGAAGTCGCGCCCGCATGAAATGTACGTCACGTCTCCAGTCGCCTTGTATAACAGGTAAGTGCTCTCGATGAGCTCCGGACGTAAGGGATACGGTTTTTGTCCAGGGATCGCCGCGCCGGTGCGAACGTCGAAGCCTTCTGGAGTGAAACCGTAATGCTTCCACACTTGGAAAAACGCGTCGTGTGTCGTCGCCGCCGTTTCGATGTCTCCGTACATGGCTTGCAAACCGGGCCAAAACGAGACCAACGAATCGTAGCGAGAGCTGATGATTTGACCCGTCATCATGCCCGCCTCGACGTACCACGGGGCTATTCGCACGTGCGCTTCCACGGCGGTGTATGCTTCTTCAAAAATTTCCAAGTGTCGCTCGCTTCCGAAGAGCATGTATGATTTGAGCAAATATTCATAAAACGAATCCACGCCAGCGCCGACGCTGCTCTCGGCCTGCGTCCACTCCCCAGTCTGGACGTTTATATGCGTACCGACTAAATTTAATTCGCTTCTTCGGCTCCACAATCCTTCGAGAGCCTTCTCCGCCGCGCGTCGGAACCTTTGATCCCCCGTCAAATCGCTCAACATGCCAAACTCTAATATCATCGTTCCTCCCGCCGCCGTGCTCGAGATCGGCGTTTCACCCGGGATCACACCGCGAAGCAGATTGATGGCGCCGTATGGCACTCCCGTGGGCGTGTCGAACGCGGGTAAAAACGCCTCTCCTAAATCTAACGCCAACTCCAACAGTTCGCCCTCGTACCAGTCGATGGCGAACCCCGTCTTCGGATCGCTCGCCAACAGATGTGCGCTCAGCAACCCACCTAAAATCCGAATGTTTGTCTCGAACACGCTCACGTGCGCGTCTACATCCACGCGCACGTGATCGATGACTAATCGCACGCCTCGCTCGAACATCGTCTTGTTTCCCAGCACCGCGACGGCGTCCAACGCGTCCACGAGCGTGAGTCCCATCCCCTGTCCCTCGCCCCCGTTCGCCATCGTGTTCTGACCCTCGCACGACATGGGTTTAATCTCGTCCGCCGGGAACGCGCGGTCGAGGTAAATCTCCATCGTCTCCTCGAACATGTCGCGCACTTCGTCCCTGAGCTCGCGGATTTCTTGTCGAGAGAGACTCGCGGGCGTGGCGCCGACGACGCCGCGCGCGACGGCGACGAACGCGAAAATGACGGCGAACACGCTCGCCGACGTCATCATGCGGACGCCGGCGCGTCGCGCGCGCATGGCGACGAGCGACGGCCGCGAAGTAAAGTTTCCCTATGGGCCGAGCGCTCTTGGATGGAGCGTTCAGGACGCGTCGAGCAGAATGCGCGCTCGCCGTCGATATAAAGCGCAAAGGAGCGACAAAGAGCTGTGTATGAGACTAATGTGAGTGTTTACGTTACATCCACGATTTGACGGAATCTTTCGCGAAGTATGCGTCGATCAAGTCGTCGGTTCGGTCTCGTTTATCCGCGCCGCTGCGCTTTTGCTTCTTTTGAGACTCGGAGCGTTCAGCCTCGCGACGCTCTTGTTTGCGATCGCGCATCTGGGCTTCGGCGGCGCGTTGACGAATCTTCGAGGCTGGGTTCGATTCGTCCGGGTTCGAGCGCTGCTTTTGGGGTTTCTTCGAAGGTTTACCCTGGTCGGCGTCTCGCTTTTGCGTCTTGGCGGATTTGTCGGCGCCGTCTTCGCCGCGCGCGCGCTTCTGCGAGGGTCCATCCGATTTTTGCGCACCCTTCTGTTTTTCCTTCTTCTCTTTGGCGGCGACGCGTTTGGCGGCTTGTTCCGCACCTCGAGGCTTTTCTTCATCCTTGGATTGCTTCTTGTGTCGCTCGTCTCGATGCTTTGCCTTGAGTTCGAGTTTACGAACCGCTCGCGCGTCTTCGATGGAAAACTCGACGATCGGTCGTCTCGCTCTCGAGAACGCCTCTGGATTATTGTTCAACGCGCGCAACGCCGTGAGGGCGTGCTCGTGCTCGGTAAACTCGACGAAACCCATGCCCTTACTCTTCGGCTTGCCGTTTTCGTCCATCCTATCCTTATCGTACAGAAGCTTGGCGTGTAAAACTTTCGGCTCGGCTTGCGTCGCGCGTTGTTTGACGGCGTCGATGAACATTCGCTTTAACGTCTTTGAATCAATCTCCGGTGGAATGTTCCGCACGGACAATCGCGTTCGAGAGACGAAATAGTTTGGATTCTTCAACTTGATTTGTCGCTCTTCGTTGGATCGTCGCCGCTTCTCGATGTCGCTCTTGCTCACTCCATCCGCTGCCGCCGACGCCTCGTGGATGTCACCCTCTTGCGCTAAGTAAATGTTTCTGTTATCTCGATGCTTGTTCGCGTTGCGATACTTCGAACCTTGACGAGCCATCATGTCCGCCGCCTCGGCTTTCGACAACGCGAGCGCAGCTGTCACCGGTCGTCCCGCGACGAAAATCCCTGCGCTCTCGCTCTTACTCGCCTCGACCGCCGCGTTCGCGGAATCCGGATTCGTGAAGTCAACGAACGCGTTTCCGGTGTGCTTACCGGTGACTTTATCCTTGACGACTCTGCAACTCTTCACTTTGCCGTACTTCATCATCTTTTCCTTGAGTTGCTGCCACGTCGCCTCGAGAGGCAGGTTGCGAACGAAGACGCACGCGTTCTCCTGAACATCGTTCGATGCGGCGTCGACACCCTTACGACCTTGCCAAGCGGGTTCGCCTCGGTTATCGCGCTTCGGTTTCGCGTCCTCGTTCGTCTTCTTCGCGTCCACGGGTTTACGATTCGTCTTCGGTGCGGGTTCGGCGTCCGCCATCACCTTGCCGAGCATGCGAGACATCAAACTCTTTTCCCGCGCGTCCTCGTCCTCGCTCTCACCGTCGTCGCTCGATGAAGACCCAGACTCATCGGCATCGCTTCCATTGTCCCGATCGCTCGCATCGTCGTCGTCGTCGTCGTCGTCGTCGTCTTTTCCCTCGTCGCCGGTGTCCGTCTTCGCCGGCGCGTTTTGTTCCTCTTGATACTTTGACTTTGACAACGCGATGTCCACGGCCACCTGTCGACCGGAGATGCTCACGCCGTTACATTCACTCACCGCCCTGTCGGCGTCTGCCTTGCACGTGTACGTGACGAACGCGAAACCTTTCGGTTTATTGTGGAAATCCGTCGGAACGTTAATGTCCCACACGAAACCGGCGGCGCTCAGCGCCTCTCGAATCGCCGCCTTGGTCGCCTTGAAGGATAAGTTTCGCACGATGACGCGCCACTGTTTCGGCTTTGACCCCTCACCCGCGAGCATGCGCGCCCACACCTTCTCCTCGGGCTCGTCGTTCTCGCCGTCCGCGCCGTCGTCATCCGTCGATTTCCCCTTTCGTCGTCGGCGGCTTTTGGATTTCGGCGCCTTGCCGTGCAGCGCCTCCACCGCCTTACGCGCCGCATCCTCGTCCTTGTACACCGCCAACAGCGCGCCGCGCTTACAACCATCCTCACGAATCTTCGCCACTTTCATCACGTCTTCCGGACACGGTTCGGTGATGGATTCCACCGTTCCCGCCTCTCGCGCCAACGCCTTGGCGGCGTCGGCGTCGACGCCTTCGATTTCGCCCCCAAGTTTCAATCCCCCGATCACCACCGTGCGCTCCGCCGCGCCGTGTGCGAGCGCCCCACCGCCCGCGCTCTTCTTCGCGCGATTCGCGCTCTTCCTCGTCCCCTCCTCCGTCCGTTTCCGTCGTCTCTCCTCTTCGTCTCTCTTCTCCTCCTCTCGCCGCGGCGCGTCCTCGCCGTCCGCCTTCGGCGTCTTGTTCGATCGCTCCACCGGCGCTTTCCGCTTCGCCATCACCACCGCCACCTTCCTCGACCCGATCTCAATCTTCCCAGACATCCCACACGCGTCCTTCGCGTCCTCCGCGATGGCAAACTTGACGTATCCAAAGCCTCGATGCGTCGTCGATCCCTTTTCGCGCACCACCCAGCACTCCTTCACGGGACCGAATCGATCGCTAAACGCCATCTCCAACGTCTCGTCGTCGCAATCGTAGGGTAAATTTCGGACGAAACACATGACGTTCTCGCGCTCCGCGCGCGCGTCCGCGCCGTCGGCGCCCGCGTCGGCGTCATCGAGCGCCATGCGCGTTCGATAACGACCGGCGGCGGCGGTCTCTCGTTCGAGCAATCAAATCGCGCGCACACCGTCCAACGTCGGCGCGCGCACCCGCGCGGTCGTCGCGCGAGACGACGACGATCGAGTCGCGTCGCGCGACGCTCGCCCGTCGTCCGCGCGGTCGTCGCGCGCGTCGCGAAATCGCATTCACACGTCGCCCGCGTCTCGCGCTCGTCTCTCTCGAGCGTCTGGTCCATGTTCACGAGTCATGACTCTCCGTCGAGTCCCTCGTTTCGAGTCGAGCCCGCCCGTTCGGTCGTCACTCGACGACCGACGATCGTTCGATGAGCGCGACGGTGACGACGCGCACGCGCGCGATTCGTCTGTATAGGTGCGTCGAACGAAAGAATGAGACGCGGTCCCGCGTTGTCGCGCGTTTCATGACGATGCGTCGACGCGACGCGCGCGATGAGTGGCGCGACCGTGTGAGATACCCTAGAGCGATCGCGATGCGCTCGACGACGACCGACCGACCGACCGACCGACTGACGACGATGATCACGACGGGATGGGAACCAGGCACACGCTTCGCACGGTGTTGTCGTGGTGCGTCGATCGAAACATCTTTTACGATGAACGGGATCGCGTGCGCGCGGCGTTTGAATCCAACGCGGGGCTGAGAGACGCCGGGGCGATCGAGCGAGCGGTGGCGGAGGGCGAAAAGACGCTCGAGTCGTTCGCGCATCCGGACCCGTACATCATTCCGACCATGTACGGTGGGTCCAAGTACGCGAGAAATCCAGAGGTTCCGACGGGGGTGGGAATGGTGTTCGATTTCGGACGCGAACCGTACGCCAAATAGATAGAAGACGCTTTGTAACATGTACACGTAGCTCACGAAATAAAGAGACGGAAGACGGCGCCGACGCGCGAGTCGCCTTGAATGAATGAATGAATGGCTAATGCATTGATCGCTACACGGACTATGCGCGTGACGTCACCGGACGCCGGCGTATCGCGAAAACTCGGTCGAACGCCAATCGAGCTGGCGAGACCGACCGAGCGCGCGCGCCTGGTCGCGTCTCGGTCCGAAAACTTTAATCTGTCGCACGTGCGTGTCGCGCCCGTTCTGATGATTCGCTAAGATGGCCACCTGGATGAAATACGCGCGAATGCACGACGAGTCGTCGGCGTCGCCCAGCGGCACGCGCACCCACCCGTTTGGACGTTCGAGCTCGACGCACCGCACCTCGCGGAGATCGTGACACGACGTCCCCGCGCGCACCGATACCAGACTCGGCGTGTAACTCTCATCCATCTTGTATTCGCACCAGAGCGCGATCTCCGACATCTCCGCCTTGTGTTGAAACTGTGCGCTGATCAAGTGCGGCTGCGCGCCGTCGCTCTGCCAAAACGTGCCCAAATCGTCGTCTCGCAACAGTTCCACCCCGTTCCCAGGTTTCGCGCTCGCCACGCTCCACACCGCGAGATGCCCGATCTCTCGCTTCGCCCCGCGTCGTCCCGTCCCGTACGTCACCGCGAACTCATCGTCGTACTCCTCCTCCTCTTCGTCGTCCTCCGTCGTCTCCGTCACCCGCGGCGCCGCGCCGCGTCGTCCAGTCGTCCCGCCGCCTCGAACGCTCGCGCGTCCTCGCGGTCCCAAACGTCCGATTCGCGCCGTCTCGTCCTCATCGTCATCCACGTCGTCCTCACCGCCGCGATCGTCCATCGCGTCCGCGTCCGCGTCGCGTTCGTCCGCGCCTCGTCCGCCGATGTCCTCGTCCTCGTCGACGTCGTCGTCGTCGTCTTCGTCATCATCTCGTCGTCCATCACCCCCCGCGTCGCGTCGTCGCCGCCGCCGTCGTCCTCGAACCACCACCGCACCACCCCTGTCGTCGTCGCCCCCTTCCCCTTCCGTCGTCGTCCTAACCGCGCGCGTCGTCACCACCATCATCGCGCGCGCCGCGTACGCCGCCGACTCCGCGTCCGCCTCCTCCCCATCGCTCACGAGCGTCATCGCGACTCGACGTCGAGCGTACGCCCGACGAACGCTGACGTCCCGTCAAGTCACGTCACGTCACGTCAAGTCGCGTCGCGCGGTG
>Ga0181589_10005339_pt1 | contig 10292 bp, 10 predicted proteins | sample 071ome_25_FD_132444 | JGI IMG/M metagenome (GOLD analysis project Ga0181589, IMG submission 132444) | Coastal salt marsh microbial communities from the Groves Creek Marsh, Skidaway Island, Georgia - 071410BT metaG (megahit assembly) | ecosystem: Environmental > Aquatic > Marine > Intertidal... | reverse complement strand
AATATTTTCGCCTCATGCAGGAAGTGTTCAACGATGTGCAGTGGCTGCACACCATCAATACCGGTCTTGATCAGGGTCCGTATTTGGCGCTGCTGCGCCAGGGCGTGCGCATTTCCAACAACCACTCTCAGGCCATCGCCATCGCCGAGTACGTGATGGCTCATGTGCTGTCGCACTTTCATGACCTGCCGGCGTTTGCCGGCAACCAGGCGGCGGGCAACTGGAAATACCTGCGCTTTCGCGAGCTGTGCCGAACACGCTGGGTGATTGTTGGCTTTGGCCACATTGGCCAGCAGGTGGCGCGACGCGCAAAAGCCTTTGGCGTGCATGTCACGGCAGTGCGGCGCAGCAAGGGAGATGCCGACCTGGCCGATGCTGTATGCCAGTCCGACACCATGGGCGAGGCATTGCAAGCCGCGGATGTGGTGGTGTTGGCCTGTGCCTCGAACGAGGCCACTCGTGACATGGTCGACGCCTGTTTCCTGGCGCAGATGAAAGACGATGCTGTACTGGTCAACATTGCCCGCGGTGACCTGGTCGTTGAAGAAGACCTGAAGGCGGCGCTGGATGCCGGTCGTCCCGGGCATGCCATCCTGGATGTGTTCCGTGAAGAGCCCTTGCCGGCTGATGCCTGGTTCTGGTTCCATCCGCGTGTGACATTGACACCGCATTGTTCCAATGGCGGCAGTGGCATGCGCAACCGCAGCGACGACCTGTTTCTCGAAAACCTCAATCGCATGAGCAGCGGTCAACGGCTGCTCAATGCCGTCAGCGAAAAGGATATTCTCTAGCGTGGCAGATTATCGCTACACCGTTGAAACGGTCATCGTGGACGACAGTCCCATGGATGTCTTCCTGTTTCAGCCTGAGGGCAATGGCCCGTTTCCCGGTATCGTCCTGGCCCAGCATATCCCTGTCGGGCATACCGGCCTCGAGAATGACGAATTCACCCTGACTACCGCCCAGCGTTTTGCCAATCATGGTTTTGCGGTGGCGGTACCCTTCATCTTCCACTGGTGGCCAAAAAGCGAAAGCATGGAGTTGAAGAAACAGGAGAGCCGGGACGACTGGACACTGGAAGATGTCAGCATGGCATTCAATGTGCTGGCCGGTCAGGATGGTGTTGATGCCGAGCGCATCGGGATCGTCGGGCACTGCTGGGGCGGGCGTGTGGCCTTGCTCGCCGCCTGTCATATCCGTCAGTTCCGGGCGCTGGCCATGTTTTATGGCGGCAATCTCAAAAAGGGCCTGGGGGAGGGCAGCATTGCGCCGCTGGACCTCGTGGCCAACATTCCTTGCCCGGTGCTGGGGGTGTTTGGCAAGGATGACACCAACCCGTCTCCTGGGGATGTGGCGGAACTCGAAGCCGCCCTGACTGCGGCGGGCATCAGCCATACGTTCCACCAGTATGACGGTGCAGGGCATGCTTTCCAGAATTTCCCCAATCCGGAACGTTACCGTGAAGCCGCCAGTGAAGATGCCTGGGACAAGGTACTCGGTTTTCTGGATACACAGCTGAAATAACCACATCAGTCAGCCCTAAAAAGCCGCTATAGGCGGCTTTTTTTAGGGCTGTTGTGGCGCTCCAATCAGACTTGCTGGTAGTACTCCTCAATCGGACGTCCGCTGTGGTCCAGCTCCGGAATGATTTTCGGCGGTTGCATCAATGCCAGGATGGCAGGTACCAGGCCGAGCAGGATACAGGTACCGAACAGCACACCGAAACCGACACTCAAGGCCACCGGGATCAGGAACTGGGCCTGTACGCTGGTTTCAAACACCAGAGGTGCTACGCCCAGGAAGGTGGTGATAGAGGTCAGGAAGATGGGGCGAAAGCGGTTCTTGACGCCTTCGATGATGGCCTCACGGTACTCCATGCCATTGCGGACTTGCTCGTTGATGAAGTCGATCATGACCAGCGCGCCATTGATGATGACACCGGACAGGCCAATGATGCCGAACACGCTCAGCAGGGACAGGTTCATGCCCATGATGAGGTGTCCCATGATGGCGCCGAAGACACCAAAGGGAATGACCGACATCACAATCAGCGGCTGCGTGTAGGATTTGAAAGCAATGGCCAGCATGGCGTAAATCGCCACCAGGGCATAGAAGAAGTTCAGCACGATGGCGGGGCCGGTGCGGGCCTGTTCGCGCTGTTCGCCCCCGAAGTCATAGGTGAGATCGGGATAGTCGGACTGGACCTGCGGCATCAGCGTGGAAGTGATATAGGCATTCACTTCGTTGCTGGTGATGACTTCGGAATCCACGTTGGCGGTGACGGCGATAATACGACGGCCATTACGCCGATTGATGGCGGTGGGACTGGTGCCTTCCTGCAGGTCGGCGACCTCCCCCAAGGGCACAAAGCCCTCGGCCGTGCGGACACGATAGGCGCGCAGGTCGTCGAGTGAATTGCGTTCCTCGGCCGGCAGGCGCACGTAGACGCGGACATCCTCACGGCCACGCTGAACACGCAGCGATTCATCCCCGAAGAAAGCCGCACGCACCTGGAAGGCCAGGTTTTGCAGGGTGAGGCCGTAGGTTCGGGCTTCCGGTTTCAGGGAAAAGGTGATTTCACGTTTGCCGGTGTCGCGGTCATTCTTCACATCAAATACGCCGGCTAACTGGCGCAGGGCAGTTTCCACTTCGCTGACCACCGCATCCAGGGTGTCATCACTGGCCGCCGTGAGTTCCACGCGCACGGGATCGCCGAAATTCATCTGCTGGGAGGAGTAGGTCAGCTTGCGCGCTTCCGGGACCATGCCAACGGCATCACGCCAGGCATCCTCGAACTCGCCGGAGGAAAACTCGCGCACTTCGGGCGGTGCCATTTCCAGCACGATGGTGGCGACATTAGGCGTTTCCGCACCGCCGCCGCTGGCCAGCGGATTGGGCTGGCCGCTGTCCTGCGCGCCGACGAGGACATTCATGGATTTGATCGCGGTCTGGCCATTAACCAACTGGTCGTACTGCTCGCCCAGGCGGATGGCTTCTGCTTCCAGGCGGTTGACCACGGCCTGCGTACGTTCCACCGTGGCACCGGCCGGCAGTTCGATGCTGGCGATGACACTGTCACCCTCGATTTCCGGGAAGAACGTGAACTTCACATAACCCCCGGCCATGATGCCGGCCGTGATGAACAGCAGGCTAATGGCCGAGGTAATGGCGACCCAGGGGTGGATGGTGATGAAGTGCAGGGAGCTGTCGAGCGGGCCGTCAACGAACCATTTGAAACCCCTACCTACTTTCTTGTGCAGGTTGTCCAGAAAAGTGGAGATGCCATTGCGCGCCTTGACCGTCGCGCGCTGGTGGGACAGGTGATAGGGGAGCACCAGCAGGGCTTCAGCCACTGACAGGAACAGCACGCCGATCACCACGGCGGGGATATCACCCATCAGGCTGCCGAGTGTGCCGGGCAGGGTCAACAGCGAACTAAAGGCGGCAATGGTGGTGGCCACGGCGAAGATCACCGGGATGGAAATACGCTGGGCACCCTGAATGGCGGCCTGCAGCGGGTGTATGCCGGTTTCCTGGCGGGCAAAGATGTTCTCGCCCACGACGATGGCATCATCGACCACGATGCCGATGGCGAGCAGGAAACCGATGGAGGAGAGCACGTTTACCGTAGTGCCGAATATGCGCATGATGGCAAACACGCCGATGAACGAAATCATGATGCCCAGGCTGGTCCAGGCAGCGACCCTGAATTCGAGGAAAATGGTCAGAGTGATGATGACCAGGATCAGTCCCATGATGCCGTTTTCAATCAGGATGCCGAGGCGGTCCTTGATAATGGAAGCCTCATTGCGTCCCACGACGGCAAACACGCCGTCGGGCAGCGTCGGTTGCAGTTCGTCAACAAGATAGGTTTCGACGGTATCGGCAATATCGAGAATCTGTTCTTCCCCGACTCGCATGACATTGATCATCACAGCCGGAATGCCGTCATACAGGTTGACCAGATCCGTATCGGTAAATCCGTCAGACACGGTGGCGACATCGCCGAGGACAATGCGACCGCCATTCTCGCCGGTGCGCAGCACAATCTCCTCGAAGTCATTGCGGTCGTAGTTGCGCCCCAGCGTGCGCAGCACCAGTTCCTCGCTAGGGGTTTCGATTTCACCGCCGGGCAGTTCCAGGCTTTCCTGCCGGACAGCGACAGCAATGTCGTTCAGGGTCAGGCCCTGGCTGCGCAGGGCGTCATTGGAGGCCTCGATGGAAATCTCGTAGTCGCGGGCCCCGGATATCTCGACAATGGAGATGCCCGGCTTGAAGGTGAGCTCATCCTTGATGCGATTGGCCAGCTCCTTCAGTTCCCGCTCGCTGGTGTTGCCGCCCACCACCAGTTGCAGGGCGCGCTGGGCGTTGCTCATCAGGCTGATCTGGGGTTCTTCGGCATCCAGCGGAAAGGTGGTGATCTGGTCGACTTCGGAGGTGATCTCGTCCATGCGCAACTGGGTGTCGGCGCCCTGGACCAGTTCTACGGTGACCGTGCCCATGCCTTCGGCGGCCACAGCGGTGATGTCGAGGATTTCCTCGACACTTTCAATTTTCTCCTCGATCCGGCGGATGATGGATTCCTCCACCTCATTGGGCGAGGCGCCCGGATACAGCACGCTGATCGTGATGCGATTCTGTTCCTGTTCCGGAAACAGCTTGACCGTGATCTGCAGGAAATTGACAAAGCCTGCCACCAGCATGAACACCATCAGCAGGTTAGCGGCTACGCCGTTGCGGGCCATCCAAGCAATGATCCCGTTCATGTCAGTTCACCATGCCGCTGGCAGCCGGGGCGGCCTGCACCCGCATGCCGTCCGAGACGAGGGCGATGTCACTGGTGACAAGGGGCGTACCCTCGGGCAGGTCAGGGGCAAGCAGCACGGCCTGATTGCCCTCCTGGCGCACAAATTCCACCGGCACGATGTTCAGGATTCCCTCTGCCGTGGCAGTCCACACCGTGTTGTTGGCACGCAGGGCACTGACCGGCAGCACGAAGTGTTCGGGCAGATGCATGCCCTCAATGGCAACATCTGCATACATGCCCACGAGCAGGGGAGGTGCCTCCAGGGCAATGGGAGAATCCAGTTCGCCAACCAGTTTGCCGGGCGTATACGGATCACGCACACGCACGACGACGTCCACGGTGCGGGTGGTCCGGTCAATGTCGGATTCCACGCGGTGCACATAGCCTTCCCATTCATATTTATGCCCGCCGTGATCGACACTGACCCAAGCACGTCGTTCGCCGTTTTCCGGTTGCCATAATCCGGGAATGAACACGGCATCGTCGGCATTCAGGGAGACAACCACTTCAACTTCGTCACTGGCGTAGAACCGGCCCAGTTCGCGACCGGGCGCCACGATATCGCCCAGGCCAACGCTTTCCTCGTAGATGCGGCCACTGAAGGGGGCACGAATGCTGGTGCGTTCCAGGTCCAGTTGCCTGTTCAGGATGACGGCTTCCTGGCGGGCAATGGCTGCCTGCGTCTGGGCGCGGCGGCTGATGGCATCATCCAGGGCCTCTTCACCGGCAAAATCACGGGCCCGTAGTGACTCCAGGCGGGCAACCTGTTTGTTGAGAAAATCCAGGTTGGCCTGGTTCGCGGCCTGGTTGGCACGGGCCTCTTCCAGATTCGCCTCAAAGGTACGCGGGTCAATCTGTATCATGGTGTCACCGGCTTGCAGGGCGCCACCACTGACAAACTGTGGATGCAGGGAAACCACTTCACCGCTGACCTGCGACGAAATGACGATGGCCGCTGTTGGCATGACGATACCATTGCCGTTCACCAGCAGGGGGGCATCACGCCAGGCGAGGGGGCTGGTGGTGACACTGGGTACCAGCGTGGCAGGATCACGCTGTTCCGGGGCGGGGCGCAGGGCCTTGAGCATGACAAAGCTGAATACGCCGAAGCCGAGAATGGCGATACAGGCGAAAAACCACAGCGGCCTGCGTGGCTTTAGCAGAGTGTTGGGGGTCTCCATGGGGGTGTTCACTTCATTGACTGACTGGTCAGTCAGTTTTATAATTTTTGAGGTTATTGTCAAGTGGTAAGTGGGTTTAACGGGGTGCAGGCACTGAAAGATCATGTCCCAAGCAAGCGGGAGCAGCAAAAGGAAGCGCGGCGCAATGCCATCATTGATGCCGGCTTCCAGGAGTTTGCGCTGCAGGGTTTCACGGCCACCAAACTGGATGATGTGGCTGTGCGCGCCGGTATCGGCAAGGGCACCATTTATCTGTATTTCGACAGCAAGGAAAGCCTGTTTGAGGAAGTCATCCGCAAGAACCTGTTTCCTGCTCGCGATGAGGCCGAAAACCGCGCCGCTGAATTTACCGGCACGGCCACTGAACTGCTGAGGATCCAATTCCGGCGCATGTATGAATTCCTGCACGAGGACAAAATGCCACAACTGCTGGCCCTGATCATGAGTGAGTCCACCCGCTTTCCGACCCTAGCTGATTTCTTTTTCCGCGAAATGGTCAGTCGCAACCAGGACCTGATGCGCCGAACCATCAAGAAAGGGGTGGCCAGTGGAGAATTCCGCGAAACCTTTCCCGAGGAGTTCACCCAAATACTCATGGCCCCGACCATGATCAGCGCTCTCTGGAAACTGCAGTTCGACAATCATTCACCGCTGGATATCGACGCCTTTGCGGAAGCTCATATTGACTTCATCCTGCGCGGCCTGAAACCCTGACCTGTGCCTCGGGGCCTCTTGACCCGGATCAAACAACCCCGGAATTCTGCTTTCAAGCCACCCCTGACAGGCGTAGAGTGGGCCGCACACTGTCGATGGGGGTTTGTGCCATGTTCACCGTTTCCCGCCTGTTTTCAGCCACTTTATTGGTTTGTCTGCTCAGCCCTTTCGGCCAGGCCCAGACCAGCCTGGATGATCGGCTTGTGCTGGCATCACCGGACGTGATTGCTGCTGATCCGGCACTGACTGGGCACATGAATACCCTGGCAACAGCGGCCATCACAGAACATTGCGCGGCCTGTCATGGCGCCGACCTGACCGGCAGGATCGGTGTGCCCAATCTGGTCGATTTTGACTGGAATTGGGGTGTGACGGGCTACGAGTTGACGCAGGCCGAAGGGGTCTTCGCCATCATGCAGACGATTCTTTACGGCATTCGCAATACGGACTGTGCCGACGACATCAAGCGCTACGGCGCATGTCCGGACACGCGTTTTTCCCAGATGCCGGGATATGGCGAACTGGGTTTTACCGAAGCACAGCTCAATGGCCTGGTGGATTTTGTGCTGGGACTGGCAGGGCAGCCGCATGATGCCGCTGCTGCCGAAAGTGTCAGTAACCTGACCGGTCTGTGCGCCGAGTGCCATGGTGATGACAGTGCTGGTTATAAACCGTTCGGCGGCCCCGATCTGACTGATGACGTCTGGCTTTATGGCGACAGCCGCGAACAGGTTTACGATGTCATAGCCAATGGCAGGGTGGGCATCTGTCCGGCCTGGAGTACCACGTTATCACCGGCCGAGGTCAAGGCGCTCGCGGTAACCATTTACCAGCAATCGATGGGTTACTAACTGACAACCTGATCAGGCGTCTGGCAGCGCCTCGAAGGCTTTTTTCTTTTCCTCGTACCAGGCCTGCATGGCCTGCGGGTTTTGCATCAACTCTTTCATGGCTGCCATGGCCGCCAGGTGGTCAGCATCCTGTTGCTGAAACATGGCCATCCCATGCTGTTTACTCTGTTCTGCGATCTCTTAGAAGGTGTTGGCGGTGAATGTTTCATCGCAGGCACCGCCGAGTTCTTTACAGGTCATGCTTTTCATGGTGTGACTCCCTTGGTTACCAGATATGTTTCAAGGTGTTATTGCTGCCTGGCAGGTACGGCGGCATAGAAGGCCCTGCTGGCCTTGATAAAGCCGCCGGTGACATAGTACCCCGCGCTGTTCAGGCTTTCCTGCTGTTCGGTAAGGGACATGTACAACTGGTCATTGCCCATGCCGCCCTCACCGTAATAATGGTCGCACATCATGTACAGCCCTTTAGGATGCAGCAGCTCCAGCACCTAGCGGTGCAGGGTGGTGGCATAGCGTTTGTGCCGCAATTCATGCACGGCCTGAATAGATATCACGGCATCGAACATCCCCAGACCGTCGCGCCAGTCAGCCGTGGTGAAATCGCGCTCGATGAAGGTCACGCCCCGGGCAAATTCACCAAGGCGTTTGCGAGCCAGGGCATGCATGGCAGGTGAAAAATCGAGCAGGTTCAGGTCGGTGCGTGGTAACTGGTGCAGCAAATGAAGAGCCAGGAATCCGGGCCCTGATCCGAGCTCCAGTACCCGTGGTGTGGCCTTGCCGAGTTTGCGTAACTCATGGGCAAAGGCCGCAAAAAACTCGCGGCGAAAGGGGCGGTCCATGGCCTGGCGTTCCCAGGCCATGGCATCCTCCATCTGCCGGAAGTCGAGCGGTGAGGGAACCTCATCTGTGGTCATGAAGCCTGGCCCTGGCCGGGTTGCAGCAGCCCGGCAAACTGGTGCAGTTGCTCGGTATAGCCCTTCAGGTATTGCAGGCGGCGGTTGATGATGGCGCAAAACAGCGGATTCTGGCGCAGGTCATCGAAGGTAATGACAATTTCCATGCCGTTGGCGATCCCCAGGTAATGGCATGTCTTGCCGCAGTTATCCTTGTGCATGCCCTTGATCACCGTGCTTTGGGAGGCAGGACCGGCAATAATCACTTCGCCGCTTGCCGAGAAGAATTCATCCACAGCCTTGCGCACCCCGCCGGAAGGATGGTGGTAGTCATCAAAGACGGCGATACCTTGTGGTACCAGTCGCGGCCACACGTGCGCCAGGCAATCCACGGTAGAGGAATACAGGTCGGCATCGATGTAAGCCAGGCAGAATTGCTGGTCAGTGGGCAGGGCGCTGAGCGTGTCCGCAAACCAGCCTTCATGGATGATGCAGCGCTCAAGCACGTTGGCAGCAGCCAGCCGTGCCTCCACGTCCTGGCGGGACGCGGCCCAGGCCCCCTGCTGGAAGCGCTGGCTGGCATCCACACCCCGGTCGGGAGAGGGCAGGCCCTGGAAGGAATCGCACAGGATCAGTTTCTTGTCCGATTGCCGCAGGTCCATCAGTTTCGCCATGAGTATACTGGTGACGCCCTGGTAGATGCCGCATTCGATCACATCACCTGGCAGTGCCAGGGCCTTGTCGAGTCGTTCGACCAGGTTCAGTGCCTGCAGGGGATGCAGTATGGCGGTATCAGCCACCTGGGGCCAGAGGGTCAGGAATACATGGTCGGCCGGCAGAAACTTGCGCAGGTCTTCAAGGGTGAGCGGGGTCTGGCTGACTTCAAGGGCAGCGACCACCAGGGCATCCAGCTTTTGCATGCAAATGCTTTCCTGTTTGTATGGTTCTTTATTATGCGTTTGAGCCGGTAAGGTAAACGGGGAGGCCGTTGGCGTCCAGTCCGGCACGTGTGTGAGGGTGGACGAATAGAGAGGGCCGGTTTACTCTTTCCCTGTTAAGGTGTCATCACTCAAAAAACATCAGGTAACCGGGCCGCTGAAGCACCCGTGCCTGCGCCAGAATCCACCGGAACGGTTGCCTTACCAGGAAGAATAAGAAGCAGGAGCCCTATGGAAGTACAAGCAAACAACTCGGTGCAGATGGGCATGATCAAACCCTTCGGGCCCTCGATTCTGAAAATCAAACTGCCCGAAGTCATCGTCAATGAAATGAATGCCTATGTCGACCAGATCCTGGCGGATGAAGAAAAAGCCCGGGCACTGGACCATGGTCCCCAGCTGGCCGGTAATGTTCGGCAGGAATTTTTGCTGGAACAAAGTTTCATGGAAAAAATCCGCTGGCGCGAGTTCCTCGGCTACGCCTGTAACGAGTGGCTCAAGCGGACCAGTGACAGGCAGTTGAAAGACCTGCAGATTATCCGCTCATGGGTCGTGCGCCAGTTTGCCGGCGAATACAATCCCGTTCATCATCACAGTGGCCACATTTCGGGGGCAGGTTACCTGAAACTGCCGTCCAGCATGGGCGATACCGTACAGGGCAACAAGCAAAGCAACTCGAATGGCAACCTGGTCTTCATGCATGGCTCACCCAGCCTGTTTTCCCAGGCCAAGTTCGAAGTGAAACCGGAAGTGGGGGATTTTTACATGTTCCCGGCATACCTGATGCACGGGGTATATCCTTTCACGGGGACGGACGAGGAACGGCGCTCGATATCCTTCAATGCCATTCTCGACCCGGAAGCGTCGGTCTACTGATGTTTCTGGCGTAGTGCTCAGGCGTCATCCTT
>Ga0181589_10005338_pt1 | contig 10293 bp, 10 predicted proteins | sample 071ome_25_FD_132444 | JGI IMG/M metagenome (GOLD analysis project Ga0181589, IMG submission 132444) | Coastal salt marsh microbial communities from the Groves Creek Marsh, Skidaway Island, Georgia - 071410BT metaG (megahit assembly) | ecosystem: Environmental > Aquatic > Marine > Intertidal... | reverse complement strand
TTGCATCTCTGATTCTATATCCTGCATTTTCAGTTTCATCACCTAACAATGCATTTTGAATAAGTGTATCTAAAACATTTTGTTTTAATCTGTTTTCATCGCTATATAGCGCATCAAAATTATTACCCAAAATTGACTGAAGGTATCGACGTTGATTCTGTAGTTGACTATCAAATAATCGCTTACTTATTTCCTCTCCATTAACTTCAGCGACTTTTTGATCTCCAGGCCCTCCAAAGTATTCTTGTATACCCCAAAATGCAAAAGGGATTGCGATTAGAATGACAATAATATACGCGAAAATGCCTGTCGCTTTATCGCGGATCTGCATCAACATAATATTTACTCAATTGAAGTGTTTAATTTGAAATGTGGGGCATTATACAAATAGGAGAAGATGAAATCTTCCCCTATTTACATAAAGATGGCGGAGTGGACGGGATTCGAACCCGCGACCCCCGGCGTGACAGGCCGATATTCTAACCAGCTGAACTACCACTCCTTGTCCGGTTTGCTTATGGTGGGTGCTGAGGGGATCGAACCCCCGACCCTCGCCTTGTAAGGGCGATGCTCTACCAGCTGAGCTAAGCACCCATGCAAAAGGCGCGCTAGTTTACGGCATCCTTTAACGCTTTACCAGCCTTAAACGCAGGAACTTTTGAAGCTTGAATTTCCATCGGTTCACCAGTGCGAGGATTTCTGCCAGTTCTGGCAGCTCTATCACGAACAAGAAATGTTCCGAAACCTGCAATGGCTACTTGGTCACCACTTTTTAGTGAATCAGTGATTGCATCTATGACCGCATCAACTGTTCTTGCTGCTGATGCTTTTGAGAGATCAGCGGCGCTTGCAACCGCTTCTGTTAATTCTGTCTTATTCATTTAATAACCTACCCCTGAAATATTTTAATTAGAAGTTCTAGTACGGCGTAAATTAGAAACAAAGATTTACCAATACTTGTGTTTGATGTAGCTAGAAAGCGAGGCGTTTGTATAAAAAATAAATTTTAATTTATTTTAAATAGAAGACACACAATTACTATCTTTTTATGTCAGAGCAACTTATACCAGTTTGAGATTCGCACTGTCAATAAACGCTAGTGATGTCTTACATTATCCTTGTCGTTTTCAACTGCGAGGATTTTCTTTTTTATTTCACTTAGGTTTTCTCCACCTTCCAATGGGGTAGGCTTCTCTGTTAATGCTATTTCTAGCACGTCATCTATCCATCTGACTGGTCGAATATCCAACTGCGCTTTAATGTTGTCTGGTATTTCTACAAGATCTTTTTCATTTTCTTCAGGAATCACAACTGTTTTAATTCCACCTCTATGTGCTGCTAGCAACTTTTCTTTAAGCCCACCAATTGGTAAAACTTCACCTCGAAGTGTTATTTCACCAGTCATGGCGACATCAGCGCGTACAGGTATGTCAGTTAATGCAGACACTAAAGCAGTTGTCATTCCAATACCTGCACTTGGACCATCTTTCTTTACCGCGCCCTCTGGTACGTGAATATGAATATCAACTTTATCGTAAAACTCAGGACTTACACCAAGTGTTACAGCTCGACTCCTAACCACGGTTTGTGCTACCTGAATAGATTCTTTCATTACATCTTCCAGGTTACCTGTCGGCGCCATCATTTTACCTTTACCTAAAACTATCTCAGCTTCAATGCTGAGTAATTCACCACCGACTTCAGTCCAAGCCAATCCGGTAACTTGTCCAATTTGGTCTTTTTCATCAGCAAGGCCATAACGGAACTTTCGCACACCCAAATATTCACTGATGTTATCAGGTGTCACTATGGTTTTTTCCGCTTCTTTACCTAGTACAATTGACTTAACAACTTTACGACAAATTTTAGAAATTTCTCTTTCTAAACTTCTTACACCTGCCTCTCTTGTATAATAGCGAATAATATCGAGCACAGACTCTTTGGTAATTTCCAACTCAGCTTCTTTAAGTCCATTATTTTTAATTTGTTTTGGTAACAAATAGCGCATTGCAATATTTAGTTTTTCGTCTTCTGTATAACCTGGAATTCGAATCACTTCCATACGATCTAATAATGGTCCAGGTATGTTCATACTGTTCGAAGTCGCCACAAACATCACATCAGACAAATCGAAATCGACTTCTAAGTAATGATCACTAAAAGTATTGTTTTGCTCAGGATCTAATACTTCCAACATTGCTGAAGCTGGGTCACCTCTAAAATCAGCTGCCATCTTATCGATCTCATCTAGCAAGAACATTGGATTCTTTACGCCAATTTTGGATAAGTTTTGAATAATCTTCCCAGGCAAAGATCCAATATATGTACGACGATGTCCGCGGATTTCTGCTTCATCACGAACTCCACCAAGCGACATACGTGTATACTTTCTTCCTGTTGCTCGCGCAATTGATTTCCCTAAAGAGGTTTTTCCAACACCTGGAGGGCCCACTAAACATAAGATAGGACCTTTAAGTTTTTTAACGCGTTGTTGTACAGCAAGATACTCAAGAATTCGTTCTTTAACTTTTTCTAAGCCGTAATGATCTTCTTCAAGAATATTTTCTGCATTAGCAAGATTACGGTTTATCTTACTTTTCTTCTTCCACGGCGTACCCACCATCCAATCAAGATAATTTCTGACCACTGTTGCTTCTGCAGACATAGGTGACATTTGCTTGAGCTTATTTAGCTCTGATGTGGCTTTTTCTTTTGCCTCAGCTGGCATGCCTGCATCTTCTATCTTCTGCGCAAGCTCTTCAGTTTCATTAGGTGCATCTTCCATATCACCTAATTCTTTCTGAATTGCTTTCATTTGTTCATTCAGATAATACTCACGCTGACTTTTTTCCATTTGTTGTTTTACACGTCCACGAATACGCTTTTCTATTTGTAAAACATCTAACTCAGCTTCTATGAGGTTCATCAAATGTTCAAGGCGCTCATGAGTAGAAATGATTTCTAAGACATGCTGCTTCTCATCAAGCTTAAGAGACATATGCGCAGCAATTGTATCGGATAAGCGACTTCGATCATCGATACCCGCCAATGAAGTAAGTACTTCTGGTGGGACTTTTTTATTAAGTTTTACGTACTGTTCAAATAAGCTAACAATTGAACGCGACAATACTTCTAATTTTTTCTCGTCGTCAGTTTCATCTTGATTAAGGACAGTGATATCAGCTGTAAAATATTCAGATTCTTCTGCAAAGCGAAGAACTTTTGCACGTTCCGCCCCTTCAACCAAAACCTTGATTGTGCCATCGGGAAGTTTGAGTAATTGAAGAATCGTTGAAAGTGTTCCAATCTTATGAAAATCATCAAACGTAGGCTCATCAAGTTCAGCACTTTTCTGAGCAACGAGTAAAATTTGTTTATTATTTGCCATGGCCGCATCTAGGGCTTGAATGGACTTATCCCTGCCAACAAACAGAGGAATCACCATGTTGGGATAAACCACAACATCTCGCAAAGGCAATACTGGAACGTTATTAGTATCTGTAATATCGATAGGGCTATTTTCTTGCTGATCAGCCATAGAGACTCCTTTGAGTCTGTAGAATTTGAATGAAAACCATATTCACACTAGATATGGACTGCCTAAACCATTTTCAAGGGTTTCTAAGTAGCCTATTTAAACCACACATCTGTACAAACTTAATTTTACTCTTCAGATGCGGCTTTTTCGTAGTCGTTACTTTCGTAGATGAGATACGGTTTCGCATCTCCTTTTATGACAACCTCATCTACTACAACCTTAGTTACCCCTTCAATTGAGGGTAAATCGTACATGGTATCGAGTAGCACATTTTCTAGGATTGTACGCAATCCTCGTGCACCGGTTTTACGTTCCATGGCCTTTTTAGCGACGGCTGTTAGGGCATTTGGTCGAAACTCAATTTCAGCTTCTTCCATTTCAAACAATCGAGTGTATTGCTTGGTTAATGCATTCTTTGGCTCGGTAAGAATTCGCACCAATGCATCTGCATCAAGTTCTTCTAATGTTGCTACCACTGGTAGTCTACCTACAAATTCAGGAATTAATCCATAACGCACAAGATCTTCGGGCTCAACTCCATGAAGAATTTCACCGACTGGCGTATCCTCTTCACGACCACGCACCTCTGCAGAAAAACCAATACCTGTTTTTTCAGTGCGGTCAAGAATCACTTTATCTAATCCTGCAAATGCACCACCACACACAAACAAAATATTACTAGTATCTACTTGTAAAAATTCTTGTTGAGGATGTTTACGCCCACCTTGAGGAGGCACTGAAGCAACAGTACCCTCAATAAGTTTTAATAACGCTTGCTGAACACCTTCACCAGAAACGTCGCGTGTAATTGAGGGGTTATCAGACTTGCGAGAAATCTTGTCTATTTCATCGATATAGACAATACCTGTCTGTGCTTTTTCTACATCGTAATCACATTTCTGTAATAACTTTTGAATTATATTTTCAACATCTTCACCAACATAGCCCGCTTCAGTGAGCGTCGTCGCATCTGCAATAGTGAATGGCACATTCAGTAAACGTGCTAGTGTTTCTGCTAATAAAGTTTTTCCTGAACCAGTTGGACCTACAAGTAAGATATTACTTTTAGCGAGTTCAACACCATCTTTAGAAGCATTGCTAGCTTCTAGACGTTTGTAATGATTATAAACTGCGACTGATAAAACTTTTTTAGCACTTTCTTGACCGATGACATATTCATCAAGAATTGCGTTAATTTCTTTTGGCTTAGGAAGTTTCTTACCACTGGCAGGTGATTGATCCTGCATTTCTTCACGAATGATGTCGTTACATAACTCAACACATTCGTCGCAGATGAATACTGATGGGCCAGCAATAAGCTTCCTTACTTCATGCTGACTTTTTCCGCAGAACGAACAATATAATAGTTTTCCGCTATCACCTTCTTTCTTCGAGTCATCACCGCTCATATAGTAATCCTATTAGCTCTACGGGTAGTTTCAGTCGAGTTTATTTTATGATGAATCACCGATAGGAAAAAGCTAATCCATACCAAGAATCCTACTTTACATCGGCATCCAGATTGCACCATATTAAATCTATTAATTTCAGTACTTTATAGCACTGATTTAAACTCCACTCAACGTTAATCAGCACCACGAGTGGTTAAAACTTTGTCAATTAAGCCATATTCACGCGCTTCCTCGCTGTCCATGAAGTTATCTCGCTCAGTATCTTTTTGAATTGTCTCTAATGACTGCCCAGTGTGATTAGCTAAGACTTTATTGAGTTGCTCACGAATTTTAAGGATTTCTTTGGCATGAATATCAAAATCAGTCGCCTGTCCTTGGAAACCACCCAAAGGCTGATGAATCATTACTCGCGAATGAGGAAGAGCATAACGCTTACCTTCCGTTCCTCCCGCCAAAAGGACTGCCCCCATGCTAGCTGCCTGGCCAACACATAATGTGCTTATATCTGGTTTAGTGAATTGCATAGTATCGTAAATAGACATGCCTGCTGTTACAGAACCACCTGGCGAATTGATATAAATAGAAATATCTTTGTCTGGGTTTTCCGATTCCAGAAATAATATTTGCGCAACAATCAAATTTGCCATGTGATCTTCAATTGGGCCAACAATAAAAATCACGCGCTCTTTTAGCAATCGTGAATATATATCATAAGCGCGCTCACCTCGTGCAGATTGCTCAACTACCATAGGTACTAGGTTCATCATTGGTTCTTGAGAATTTCCATTATTCATAATAGTTTTCACCTTAATTGAATTATTGACGCTTTATGACAAGATCACTAAATGATGCACTGACCTCTTTCTTATCGACTTGATCCAAAATCCATTCAACCACTTGATCTTCCATAACTAACGATTCAACACTTGCACGTGCTTGTTGATTAGAACGGTAATACTGAATTACTTGATCACGATCTGCATACTGATTCGCAAGCTGCTGTATTCGTTGTTCTACTCGCTGACTATCAACTTGTAATTTTTCTTGACCTACAATTTCTCCAATAATTAAGCCAAGTTTTACTCGGCGCTTGGCTTCTTCGGCAAACAGCTCATCAGGCAACTCTGAATCTGTTTCCATTTTAAAATTTTCTAACGCTTGCTTACGTAATGCCGCTATTTCTTGAGTCACCATTGAGTCAGGAAGCGTCAACTCATTGTTATCTAGCAATACCTGCATAACAGTTTCTTTTGATTTGGCGTTTATTTGCTGTTGCAACTCACCTTCTAGAGATTTCCTAATCTCAGATTTAAGCTCGTCGATGCCACCCTCAACACCAAATGAAGATATAAACTCATCGTTCATTTCAGGCAAAGTACCAGTTTCAACTTTCTTCACAGTGATATCGAAAGTTGCTTCTTTACCCGCCAACTCACTGTTCGCGTAATCCTCTGGAAATGTAACGGCAAAAGTTTTATTTTCGCCAGCCTTTAATCCCAGTATATTGTCCTCAAATCCAGCAATCATACCGCCATCTCCGAGTACTAGTGGAAAATCTTCAGCCTTACCACCGTCAAATTCAACATCATCTATTTTGCCAACAAAATCTATTGTCGCTCGCTGTCCATTTTCACACACAGCATCGACCGAGCTCCATTCTGTTCGTTGCTTGCGAATTCTCTCAAGTGTTTCGTCGACATTCTTATCCTCAACTTCAGAGATAGAAACTTCCACTTCGAGTTTAGAGAAATCACATAACTCAAATTCAGGATAAACATCAAACGACGCAATAAAGGTAAGATCCTTCCCTTTCTCTATATTTGTTGGTTCTATACTTGGCGCCGAGGCAGGACGAAGCTTCTCTTGAAGCACGGCATCACGGTAACTTGCTTGCATTTCATCAGCCATGACTTCTTGGTTAAGTTGCGTACCATAACGTTGACGAACAACATTCATAGGCACTTTACCTGGGCGAAAACCGTCTATTTTTACTTGGCCTTTCAGCTTGTTTAGGCGTTGGTTGACTTCTTTTTCAACCTTGTCAGCGGGAACGGTAATCGTTAGTTTTCTGCCGAGCTCGCTGGTCTCTTCAACTGATACTTGCATTAGATCTTAATCCTAAAAAAAGAAGTCTAAATATTTATGGTTATGAAAATTGTCTGTTTTTACAGACGAGATTGATATTGGTTTACTTACCGCTTAATGGGTGGTGCGAAAGGAGAGACTCGAACTCTCACGGGTTGCCCCACTGGAACCTAAATCCAGCGCGTCTACCAATTCCGCCACTCTCGCATAATCACCTAATGACACAACGTGCTAGTATAACTTGAAAAATGACCGATAGTTAGATGCTATCCCACAAGAAATATACCAAGGAGCTGGCTACCCTGGCCAGTTGATAGTCACGCGAACACCTAAGCAATTTTTCAGTGAAATAAATGAAACAACTCGCAATTATTACAGGCTACTTTTTTACCATTTGCGTTCTTGGTTGTTTGATCGCTTACCCCATTTACCTCATCATTGGATCAGATTTTGAGCGAGTTGTTTCTAGAACAATTTTATTTTTAGCAGTGCTGTTATTCTATCCAACCTGCAAGTGTTTAAAGATAAAAAACATTGCATCCATAGGCTGGAAAAAAAGCCATGCAGCACACTCACTTACTAAATCATGGATATTAGGCTTTATCATGCTTATGCCTATTTCTATGATTTATTACTCATGTGGTTTTAGGTTCTTAGAATCTACCTCAGTAACATTTTTTATATTTGCGAGCGCTTTACTAAGCGCAATAATTTCTGGGTTATTAATCGGAATCATAGAAGAATCCATTTTTCGAGGCTTATTTCAGTCACAGCTTAGTCAAAGCATGAACCTTACTCTTACTATAATCATAGTAAGTGTTATTTACAGTAGCGTGCATTTCTTAGAATCCTCAGACAATTTAAATGATCTACAAATCGAATGGCATAGCGGTTTTGTTTTATTGGCTTCAGCATTCGCTAATCTAGGCAATATATATTTATTTATTGACGCATGGATTGCATTGTTTTTAGCTGGGATATTTTTATCATTAGTCCGAATACAAACTAACAATCTAGTCTGGTGTATAGGCATACATGCAGGCTGGGTGGCACACATTAAATTGTTCAAAGAATTTACCGACAGAAATGACACAGCTTCATGTGCATCACTTGCAAGTCATTATGACAACTATGTTGGAGAGTTAAGCATACTGTTGATTGCAACTATATTATTCATATGGATGATCGTTCATATGTATAATAAATCTAATCACTAACCACACGCTTCCAACCAATTATATAGGGGTCTAACAACCATATTCCTCCCTCATGAATAACATAAGGAATACTACGAGCTGAATCTCCTTGCCATCTAGTGTTATCAAAGTTCTGTTCAGCCAGATATACACGCTGATTTATGGCATCCAGTTCAACAACAACAGCAACATGCCCTGTACCCAAAAACGTTCGAGAATATATTAATAAATCACCACGTTGTATAAATTGTTGTGTATCTCCATTCAAAATACTCAGGAAATCTTTTTGGATTTTATTATCAGGAGAAGTAACACTTTCTAACTGCCAAATATCTGCAGCTACGTCAACATCACCATATACAACCCCCTGATTCATCAACAGCCATCGACGCGCATACTCAACACATTGCCATTTTATTCCTGTAAAAGTTTTATTCACAAAAAAAGGTGTTGGATTAACGCAACGACTACTGCAATTTGAGTAAGCCTCAACACCTGACACGGATTTACCTAATACTTCTCCATACTTGACAACACAATCAGTATTACATAACTCAGGGAGCTCACTTGCATAAATAGAATTACCTACACTAAATAGTATAAGCAGATGAAATAATTTTAAGAATCTAAACATATCACTACTTTAAAGATTGTATTGTTGTCACTATTTCTAACTTCATTTCATCTATCGACTGATCAACTTTCTGATAACTCGCATCTTCGTCGGCTTGCAAGTTATCTGAATTCTCTTGCCATACGCGTAATAATTCTTGCGCTTGATGCTGCACATTCTCTGGCATTGCATAACTGACGTCTTTAATTGCTAACACATGTGACCAGGCTGATTTAGTATCACCGCGTTGATCATTCTGATCAAAACGAGCATATAAGACAATTTCTTGCAGCTCCGATAACTCTTGCATCATAAAGAATCCAGCATCACGTGTAGTCTTGTTAGCTTCTGATGCTTCGTTACGCCAAGTATTATATCCAAGACTTGATAACGCCACGACTAAACTAATGATAGCAACAGCGTTTTGTTTGACTTGCTTGAGAATCATAGATTGCCAATACTTGATTAAGATTGGCAGAAATTATACGCGAGTTAGACTACTCCCATACTCTTTAATAGTATTTGCTTGGCATTTTCTGCATTTGCTTCTAGCGATTCATGGTCACCGATGTCAATATCAAATAAGACCGCCATTTCCTGGTATTCCTCAGTCAGCTTGCCAATAAGAGTTAAAAAATCAGTAATATCTAAACCAAACTGCTTTTCAGCCATTTCAGCCACTTCCATATAATTTTTATACTCTTCATCACAATATATACAATCAGCAACTGGACCTGAATAAACCATACATTGAATTACTTTAGGATCTAAATTAGATTCCACACCTTCCACATTCGAGTGACTTAAGCCCACTGCATCAGTTATCTTTTGTGGAATACGCCAAGACTCTAACAGCCATGCACCAATGGCTGAGTGATCCGTGCCGATCTTGCTTTCTTCTAGAGAACACAGATAACGGTGATCTTGCTGTCTATCGTCGACTCCTTCATAAACAGAAGGAATAGCCTTATCTAACGCTAACATACCAATATCTTAATAATCCCGGTAAAAATAATTCTTCACGCATTGGATATTTCGTCAGTTCACCCAGTTTGCGGCATGCTACTGCAGTTGCCAATGAACGCTGCCAGAACAAATCGTAATCAAGGCCATTTGAACCTTGTTTAGCTTTACCGCCGACAAGTGAAAAACTAAGCGCTATATTTAACGTACCTGTCCAACCAAACATAGATACAGCTTGTTGCACACTTTCTGTTTCTATAGCCCGCATATACAACGATGAGTTCGCCATTCGAATAATCTTAGCTGACAATACTGGATCCATGCTGACGACTTCAGCCAAAGTGTCGATATCGCTGTTTACATTCTTACTTAGCTCAATAATTTGTGCTGCAACACCTGGAGGTGATGGCAGTTCTTTACACTTTTTTAATTTATCGACAACTTCTTGCTTGATTTCGCTCATTAGAAAAATCCGGATTGATATCT
>Ga0181589_10005334_pt1 | contig 10296 bp, 8 predicted proteins | sample 071ome_25_FD_132444 | JGI IMG/M metagenome (GOLD analysis project Ga0181589, IMG submission 132444) | Coastal salt marsh microbial communities from the Groves Creek Marsh, Skidaway Island, Georgia - 071410BT metaG (megahit assembly) | ecosystem: Environmental > Aquatic > Marine > Intertidal zone... | reverse complement strand
GTTCACGGGCATCCTTTACAATCAAATCATTGGGATCTTCCTGATGCCACTCTAAGGATTTCTTGGTGCCATAGACCCGAATATTTAAGTTGTTCTCGTCCCCATTGGAAACCTGGGATGCGTAAATAATACCCCGGGCTCCACCCTTAAACCGCACCAGCACATTACCGTCATCATCCAGTTTTCGACCTGGAATATTAACCGATAAATCCGCACATAGGGAATCGATTTCTAAACCGCTAATGTAGTGGACTAAGTTTTCTGCGTGGGTTCCGATATCTCCCATACAGTTGGAAATCCCGGCAACCTTGGGGTCAGCCCGCCAATTAGCAATCGATTTATCCTCTCCAGTCAAAGCAGTAATTGCATATCCTTGGGGGTATTCGCAGACAACTTTGATGATTTTCCCTAACTCTCCCTTTTGTACCATTTGTCGGGCAAGTTTGACCATGGGATATCCAGTATAATTATGGGTTAAAGCGAAGACTTTTTTCGTTTTTTGAATGACTTTCTTCAACTCCCTTGCCTCGGCTAAAGTGAAGGTGGCTGGCTTATCACAGATCACATTAATGCCCGCTTCCAGAAAGGTCTTGGCCACAGCAAAGTGGAGATGATTGCGGACCACAATCGAAACAAAATCAATTCTCTCTCCCAGAGGAAGCCCGGCTTCCTTTTCAGCCATCTCCTGATAAGAGGCATAAACCCGGCTAGGTTCGATAAAAAAATCTTTCCCCGAAAGCAGAGATTTTTTGGGATCCGAGGAAAAGGCACCGGCAACCAGTTCGATTTGACCATCCAAGGATGCTGCACGGCGGTGAACTCCGCCAATAAAAGCCCCACGGCCACCGCCAACCATGCCCATTCGTAATTTTCTTTTTTTCATGAGGATTAAATTTATTGGTTTTCCTTATCAAAGGCCGAATCGAAGGCCATCTCGTTAGGTTTAAAATCCAGCTTCTTGACAAACTCACAGGATTCTTCGGCTCCATGTAATCGATCCATCCGACTGTCCTCCCATTCAACAGAAAGAGGACCGGCATATCCGATATCATTGAGTGCAATGATAATTTCTTCAAAGTTTACATCTCCACGGCCAATCGAACGAAAATCCCAGAAACGACGGGGATCGGCAAATGTGGTGTGACCACCAAATACTCCGACCGTTCCGTCCCCATGCCCCCACCAAGCATCTTTCATATGTGCATGATAAATACGATCCGAGAAGGTTCGAATGAATTGAACATAATCGACTCCCTGATAACCGAGGTGAGAAGGATCGTAATTAAAGCCAAAACGCTTATGTCCTTTGACCGCCTCAATGGCTCGTTGAGCGCTGGCTATATCAAAGGCGATTTCAGTAGGATGAACTTCTAGTGCGAAATTTACATTCTGCTTTTCAAATTCATTGAGGATGGGCCCAAACCGTTTGGCAAAATCTGCAAACCCCTTATCCCAGTAAGCCTGATCGGTTGGAGGAAAAGCATATATCGAGTGCCAAATACTTGATCCGGTGAATCCATTGACAACCGCTGGGAAATCATCTTTCTTCCCCCTTCCTGGCTTTGCATTGATGAAGTTACGGCAAGCCTTGGCGGTTTTGGACAGTTTTCTGGCTGCCCGTTGACGAACTTTCTCTGGATTGCCATCACCCCACACATCAGCAGGCAGAATTGCTTTGTGCCTCTCGTCTATAAGATCACAGACTGCTTGACCCACCAAGTGACTGGATATCGCATAGGAAGTTAGTCCATGATCCAGCAGTATCTCCCAGCGTTCTTGGCAATACTTCTTGGAAACCGCGGCTTTATCGACATCAAAATGATCTCCCCAGCAAGCTAACTCAAGACCTTCATAACCCATTTGGGAGGCTTGGGCAGCTAAATCAGGAAGGGAAAGATCGGCCCACTGGCCAGTAAATAATGTAACGGTTCTAGGCATAACAGAGTTGGATTGGGGTTAACAAGGATACGGGTAGTTAATGTTTCATAAAATCATAAGTTTATGGGCAACTTTTTTTTTAGAAAAAGAACTAGTTACGGATGATAATTTTCTGGGCTGTTTTGGAACCAAGGGTAATTTGAGTTTTTTCCTGTATTTTTAAATCTAGGGAGTCGGCAATTCTGTCATGTCTGATGACTTCGATCTTTCGACCTGGAATCAATTTATTTTTTCGGGCAAATTGCAGGAACTCTTTACCTTGGTCCTTGATGGATTCGATGCGCACCAAGTCTCCGCTATCACAATCGAGCAGAGTCCGGTTTGAAGCCTTGGGTAAAGAACCCGCACGAGTAGGAATTGGGTCCCCATGAGGGTCATGGGTAGGGCGTCCTAGAAACTGATCCAGTTTTTCAACTACCTTTTCGGAAATGGCATGCTCCAATACTTCAGCCTCTTCATGAATTTCACTCCAGTCCAAATTTAAGGTTTCAACGAGAAAGGTCTCGAGCAGGCGATGTCGACGGAGGATATTCATACCTACTTTACGTCCGGATGGGGTTAACTTCACACCCTTGCGCGGACGGTAGGAAACGAGGTCCTTTTGCTCCATGCTCTTTACCATAGTGGTGGCCGTTCCTGGAGTTACGCTCAAGCAGTCTGCGATTTTCCCCATACTCACTTCGGACAAATCTGAATCCAATGATTCAACCAATATTTGCTTCAGATAATTTTCTACTGTTGAGCTCGGCATAATCAGGGAATAAGGGACGACCTTGATCTTGACCGTATTAATTTTCAAGCCTATTTATTAGAACTTTGATTAATCAAAGTGAAATATTTTAATTACCCCCAGAAAAATCTTTGCCACTTCTTTCTTTTTCTTGCAGCTTGGTTCTTACATCTACTTTCTACTGGTTGCGGCATACTGGAAGAAGTTCACTCCTCGGGTAAAGATGAGGCTTTACAGGTTTTGGCTACAACCACTCATCTTGCCGATCTTGCCATACAAATTGGAGGCAATCAGATCGAGGTTCATGCCCTTATGAACCCAGGGGTAGACCCGCATTCATATCGGGCATCGGCGCAAGATATTCGTCGGCTTCATCAAGCAGATTTGATCCTTTATCATGGTTTATCCCTGGAAGGCAAAATGGCTCAGGTCTTGGAGGGTGCAAGGCACAGAGGTAAAAATATTTTTTCTCCATGTGTTGGTTTACCGACTGAAAAACTAATTTTTGCAGACGGAAATAAGGCTTCTATTGATCCCCATCTTTGGTTTTCTCCCGACCTTTGGCTCGATTGTGCCCGTGCATTGACCTATCGACTATCTCAGGCTCTTCCGGAACAAGGAGATACATTTAGGAAAAATTTCCTATCCTTTGAGAGCTCTGTGAAAGAAATGGACCAATGGGGTCGATCCATCTTAAAGGCAGTTCCTCTAGAAAAACGAATTCTTATAACTAGTCATGACGCGTTTCAGTATTTCGGGAAACATTTTCAAGTTCAAGTGGTTGGATTACAGGGCATCAATACTATGTTGGAAGCGGGCCTAGCGGATCGGACAAATTTGGTCAATTTTATCAAGAGGCATAAATCCCCTGCCCTTTTTGTAGAAAGCAGTGTTAACCCGAAAGCTTTAAAGGAAATTGCTAAGGAGTCTGGAGCTGTGATTGGTGGAACCCTTTTTTCCGATGCATTAGGCATGGAAGAGCAAACCTCCGTCGGCCCAAATGGGCAGATCATATCCACTGCGACCTGGCAAGGGATGATGGCACACAACCTAAACACAATTTCAAAAGCACTTGGCCAAGACGGATGAATCGTTCCATACCCTTTCCCCTCGAGGTTCATGATCTTACGGTCGCTTATCAAAAAAAACCGGTGCTTTACGGTATAGACCTTGAGGTGCAAGCAGGTTCTCTTGTAGGAATCATTGGGCCTAACGGTGCAGGAAAATCAACCCTGATTAAATCAATCATGGGAATGATAAAACCTGAGGATGGATTTATTAAAATTTTTGGAAAGTCGGGAAATAGAGCTATGAATCACATAGGTTATGTTCCCCAAAGGGAAAGTGTGGACTGGGATTTCCCGGTCACGGCAATGGATGTTGTATTAATGGGAAGATTCGGTCATCTAGGGTGGTTCAAAAGAATTGGAAAACGCGATCGCTCCTTCGCGGCTCAATGTTTGGAACAAATGAACATGCTGCCCTATGCCGACAGACAAATTGGTAATCTCTCCGGCGGACAACAACAACGGGTATTTCTAGCCCGAGCCTTAGCACAGCAAAGTGATCTTTATTTGATGGATGAACCTTTTGAAGGTGTGGATGCGATTACCGAGAAAACCATCGTCGACTTACTCAAAAGTCTGCGTGATCAAGGCAAAACGCTCATCGTCGTGCATCACGATCTTTCCACCGCCAAAGATTACTTCGATCAACTGGTACTGCTAAACATGCGCTTAGTGGCCTTTGGTAAGACTGCAGATGTTTTCACCCACGACCTCCTGCAAAGAACCTACGGCGGTAAACTCACCCTGCTTTCCGAAATCGCCAGTCGGAAGGTCGAAAATCAAAGCTTATGATGTTTGGGAAGAAAATCACAGGACTGATTGTAGCCTTTGCTTTTTTTGGGGGGTGCGGCATGTTAACCGCCGCCCCTATCTCTTCTCAAGCCGATGGGAGTTGGCTGGAGCGATCGATTCAATTCCTAAGTATGCAAGATGCTTCATCGCGGGTGTTTTTATTGGGTACAATTTTAATTGGAGCCAATTGTGGTTTGATGGGAGGGTATGTGGTTAGTCGTCGACTCTCGATGTTTGGTGACACCCTTTCTCATGCCGTACTCCCAGGCATTGCCGTAGGGTACATGTTTTCTCAAACAAGAAATGAGATTACTTTAATGACTGGAGCGACACTCTCTGGATTTATCGGTGTGGGCATAATCTCTCTGCTTAAACGCCATACCAAAATGAAAGAAGACAGTGCGATGGGCCTCGTGCTATCTGCATTTTATGCCTTGGGCATTTGTCTCATTACTCACCTGCAAAAATCATCGGGAGGAGGCATGGCTGGCTTGGAAAGCTACCTCTTTGGTTCGATTGTCTCCCTTTCTTCGGCAGATCTTCTACCCCTTCTGATATGCTTCGGCTCCATCTTATTCATATTTGTTTTATTCGGTAAAGAATTACTTGTATGCGGATTTGATCCTTCCTTTGCCCGATCAACCGGTTTACCTGTTGATCTGTTGCAATTTTTCATTTGGATCCTTTTGGCCTTTTGCATCGTTTGTTCCCTGCAAATTATCGGGGTAGTTCTCGTGTCCGCTCTTTTGATCATACCTGCGACAACCGCTGGCTTACTCACCTATAAAATGAACCGACTACTTGTTTTATCAGGAGCTCTCGGTGCCTTTACTGGGATATTTGGCTGCTTAATATCCATCCTTAGCGATCGTTTGCCAGCGGGTCCGGTCATCGTGATTTGCTCAACTCTTCTTTTCATTGGAGTGCTTTTTTTTGGCCCAAACCGAGGCATTCTTCCTGCTTGGTTTCTTTCCAGAAAAAGAGGCCGTCGCATCTCGATGGAAAATACCTTAAAAGCTTGCTATCAAGTATTAGAAGAGGAGTTATTTGCTAATCCATCTTTCCCTCAATCTTCTCTGGCACGCAGGCGTCGAAAAAGTGATGCTGAGATCGAACAGGAAGTGGATACCCTCGTAAACCAAGGTTACGCGACACGCCTAATCCCGACCGAGAAAATCAACAATTTACTACCTGCTGAAACCATGATTTCCCTTACACCAGACGGCTGGGAACTTGCATGTAAAATGATTAGGAACCATCGACTTTGGGAACTTTATCTTACCCAAGAAGCTTCATACCCGTCTGATCATGTTCACGATGACGCCGAAAAAATTGAACATGTAATTGGAGAAAAAACCGTACGCAGGCTGGAGCGTATCTTATCTAACCCCCAACTGGATCCTCATGGAAAACTAATCCCTAGCCAAAATGATATTGAACGAGGATGGATTTCTCGCCCTTTTGAATCTCACTAATATGGAAGCGTTCATACATCCTTGGACTACGATGTGGGCCACAGAGGAACAAGCTATTTGGAACCTGCAAATTATTTTTATGGGCATCATGGTTTGCCTGAGTTGCGGTGTAGTCGGATGCTTTGTGGTCATTCGAAGAATGGCACTTTTGGGGGATGCAATCAGCCACGGCATTTTACCTGGTATTGTGATTGCTTATCTTCTTACTGGCAGCCTGTCGATCGGCCCGCTTTGGTTAGGTGCATGCTTAGCTGGCTTAGTGTGTGGTGCATGTATTGAATGGTTGAGAACTCATACCCCCCTCAAAGAAGATGCAGCGATGGGGCTTACTTTCACATCTTTTTTTGCCTTAGGCATCATTCTGCTGAGCATGGAAGTTGGTAATATACACCTCGATCCAGCCTGTGTTTTATATGGAGAAATCGGCCTGACTCCACTTGCTCCTGAGCTTATACTTTGGGGGGTTTCTCTAGGAAACTCTTCCTTATGGACGACGGGCCTCGTCTGCTTAATCACCTTAATTTCATCGGTACTCTTTTATCGTTTTCTTTTAGTCACCAGTTTCGATCAAAGTCTAGCCCAGTCTTTGGGCATGCCGGTAATGTGGATCCAATACGGACTTATGCTACTGCTTGCATTGGTCGTGGTCGCATCCTTTGAATCCGTGGGTGTTATCTTGGTCTTAGCTATGATGATCCTACCTGCGGTTTCCACGGCCTTTCTTTTTGATCGACTGCCAAGCATGTTGATTGGCTGCATACCCCTTTCTATATTTTACGCAGTCGGTGGGCTCCATTTTGCTTATTGGATGAATTTTCCTATTTCCGCATCGATGGCCCTAACCGGAGTTATGCTTTTTTGTCCATGCTGTCTTTGGGGACCTAAAGGAGGAATCCTAAGATCAAGGATAAAAGACAAGGCAGATGTCGAAACTCTCTCAAGTTTTTACCAATAGAAATAAAAAAGCCCCCATAAGTTGGGGGCTTGAAAAGATGAATGGGACTCGTGACTTACTTCTTCGCAAGAGCAATTTTAGAAGCTTTCTTGCTTGAGCAGTTGCAACCATCAATTGCGACCTTATCCCCTTCGGCTAATTTGGTGGGGCAATCAAATCCATCGAGTTGGGTCTTGCTAGAGACTTGAACCTTTTTTTCCTTTTTTCCCTGTTTCACAGTCAGGGTCTTGGTATCTCCGTCAAAGCTGACAAATTTTCCTTTGATTGTTTTACTGGGACATCCTGCAAAAACAGATGCGGCAAAAAAGAAACTGGCAAGTATAGTGGCGATAATTTTCATTTTGAGAATATGGGTTAGGGTTAAGAGTACAAATTTACTATTACTACCAATCCACTATTTCAAAAGAGACAAGAAAGAAGTATGAAAAAGAGAAAACAATTTTTAATATGTATGCACTCCAGTCATTTGCCCAGATCCTAATCATTATTAGCTTTTTTCACGACTTTCGAAATAGCGTGGAAGCCCATCCCATTCCCGACCTTCCTGTATTTGGTTCATTTGATAAGAATGGCACGGCTAAGGTTACCGCCGAAGTGGACCCACGAGCCTTTTCCAAAGATCCTGAAGCGGTACCTTTTTTAACTTCAAATGCCCTAGAGGAATTCAATGTATCTGCCAGACAAAATTTATTGACCCAAAGTTTTGAACTAATCGAAAGCTCTCTTCAAATTCGGATGGGTCATCAAGAATGGCACCTGCCCGATTTTCAGTTCGAATTTACTGAAACTGAAAATAAAGATGAAAATAACGAAACCATAATTAAGATCCGTGCGTTCACATCAGTAGAAAGAGAAAATCATACCACTTATCAAATTCGGGCAAGGGAAACGGCTCCCCTTGATTTAATTTTTGCCAACGAAATTAACGGCGTGCCCCAACGCAGAGTCAATGTTCTGTTTCCTGGGGAAGAAAGTTTTGTCCTCCCCCTTCCTCCGATCGAGAACAACGCAACCAGGAACCTAGCCGATGGGCCAAGTAGGAAAATCGCCTCGAGCAATCCGGCCGGCCACGCTTATGTTGCTGATACCTGGAGCACCGTTGCTTCCTTCTGCAGGCAGGGCTTCATTCATGTCCTCCCCATGGGGCTCGATCACATTCTTTTCGTGCTAGGATTGTTTCTCCTGTCAAGAAAGTGGAAGCCTCTGATCTATCAGGTGACCTGCTTCACGGTGGCCCACACCATTACGCTGGGCATGGCCACCCTTGGCTGGATATCGGTGCCCGAACAGGTGGTCGAACCGATCATCGCCGCAAGCATTGCTTTCGTGGCTCTGGAAAATATTTTCTTTCCTGCCTACCATCCGCGTCGCCTCGTAGTGGTCTTTTTCTTTGGCTTAATTCATGGTCTGGGATTTGCCGGGGCCCTCTCCGATCTTAATCTCGATCCCTCGGTGCTACTACTTTCCCTGGTTGGATTTAATCTGGGAGTGGAAGGGGGGCAGCTCGCAGTCATTCTTCTCTCCCTCGTCGGCACCTATCGATTTAAGGACGAGAAGTTGTATCGTAAAGGCATCGTCATTCCCGGTTCCGTCCTCATTGCCGCGTTTGGAATTTTCTGGACCCTTGAACGGATTATGAATGGTTAATGTTGGGGATTCCTCTCCCAAAAAAAAACATCTTTTTTTAATTTTTCTCCGTGCAAATTATTTTTGCCCGAGCTAGGGATAACTTATTCTTATAGTTTACTTATGAAATACTTATCTATTGCCCAAAGCATTTCGATTCTTCTCTTCCCTCTTTTTTTGCGTGCTGAGGGACTACAGCTCTCAAAGGAGGCGTTGGCCAAGGAAGTGGGTGAGATCGACAGGATTCTCCAATCCACCCATGAGCAGAAAAAAGTTTCTTCCCCGCCTAAGCTCTCCAGCACCCTGCTGCTGCGGCGTATTTATCTGAGTGCGGCCGGACGAATTCCTAGCTACTCCGAATTAGAAGATCTTGCCCCGTTTGACCATCCCGATATCAAACAAAAACTAATCGACCGGCTTTTGCAATCGCGGGCCTACAATAGCCAGATGTTTAACTGGTGGGCCGACCACCTACGAGCCAAGACCTTTATTATGGGCCAGCCAAATCAGATAGGTGCTGGTTTTCTCTACGTAGATTGGTTGAAGACTCAGGTCACTAAGAATACGCCCTACGATGAAATGGCCCGGTTAGTAGTTGGCTCAGAGGGATACCCCTGGGAGAATGGTGCGGTAGGATATTACCTAAGGGACGACGGGATGCCCTTGGAAAATATGTCCAACACTGCAGAGCTTTTCCTCGGCACCCAATTAGTATGTGCTCAGTGCCACAACCATCCCTTCGATAAATGGACCCAAATGGAATACTATCAAATGGCCGCCCATACCTATGGCATGGTTACCCGTATGCAGGGAAAAACGGTTGAAGGGATCAAAAAACTAGCCAAGGACTTTAAAAAGAGCGAGGAAGGCATGCAGATGATGTCGATGACCTCCAAGCCGGACCAACTCGAGAAACAGGCACGGGCTTTTCGTCAGGCAGTACAGGATATGTTGCTGCCCCTTCAATTCGGAGCCAAGCATAAGGATCGACCCTTAAAGCTACCGCACGATTACAAATATGAGGATGGAAAACCTCATCAATTGATTCAAGCGGGGGTAATTTTTGAAAATAAAGGGGAATTCAATTCTACCAGATCGAACAACTTGGTTAATCAATATGCCCAGTGGATGACCTCTCCTGATAACCCCCGTTTTACAAAAGTTGTGGTCAATCGTATCTGGAAAAAAATATTTGGACGGGGCCTGGTTGAACCCCTCAATGATTGGAGAGAGGATACCGAAGCCTCTATACCTGAGCTCCTTGAGCATTTGTCTGGCTTACTCGTTCGATTGGATTATGACTTGAGAGAATTTCAAAGAGTTCTTCTCAACTTGAGCATTTTTGAAAATCAGGCCTTCGACCAGGAATTGGAAGCCTTGGCGCCATTCTACTTTCAGGCTCCCACCCTGCAAAGAATGACAGCAGAGCAGTTGTGGGATTCTATGCTTACTTTAGTGGTTCCGGATATTGATGACCGACAGCACAAAGAAGAGGTTGGATTTCTCCAAACCAAAAAGGAAAACCTCGAAAAATACCGATTAAAAGTGGAAGGAATGTCATCCGAGGAATTGTTTGAAATCGTCCAAGGAGGACGGAAGCAAATTGTGGAAATCCAGGAGGAGATGAACTCAATCAATGCACAAGTGAAAGAGGCTGTAGAGCAAGATGATCGGGAATCTCTGGGCAGACTTAAAAAAGCACAAAATGAAATG
>Ga0181589_10005327_pt1 | contig 10302 bp, 7 predicted proteins | sample 071ome_25_FD_132444 | JGI IMG/M metagenome (GOLD analysis project Ga0181589, IMG submission 132444) | Coastal salt marsh microbial communities from the Groves Creek Marsh, Skidaway Island, Georgia - 071410BT metaG (megahit assembly) | ecosystem: Environmental > Aquatic > Marine > Intertidal zone... | reverse complement strand
TTATTTGTTTCTCGCGTTCTTTGAGCATCTCCAACGCGTCGTTCTTGTCTCTCAGCGTTTGCAGGAGCGACGTGGTCTTCGCCCATTCCTCGCGCAGCGCTCCGCTCTCTACACTCGGTCGCTTTAACCGTGCTCTCAACTTTGCGTTTGACTCCTCCGCGTCTTTGAGAAGACGACGTAGTTCGTCCAGTTCGGCTTCATTGTTGGAGATTTGTGAAAGTAAATCGGCGCGCTCGTCGGCTAAAGCTTCCCGTCGACGCTCGACTATCCGCAAGTAATCCTTTTGCTCTTCGATGTTGACATCCTCACCAAAGGGTGATTTTGCGCGCAAAACCTTGAGACGACTCTTCAAATGCTCGAGACGCTGCTCGAGGTGTTTCACGTGCATCATCTTGGCGTGCGCTTCGTGTTGAAGCGCGCGTAGCCGAGAAATCGATTCATCGCGCTCCGCGCGTAAGTTTGCGTGTGCTTCATCAATCTCTCGTATAACTTCTCGCTCGCGATGGGCGAGTTGCTCGGCGTTGCCAGATGTCATGTACAGCGTGCAGTGTCGACGAGCGATTTTAAGGCGCAATAGATCAAGTCGGACTTGTAAATTATCCCGTTCACGGGAAATTTCAATCTCTCGTCGCTCGCTCCCTTCGGCTTCGACCTCGAGAATGGCGCGACTCTCCATCGCGCGAGACGCCTTGGCGGAACGTTCTCGAGCTTCGTCTTGCGCTCGAACCACCTTGCGCCCGTTACCTTGCACCTGTACGGAGAGTTCGTCGTGTTCCGACTGGCGCGTTACCAATGTTCGTTGTAAAACGACGATGGACTCTCGCAGACGTTCGTTTTCTTCGTGCGAACGCACTCCCTCGAGGCTCTTGATTTTCCTCTCCAATTGCTGCATCCGGAGAGACGCCGTATACAGCACCTCGCGCTGTTTCAGCAATTTGACCTGTGAAGCCGCTCGTCTCTCGGACAGCTGTTTATTTTGTATCATCGCGCCTTGTACTTGCATCTCCACCCGTCGAGCGCGCTCCTTTGTCTCGTGCAAACCTTCAGAGACTTGAAATAGTACATCCTTTTCGGCGCCGAGCTCCTGCTGCGCCATCCGCAGCGCCTCCAAATCCTCATCGCGCGTCTCTTGCATCCGCCGAAGCTTTTCCTCCGCCCCGGCGAGAGTGGAATCTTTATCGTTCAACTCGCGTTTCGCCTTTTCAACCTGACGTGCCTTTTCATCGCGCGCGTGTTCGTGCGCCTTGAGCGTTTCCTCGGCTTGGCATCGCTGCGTTGTCGAGCATTCGGCGCCTCGTGCCGCAGCCGCTCGCACGTGTACAGCCGTTTCGAGCGCTTGAGTCGCAGCAACTAGGTTTTCCTTGAGTTCTTGCGCCCGCTCCGCTTTTCTCCGCGCGAGTTGTTCCTTGACGCTCACCTTGGATTGAAGACTTTTGTTCTCCAGCTCGGCGTGCTTCAGTTGTTCCGCGAGAACACGAAGTTCACCTTGTTTCATGACAAGCGCCCGCGATACCTCATCCTTCATCTTTAACGTTTCCTCGATCGCCTCCTCGCGCTCGCCGAGCGTCCTCTGCGCGTTGACGAGCTCTGACTGGAGCGTCATTTGCCTCGCGTGCGCATCCTTGAGTGAACTTTGTACTCTTTGCAATTCGCATCGCAGCGCCGAAAGGTTTGACCGCGCATCATCCGCCTCAGAATGGCTCCTGTGCGCCTCCTCCGTAGCCTTGGCTAAATCCAGCTCTAGGGATTGCGTGATGCGCTCATCTTCGAGTTCGTATCGCGCGAGCGTCTCAAAGTCGCGTTCGTCGTCGTCTATTTGTTCCTCCACAATGTTGCGAATTTCATCCGCGTTGACGCCTCTCGCTTCAAACATGGCAATCGCGCGTTGATTCTCCTCAATCCGTCTCGAGTAATCGCGACATCGATCCTTTTCGTGTTCAATCATTCTCGCGTATCGTTTCCCTTCGCTCTCCGCGCGATCTCGCGTCGAGCGTTCTAAGAGCGAAAGATGCCTCTCCATCTCGAGCGCGGAGCGAGACGCGCGTAATCGCTCTCCGACGGCGTCCATCTCTCGCTTCACATCTCCAATGTGTTCGCGCATGAGAGACGTCCGCTTCTCGTGCTCCCTACACTCCGTCTTCGTCTCTCTGATGCGTCTGATTTTCTCCTGCGTCATCGCGGGAAACGAAAACGACGCCGTCCTCGGTGAGTCCTCCAATGTCTGCTTTGTGTCCAAGCGGTTTCGCGCACCTCAATCCTACTCGCGAGCGCGAGATTCGACGCATTCGCAAACCCCGGAAGCGTCACCGTCGCATCATCGCTTATCACACATCTGCGCGTTTCATCCACGTTCCCCATCGCCCGCCCGCGCGTCGCTCTAAAGTGTTGCATCCTCGAGAAGAAACTTTCTAAAAATGGCGCGTCGGCGGCGTCAACAACGCGAATGCAACATCACTCTCACTCTTCTCAACTACACATCAATCACGCTATACACGACTAACACACACAAATAAAAACATTCATCATCAATCCTCACCACCCGCCAATCGTTTCGCTTCCTCCTCTCTCGCGATATCCACCATAGCCCGAGCGGTTCGCTTCTCCAGCTTGCCCAAACGACGCTCGACGTCTCTCTTCAAGTCCCAGTTCGCCTTTTTCGGTACCAACATGGCTGGGTCGACATCCCCGACGTTCGGTTTCAACGCCATCGGACGAGCATCTTCATCATCGTCGTCGTCACCGTTCTTCGCGGGTACCATCGTCGGCGCCGTCGTCGCTGGAACGCGCGTCAGGTCGCCGTCACGCGGTAAATAATTTCTAAACTTGACCTCCTTCGCGTCGGCACGCTTCGCTTCGTTATCGTCGTCGGCGGCGGCGGCGTTCGGACGACCGGCATCCGCGCGCATCGCGCGAAGTCTCGCGCGTCGTTCCTCGGCGGTTTCCGCCATGTCGTGCGTCGTCGAACGTCGGTCGGTGGTCGACGTCTGCGTCACTCTGTGGCGCTGTGTGCAACTTCAATTCGTTTGTGACGATGCTATCGACGACGACGACGACGGCGACGATTGGGTGCGGGGCACGACGCGGACGAGTCACGGGTGAACCATCATCGTCGACGTCGTCGTCGTCGTCCTCGATGAAGACGCGTTCGCATCGCCGGGTCGCGACGGCGCGAATGATATCAAAAAGTGCGCGACAGATGCTAGATGGCGACGAGCAAGGACGACGACGTGTTTTCACCCCTTGGGCGACGTGGTGCGCGCTGACGCTCACCATCGCGACGATACCGTGTACATCGTTCGCCGCGCCGGAACCAGAAACCGCACCACCACCGACGACGACGTCGCCGTTCGTCGCCGAGTTATTGCGCCGCACCGAAGCCAATCGAGACGCCCGACGCGTCGAGCTTCAAAACAAATATTGCGCGAGACAAGCCTCCATCGGCGTCGGCGATTGCGCCGGGATCGAGCCGGAGGATTTAAAGCGCGCGTTCACCGAGAGCGAGCGCGCGTTGGACGCGAAGAGGGTAGGTGTGGACGAGTGATTCGATCGAAACGATGTCGTCATTGTAACAGAAAAAAAACGTCTCATGTGTGAACGATCCACCTACACGACGCCAGTGTGCGACGCGACGGACGCATCCTTCCGTCCGTCCATCGGCGCAGAACGGGCGCGCGCGCGTGCGTCCATCCGTCCGTTTTCATCGTTCCGGTCGTCGCGAGCGAGCGAACGAACGAACGACCGAAACACTGAAGGACGAGAGGGGAAAAAGTGTGTCAGTTTGGCCGCGGGGTAACGAACGAACGAAAGGCCGACGACGATGGACGACGACGATTCGGAGGCGACGCGAACGCGAACGCGATACGCGGCGTTGAAGAGAAAAACGCGCGCGTTACACGAAGCCAAGGTGGCGATGTCGCGACAGGCGGAACGTAAGGCGGAGAGAGAAGGAAGGAGCGAGAAGGAGTTGGACGCGTTGCGTCGGGAAACGCTAGCGTTGGAAGCGGGAAGAGACGCGGCGATGCGAGAGCTGGATGCGGAGGAAGAGGAGGAATTGGCGGCGATTGATCTCGAGGCGCGCGTTGTTGCGGAGTCTGGGGATGATTTGACGAGTTGGGCGATGCGGCGACACTTGGAAGAGGAACGAGCCAAGGCGGAGGCCGAGTCGACGGAGAAGGAGCGTAAGACGGCGACACTGACTCCGATGCGTTCGCAGGTGACGACGCGTGAGGAGGATGAGTACGTGGATGCGGATGATTATAGAACTCGGTCACCGGAAGGGACGAGTCCGCGTGGGCCGAGCGCGGTTGGGGATGAGGGCGAAGATGAAGAGGAGAAGGAGATAACTAGCGTAAACGTCGCAACCGCCGCGGCAGAAAACGCGAGAGACGCGAAGGATGAGGATGTGAGCGCGCTCAACAAGGTCATAGGGATGATGCAGAGAAAATCTGATAGGAAAGCGTTGCAGGCGCAGCAAACGGATAGATTTGAGGTGAAGAGAGGGAACGCAACCATGGCTGCGTTGGCGCCGGTGCCCGTGCCGCCAACAGTCGCCGACGAGCGGGTCGCGGCGCCACCCGTCGCGACGCCATCCTTTGAAGAAAACGTCGCCAACGCGAGCACGATGCCGGTGGTGCCGATGATGGACCCGCACGACGCTTTGCTTCAAAAGTTGAAATCCACAAGCGTTCGCGTCGGTCAACCGCCAGCTCGACAGTCTATGCAACCCGCGCTGGCGGGCGAGGCGCCGGCGAGTACGCAGTCGTCGAATCGACATCCTCAAGCGTTGACCGAACAAGAGAAGCAGGATCCATTCGCGCCTCCTAGAGGACTCGCCGCCGCGATTGATGCGATCAAGTCCAGAAGGCAACCCGCGGCACCGCCGCAAACCATCGAGAGCGCGTTCGGCATGCCACGTTTTCAAAATGAACGCGCCTCGGCGCCAGCATCGAAATTTCAGCAACGACAAGGCGGCGCGGCGCGCGACAGTGTGTTCGCACCAGATGCCCCGTTGGAACGCCCACCCGCGGCACCCGTGCGCGTTGAGCCGAACCCGTATTTGTTATCCGAGGAAGACACACGACCGGCGTTGCGACGACGTTTCGGCTTGCCGCGAGGTCGAGAGCAAAAGGCGGATAACGCAAACGGAAGAGACGTGGACCACACCAAGGCGATTGGTTTCACAGATGCGAACCAGTCTGCTCGACACGACATGGCTCTGACGCCCTCCAACCAGCAGGTCTCGTCGGCATACCAACAGGGTGCGGATTCCGACTCGTCTCCCAAGGCAGTCAATTTGAAACCGAAAATTCCGAGAGCCTTAGTGCCACGAATCGACTTTAAGATTTCAGAAGTGCGTTCCTTGTTCTCCTTTGCCCGACACGGCAGATACGGAGAGCTCAAGAAGCTCGTCATGAAGGGTGTACCAATCGACGCCAGAGATGAAATGGGCAACTCGGCGCTCATCGTCGCGTGTCAAAATGGTCAAGGCAGATGTGTGAAACTCTTGGTTCGAAGCGGTGCCGATCCAAACTTACAAAACAAACAAGGAAACACCGCCTTACACTACTCCGTACACTTTCGTTTCGATGCCGTTTCGGATTTCCTTCAACGCCACGGCGGTTTGACCAACATCCAAAATGCCCACGGCCAAACGTGCTTTGAATTCGTCGGCTAACCCGAGCGCGTCTCGATCGCTTGGTGTAATCTAATCATTAGCATTCGTCGTTTATTTGTCAACGCGCGCTTCATTTGCGTTCCATTTGCAATTTTTCGCCGCGCGTGACGACGCTGGTCCAATCTTTTTCTGCAGCTCTCAATGTGAAGAAGAGAAAATGCCCTTCAGCTAAGAAGCCGTGGCACCGCACACACGCACTCGCGGACGGACGCGCGCGCGCGTCCCGACGACGACCCGAACGATCGCAGACTGCGGGAAAGAGCCTCGTCGGATCGTCGTCGTCGTCGTCGTCGTTGACGGACATGTCGTCATCGACGCGTCGTCGAACGACGCGAGCAAGCGCGGCTGAAGAAGCAGCGAAAAAGACCCGCGACGCCCCGGAAGCGAAGAAACGCGCGCCGACGCGTGGTCCCTTTGTGCTCCCGGGGACAGAGAATGGCGAGAACGCAAAGAAGAAGTGTTCGGCGTGGTACTGCGCGATGTGCGACATTGACGAAGCGCCAGATTGGATGATTTTCAATCGGCATATTCGCACAGGGTATCGCGTGCACACGCGTTGGTTAGGAGCCACGAGGTCGATATTCATGGCGCACAACGAGACGATTAACATCTGGAGTCATTTGTTGGGGTTTTTGATGTTTCTCGCGTTGATCGGGAAGACGTTCGTGATGGCGCAGAGCGGGGTGGGGTTGGCGGCGCCGCCGGCGCACTGGGTGACGGGAGCTGACCTGGCAAAGATTGAGCGGATACAATTCGCCACAAAATGGCGACAGGAGATTAAAAAGGATTGGGATGAGATTCACGCGATTGATGTCGCTCTCCACACGAGCGTGGATCAAGAACCGCTCGATGGATCGGCGCACGACGTCTTCAAAGAGGTTCGAGCAGAGTTGCTCGACGTCACGCACGAGCTTGCCGAGCACTTGAAAAAAGGCGAAGAAGCCTTTAGAGCGGAAAACCGGCGAGACGTTTTGCAGAAGAATCTCGGAGGGGCCGAAAATGCTTTGGATAAAATGGAGCGTAAGGGTGGCGAAGAGTACAAAGCCATCTCTGGGTACTGTGACGCGCTGAGGAAGAAGCTCGTCGTGTTGAAGAAGCACATACAATTCGTGCCCGACGATCCGGAACCGGCAAAGCCCGTGACGCGTTGGCCCATGTACTTGTTTTTGGGTGGAGCGGTCCTTTGTTTATTCTTCAGTGCGTTGTGCCACACATACTGCTGCGTCGGTCTCGAAGAGAGCGAACGCATGTGGCGCTTGGATTATCTAGGCATTGCCATTTTGATTGTGGCGAGCTTCTATCCAATGGTTCACTACTCGTTTTATTGCCTCCCGGGCTGGCGTGACATGTACTTGACTGGAATCACCACCTTGGGTTGTTTGGCGGTGATTCCGACGTTCCTACGAGCCTTCCAAAAGGCGGAATACGCTCCTTTGCGCGCATCATTATTCGTCGCGCTCGGCTTGTTTGGCGTCTTTCCCATTTTTCAACAAGTATTATTCGTTTGGAAGGTTGTTCCGACGCCGATGATGGAAGCTTTCGCGTGGGAGATGGCGATGGCGTTCGGTTACATTTGTGGAGCTGTTTTGTACGCCAAAGCTATCCCAGAATGCTGGAAGCCCGGGGCGTTCGATTTTTTTGGTTGTAGCCACAATATTTTTCATTTTCTTGTCGTTTTTTCGGCGTATTGCCACTACAGAGCTAGCATGATTTATCTGACGTGGCGAGACAACTACACCTGCGACGCCGATCACGAACTGTTGTTGGATTGGTACCATCTCGCAGCCCATTTTAGATATCCACAAATCTAATTCTGTAATTTCATCTCATCGTTGCATATCATATTCCACCAGTTTTCACGTGCATATCGTTGAGGAGAGACCGTGGCGGTTAGAGGGGAGAGGAGCGACGCATTAAACAAAATCGGTTGACTGTTGTATTAAGAAATGAGAAACCAAAACCAGCTCGCTCGAACACGCTGCATTTAAAGCTTGTCCTCGTACTCGCTGAGCGGCGGGATCTTATCCTTGCTACCCTTACGCTTACGGATGTCCGTGACAATCTTGCCAGCTTGGGAATCCGGGTTGAGCGGATCGCTAGAAAGCATATCCCAGTGATCGAACACACATTGCGGGAACGCTTGGCCAGAGGTCGCGGCACGGAGAGTACCCGTGAAGCCGAAGGACTCCATGACCGGCAAGTACGCCTTGATGTTGTAAATCGGGGTACCCGGGCGTTGGATTTCTTCGATGACCATACCACGCTTTTGCGTAACGGTGGAGTAGATGCCACCGAGAGCTTGCTCCGGAGCTTGGATTTCGACCAAGTAGACCGGCTCGAGGAGGCGCGGCTCCGCAGTGAGGCAGGACGCATAGAGGACGCGACGGCACGTCGGGATGATTTGTCCACCACCACGGTGAATGGCATCCGTGTGGAGCACGACATCGTGGATTTCGAACTTGATGCCACGCATGTTTTCTTCGGCGAGGACACCTTCCTTGGTCGCCCATTGGAACGCGGCAACGCAAGAATCCTTGATTTCGTTGAGGTACTGGACACCCTTACACATGTCGACGATGAGGTTCGGGCCGGTGGTGTCCGGACCGAAGCACCAAATCTTCTTGGCACCGAGATCCTTGTCCCAGCCGTACTTGTCAGCCAAGAAACGACCACGAGTCTTCGGGTCGTCACGCGGGGTGACTTCACCGTTGTCGATAGCCTCGGCGAGACCTTCATCCATGGCGACAGCTTGGAAGTAAAGGCGGTTGTGCTTGTTCGGAGACTTGGACATGCAAATGTGGTCAGAGGTGCCGTTCACGGTTTCACGGAAGGACACAACCGGGTCGGAGATGCGGATTTCAGCACCACCCATGAAATCTTCTTGAAGATCCTTCAAGCAAATTTCGAGGTGAAGCTCACCGGCACCGGCGACAATGTGCTCACCAGTTTCTTCGATTTGGCATTGAACCATCGGGTCAGACTTGGAGAGACGCTTGAGACCTTCGACGAGCTTCGGAAGATCTTGAGAGTTCTTACACTCAACAGCGACGCGGACGACCGGTGAGACGGAGAACTTCATCGCCTTGATAGTGTGGGCGTCGACATCCTTTTCACCAGTAATGGTGGCGTTCTTTTGGATGAACTGATCGAGGCCAACCATAGCGACGGTGTTACCGCACGGCACGTTGTCAATGGCGTCTTGGCGGCGACCCATGCACAAAACGGTACGCTGGATGGACTTGATGTACAAGTCCTTCTTGTCACCCGGGACGTAGTTCGGGCCCATGATGCGCACCTTTTGGCCAGTGTTGACGGTACCAGAGAAGACACGACCGAAGGCCAAGAAGCGGCCCTTATCGGCGGTTGGGATCATCTTGGAAACGTACAACATGAGCGGACCATCCTTGTCGCACTCACGGATCGCGTTGGCGTAAACGTCATCGAGCGGACCTTCGTAGAGAGTGTCGGCACGGTACTTTTGCGCGGTGGCCGGGGACGGCAAGTGGTAGATAATCATCTCAAGAAGGGCAACGTCGGCCGGCAACCAGGTTTGCATGACACGCTTCATCAACGGCTTACCCATCAAGTCGAAGTCAGCCGGCTTGAGCTTGTCCTTGACTTGGAGCTTTTCGAGCATCGGCCACAAGGTGTCCTTGTTGTCGTTCATGGCGGCATCAATGACACGGCGGATCGGCTCGTAGCAGAATTGGACGAACGCACGCATGCAGGTCTTGGAACCAGTGTTCTTCTTAGTCCACTTGCGTTCCTTCGGGTCGAAGAAGTTGTCGCCCCAAAGCTTGGCCATCATCGCATCTTGTTCGACACCGAACTTGGCAGCGTACATCTTGGCGAAGACAGTCAAGGTGAAAGCCCAGTTGTGGAGACCGGCGGAGAAGCACACGGTACCCTTCTCCGGGGCAACTTGGACATCGCCGAGAGCTTCATCGGTGTAGGTGGCCATGATAACGTTGGCGTTCTCAATGACGCGGCAGAAGTTTTGGTAAGCTTCTTCACCATCGAGCATAAGCTCGAGGAAGCAACGGTCAAGCTTGTTGACAGTCATAACCGGCTTAATGCGTTCACCGAGCGCTTGACGAAGCACGGTTTCGGTTTGCACGCAGACACCTTCGACGCAATCAACAACGACGAGCGCACCATCGGTAATACGGAGCGCAGCAGTCACCTCAGAGGAGAAATCAACGTGACCCGGAGAGTCAATCAAGTTGATCAAGTAGTTGTTACCGTCACGCTCGACATTCTTCGGGAGACGGGCGAGGTCTGCATCAGACATTTGATAGAACAAAGAGATACCAGTGGACTTGATCGTAATGCAACGATCTTGTTCATCTTGGCGGGTGTCCGTAAGACGGGCGTCGCCGGCGTTTTCTTGGGCAATGATACCCGCGGCGGCGACGAGAGAATCCGTAAGCGTAGACTTACCCTGTGAGCGTCATGGAAAAGGCAGTGAACGCGCGGTACACATCGTCAGTCTTCTCGTCATTGCCCTCGTGTGTCTTTCAATCGCAGTCATCGCTCGAGCGTCGCGATTATTCGCCGATAATAAATTCCAAAACAGGTCTTTCCCGAGCATAGGGTCCACGTCGAGCGAGTGGATACTTTTCCCCATC
>Ga0181589_10005322_pt1 | contig 10308 bp, 6 predicted proteins | sample 071ome_25_FD_132444 | JGI IMG/M metagenome (GOLD analysis project Ga0181589, IMG submission 132444) | Coastal salt marsh microbial communities from the Groves Creek Marsh, Skidaway Island, Georgia - 071410BT metaG (megahit assembly) | ecosystem: Environmental > Aquatic > Marine > Intertidal zone... | reverse complement strand
GGCCGTCGGCGGGGCCGAGGGCACCTGCTCCGTGTGGGATACGCGATGGGCCTTTGAAGGCGCGTGATGATGCAGTGGCGAGTGCGGTGTAAATATGAAATACCACACGCGAGGTATTCTAGTTCATCCTGCTAACCGAGGGGGGCTCCGTTTGTGGTCCGACCGCACGAGACGACGGTTATCTCTCCTCCTCTCCACCTGCTCATCGTCCTCCCCGTCGTCCTCCTTCTTCTTGATGTCCTCGTAACACTTCTGCGCAGTCGCCGGGGTGAGGAAACCGTACCTCTTGGCCAGGCTGAGCCAATTGACGCTCCCGTCCGCGTTCGTGCCGCCACGCCCCACCGTCCTCTCCCGCAGCCTGTCGTCCTCCACCAGCTTCACCAGCTCCAGCTTGGCCTCTGGCGTCCAGCTGCCTCGCATCCGCTTCGGCTTGCGTTTCATCGACACCCGGCCTGGCGATGGGGCGATGGGGCGATGGGGCGATGGGGCGAAGGAACGCGAGTGAGTCGGAGAGTCGGAGTGCGGCGAGAGAGAGCACACGTCACATACCGACGGCAAGGGACCCCCACTCATCGGCAAGTGGCGGCGGTAGATGCCGAGCGAGATCGATGAGCTCGTCGACCTCATCGGGAAGTTCAAGCGTCGCGCCCTTTTCGAGCAGGGTCATCCTGGCGGTTGCGATGACGAGCGAAAGGCAAGGTAACCGTGAGGGAGCCGGGCGGGCGGGTGTGTGTGTGTGTGTGTGTGTGGGTCGTCGACGACACATACTTCAGAAAGAGATAGTACGAGACCGTGTCCACGAGCGTCAGGAGAGAGTTAACGGTAAGGAGAGATCTCTAGAGATCTCTACTAATTAGTAGGTCGCTCGCTGCTGAATGCAAACGCCGGTGACTGAGTCATGCCGCGGACGCCAACGGGACTGCTGACTGACTGACTGACTGACTGACTGACGATATTGCCGACGACCGACTGGTGGTCCAGCGGGTCGCCATTCGTCCCGGTCAGACTCCCACCGTCCATGTGGAACCTCTTCAGGAACCCGATGCTCGCGAGCGTAGGGCTCGAAGGAACCGACACGGTCCAGGGACTCAAGACGATCGACCGCCTGCGAGCCGCGCAGCTTCTCGACCACGGCGCCCCATCGAGCCGGACGCCAAAGACGAAACCCGCCTCGAGGCGGTCCTACAGGCGATATAAGGGTCCCTTCATCGAGTTTCTCGGGGTCGACGAGTTTCAGCGGGACCCAAAGGCGTGGGCGGACTTTTTCGGGACGACGCCTACGGCGGCGGCGACGGCGGCCAGGACCTTTGACGTGCCGGGGAGCCTCGACGCCTTGTTCGAACGGTTCGACGAAAACATCGTGTGTTTTCTGGCCAACTACCTCCGGGTCGGGGCGGCCATCCTGCTGCTGTGCACGTACCTCCGCCCCAAAGCGGTGTTTGGCATCGCGCTCATGGCGTACAACGTGTACACTGGCTACCGTGCCCTGGCGACGCCGTCCGCACCACAGTCCCGACACGCCCGGACCACCACCACCCCGCCCGCCCCGGCCAACCCGGCGATCGCCATCCTGACGTGGTTTGTCATGGTGTACAGCAAGTGCGTTCCGATCGTCGCACTGGCCCTACTGTTGTCCGCGATCTCGATCTCTCTGCACGCGAGCCTGCGACGGACGGTCTCCGAGACGCGGTGCCGCACCGGGGCGAAGGACAACGTGTCTTTCTCGTTCAGACAAGTGTGGAAGGTGCGTCTGATGATTATACGACTATTCTCCGACTCTCCTCGTCTCACGCTCGCGCCACGAGCTTCCCTCCTTCGCTCGCTCTCTTGTTCGCCAGGGCCAACCGCGAGAGTCAAGACGACTGCTGCGGGAAGGCTGGCATGCGACCACGCACAACGCATCAGGATGGACCCAGAGCGCTCGAAGATGGATCTACTACTACGGCCTCCGCGCCGCCGACTGGATCCGCGATGCTACGAGCCGAATCGGATGGAACAAGCGCACGAGACGGCGGCGGCCAGCGGGCGCCTGATGACCGTCCTCTCCGTTACACCCACAGTATGACTGCGTTCAACACACAAGTCGTCGTCCACGGCACCGTCAGTCGACCATTCACCGCCACCACCGCCACCACCGCCACCACCGCCACCACCGCCACCTCATATCCTCCGCTTTTTCTTCGGACCAGCGATCTGCTTCTTCTCCTGCGGTGCCTCGTCAAAGTGTTTCAGGCCCTTGTCGTCGAATATCTTCTGGATTCCGTCCATCTCCCGATCCAGCCGCCTCTGCTCCTTCTTGTTGGCGAGCTTCCTGGCCTTCTTCGACAATGCGGCGGGCGCCTTGTCCTCCTCGGGATCCTCCTCAACGTCGCTCGCCCCGTCCACACCACCGTAATAGTCGTCATAATAGTCGTTCGACGATTGCATCATCCGTCGCTGGACCTCCGTCGGCACCACCACGTCGCCTGGTGCCGAGGCTGAAACCGGCGGCAGTGCCGTCTCCTCGCGCTGGTCCCCGTCTGTCGCTCGTGCGTCGATTGCCGTCCCAGAAAAGTACGTGGCCGGCTTTTTGTTGGGCATCGAGGCCCCCGCAGTCCCCCCTGTCCCTTCCTCTTTCGTGGCAGTTGCCACGTAGTCCGTCCCGGCGTCGCCGAAAATATCATCGCTGTCTTCCTGTTCTTGTTGTCCTCGTTGTTCTTGTTGTTGTTGTCGTCGTGCGCCGCTAACGTTCGGCCCCATTCCCGTGTTCCTGTCCTCGTCCACAGTGTCATGAGCGGCCACCTGCTCGTCGGCGGGTTTCTTCTTCCTGCCGCCGCCGCCGCAATAGCGCATGATGGTGCAGATCTCATTGACCACCGCGTTTGGCAGGGGCTTCCGCTCCGCCCGCTCTGCCGCCGACTCGACGTTGCCTTCCTCCTCCCCGTCACGTACGAGACCGCCCCGTTTCCGAATGACCGGAATTTCGTACGCGTCGGCCTGCCTGTACACGTACGACGTCGACCCCACCGACGCCTTTCTACTCGACGACTTCCCGTCCTTGGTCACCTCGAGCAGGGCTGCTTCGATCGCCCGCGCCAACTGCCGGCCCTGCTTGCCGGCCCCCGAGGCAGTCATCGATGTCGATGTCGTCGTTGTCGTCGTCGTCTTTCCCAGAGCATATCGTTCGTGATTCGCCGCGTCCTCCTCGCCCATTTCGCCTCTCGAGTCCGAGTCCGAGTCCGCTCCCTGCCCCTTCCCGCCCCCTCGCCCCCTCGCCTGCCCTTTCTCCGCACGCGCCTTGGCGAGCAACCCAAAGTCCAATCCCTTCATCTCCAAGGGGTCCTCCCCCAGGTCCTCCACCCCTTTCCGACGAAGCTCTGCACGGTCCACGTACTTGGCATGAATCTCGTCCAGCCTGTTCGGTTTGGCACGAGGTTTGCCGTCGTTGTCCTCCGTTGCTTTTGCTTCCCTCCTCTGGTCTTGCTCCAGTTCCGAGACCCGCGGCGGCTCCTGCACGACCCGCGGCTTGTCGAGCAGCTTCCTGAAGTCTTCGTTGTCCATCGCGGCGAGCGAGCGAGCGAGCAAGTCGTCCTCCGCCAGTGGGACTCTGGCCGCGACTCTGGAACGAATTTGGACTGCGCAGTTTGGAGTCCGCTAGCGGAGCCAGCTGGCTCAAACTCGAATTGATCGCACGGATACTCCGCCACCACTACTCCGTGCATTAATTCACCGCCGTCCGGCCGTCCGAATAGAGACCGGCGCGAAGTTCGAGTTCGTTGAACAGGAGCAATTTGCAGACAGAAATGTCGAGGCCAGGTCCGTCTTTCGCGACCGACTCGCCGCGACCGCGATCCATACATTGTCAGCACCACGACGCCATCGGCCCATATCCCCGCAATCACGTCCCGAGAGACGGTCCAGCGTGCACATGCGACGGTCCACGCCTGCTGCACCGCCAACGACTCGTGGCCACTCCCTCCGTTCTGTCAGTAATACCCCTCGCTCACACGCCCACCGTACGTCCATATGTATCCACACACAGAGTTCCCCCCTCGGGCGTTCCCAGACACGGTCGACGCCGCGATTCGCCTGGCAAGCGCCGGCAGACTGCCGGTGCTCGGCCTCGCCCTCGGCGTGGCATTCAAAAAAGTCGGGGCGACCTACGGAAGTTTTGACGCCGCGTGGAAGGCCGCGCTGCGGTCTCCCGTGGGCGTCGACGCGCAGAGGCTGGTCGGATTCTTCCAGAGCAACACGGGGTCCTTGATGGTCCTCCTGGCGGGCGTCGGGCTGCTGTGGTTGGTTCAGCGCTGGGTCAAACGGGAACGGACCTACCTGGTCGACTTGGAGTGTTTCAGCAACATTCCAGAGCTTCGCGTGCCGTACGAAGCGTTCGAGTCGCAATCGAGGCGGAAGAAGTGCTTTTCGGCCGACGCGATGGACTTCCAGATGCGGATGTTGAACAAGAGCGGGGTGGCACACGAGACGATGTTCCCCAGCGGATTGTATATGGACCCTCCTGAGACGGGCATGGCGTCGGCAAGAGAGGAGGCCGAGATGGTGCTGTTCAGCTGCGTGGAGAACCTGCTGAAGAAGACGGGCCTGAAGGCGAGGGATATCGACGTGCTGGTCGTCAACTGCTCGCTGTTCAACCCGACGCCGTCGCTGTCGGCGATGATCATCAACAAATTCAAGATGAGGACCAACATCGAGTCGTACAACCTGGGAGGCATGGGATGCAGCGCGGGGCCCATCTCGATCGGTCTGGCAAAGCGCCTGCTTGGGTCCCTCAACAGGGGTGGGTATGCGCTCGTCGTGTCCACGGAGAATATCACCCAGAACTGGTACCAGGGTAACGAGCGGTCGATGCTGATCCCCAACACGATCTTCCGGATGGGCGGGGCGGCCATGCTGCTCACCAACAAGAAGACCGAGGCCAGCAAATCGCTGTATGAGCTCGAGCACGTCGTCCGCGTCCACTTAGGGGCGCAGGATGACGCGTTCAGGTGCGTGTATCAGCACGAGGACGCAGACAAGAAGATCGGCGTCGAGCTGAACAAGGACCTTGTCAACGTGGCGGCTCGGGCGCTCGAGGTCAATCTGACGAAAATGGGCCCGCTCGTTCTCCCGCTGGGCGAGAAGCTGGCATTTGCCGCCAACTGGATCGCCCGGAAGGTGTTTGCAGCCAAGCTCCAGCCGTACATCCCGCGCTTCAACAAGGCGTTCGACCACTTCTGCCTGCACGCTGGCGGTCGTGCCGTTGTCACGGGCCTGAGCCGCCAGCTTAATCTCAGCGAGGACAAGATGGCCCCGTCGGCCAACGCGCTGCACTGGTACGGCAACACGTCGAGCTCGACAGTCTGGTACTCGTTCAGCTGGATCGAGACGGTCCAGGGCGTCGCCAAGGGCGAGCGGGTTTGGCAGGTCGCCTTCGGCTCGGGATTCAAGTGCAACTCGTGCGTTTGGAGGGCGCTGAAGACAATCAAGCGCGAGCACGGCGCGTGGAAGCACATTGCCGGCCAGGAGACGAGGGCGGTCGAAACGATCCTCAAGATCGAGGAGGAGAGCCGGCTCGAGCGGGCCAAGAAAGCCAAGGCCGAAGGTTGAGGGGTCATTCGTTTATTCCTTAGATAGATATAGCATAAAGGTAGGCCTCCATATCATAGTCCGTCCGGCGCAGAGTGGCTAACGAACGCTGCCGTTCGTTCAAACACTGCTGAATTGTTCCCCGGTGTTCTTTTCCCCAAATGCCACGCGGTAGTCACAGAGACAGAAAGACAACAGCAGGCGCGACCATCTCGACGACGAAGCCCTCAAAGCGGGATTTTTCGCACGGGTGCCCTCATCTGAAGGCCTATTGCGCGCGCATCGAGGGCCAGCTCCTTTCGACCCTCCATGCGCTGGCGAGCTCGGGCGGGGGACCTGGCGAGCGATCGAGGGCGACGGCCTGCACCGAGTGCTCGTTACAGGGTGACAGCCCGGAAGACCTCAGATCGAAGCACCGCCGGAAAAAGTCGCGACACGCAATCTGCTTTGACCGGGCACGGATGCAGTTCTACTGCTCCGAGTGCGAGGACTACACCTACTTGGAGGAGTATGAGGCGATTTCGTTCGCTGCCGGTCTCGGCTTTCGCGGCGAGCTCGGGGCGCTGTCCGAGCTGGTGACCGACGTCGTATCCCGGCGTCACCCCAAGACGGAGAGTCCGGAAGACAAGGCAGCCGAGGGACTGCGCCAAAAGCCCGCCGAAAGCCCGTCGGTCGACGGGTTTCATGACATCAATGGTATCAACGACATCAACGACATCAACGACATCAACGACACGAACGACATCAACGACGCGGCGGGATACGAGGCCATCGAGCCTTCGGACGGTTTTCCGATCGGACTGCGCGGGCTCAACAACCTCGGCAACAGCTGCTTTGCGTCCTCCATACTGCAGGCTTTCATCAGGACGCCCATGCTCGCCGAGTACTACCTGAGCGCGAGGCACTGCGAGGCGAACTGCCGGGTCTCGGCGGAGGGCGGGCACTGCATCGAGTGCCAGCTGGACAAGGTGATCTCGAACGTCTTCAGCGGGAACCGATTGCCGTACTCGCCGGCTGAGTTCCTTCACACCTGGTGGATGATGGCCGGCGACGTCCTCAGCGGGTACAAGCAACAGGATGCTCACGAGTTTTTTCTGTTCATCCTGCAGATGCTGACGGGCCACCCGGACAGCATCGCGACGTCCCTGTTCATCGGGCAGGTCCAGTCCCGCGTCTTCTGCCAGGGTTGCGGCAGGAATTCCGTCCAGAAGGACGAGTTCTCTCACCTGTCTCTGGACGTCTTGCCGTCGGGGAGCCTGGTGCCGCCGGCGATCGCGCCGCGGGCCAAGCAGAACCCGGTCGCGCCCAGAAAAAAGGGCGCCAGAGGCGCCGCGGCCAAGAGCGCCGCGATGAAGGCCGCTGCGATGGCTTCCGCTGCGGCTGCAGCCGCGGGTTCGGGATCAGAGTCGGCTGCTGCCGCGACCGCGACTGCAACCGCGAAGGCCAAGACGCCGGCCAAAGCGGCGCTCACTCCCCCCAAAGCAACCAAGACGATAAAAAAGACCGAAACCTCCTGGAATCACCCAGCCCTCGAGGGATATCTCCGATGGCCCGGAGACTCGCTGATCGGCTGCCTGCGTCGCTTCACGTTTGCAGAGATCCTCGACGGGACCTCGGACGACTGGCGCTGCACAGAGTGCAACAGCGGCAACAGCGGCAACGGAAACAACGGAAACAACGGAAACAAGGGAAACTACAGCGACAACAGCGACAACGCGTCCGCCTCTCGCGCCATCAAGCAGACGTCCATCACCAAGCTACCTCCCGTGCTGACAATGCACCTGAAGCGCTTCGATTTTCTCAGCGGCCCCAAAGCGGGCCCGACCAAGATCGAGACCTTTGTGTCGTTCCCGCTCGACGGGCTGGACATGTCGCCGTATCTGACGTCGAGGATAGACCTCGGTCGGCACGGAGTCGGCGCACATCTCGAATTCCTGTACGACGCCTTCGCCGTCGTGTGTCACAGGGGGACTTGTTCGGGCGGACACTACGTGTCGTACGTCCGGGTGGAAGACCGATGGTACCTGTGCGACGACGCGTTCATCATCGAGGTCTCGAAGAGCGTCGTCGAGCAATGTCAGGCCTACCTGGTGTTTTACGCGTTGAGACAGAATTCCACGCAGCTGTGAGTCGAAGTTCGGCGGGGGCCCGGGAGCCGGCCATTGTGTTGTGATTTCGCCTGCAAGAGACCTCGCAATAGACCATTTCATGCCCCGTGCGGCATCGCTTTGGAAACTATACACCGACAGCAGCCATAGGGACGCGGAAACGGGCACGACCGTACGCCTTTTCGTCCCACGAGAGGGGGGGGGCAAACTGCGCATTTCAGTGGGGACGAACCCGGTCTTCAATTTTGAATCCATCTCGAACCATGGTGAAACTGAGTCGCTTTGCGGCAGTCAATCCCCACGAGGATGATGTGGACAACGAAGCGTTCTCGAAAACGCTCGAGGCCGAGGCGGCAGAGATGATCCAGCTGTACCAGGCAGCGATCGAGTTGTCCTTCAACCGAGAACACAAACTCGCCGAGGAGCAGTTCAAGACCCTGCTGGACAACGAGCTGGTCGTGAGCGGGGCGACCGAAGAGCTGCAACAGCTGCGAGTGCTCTCGAGGAAGAACCTGGCTCTCGCGGTTTTGAAGCAGGAAGGCAGGGAGCGGGAGGCGTTGGACTTGCTGCAGGTAGCGATCAAGAGCAGTCCCGACGACGTGGGTCTTATCGACAAGTTTGCCACCCTGGCGGCCCGCCTCGGGGAGTGGGCGGCATCCAAGGATGCGTTCGTGTCGGGCCTGAAGCGGGACCCGACCCATCGCACGATGCAGATCAAGCTGCGGGAAGTTCTCGCGCACCTGAACGACCACGTGGCATTGGCGGGAAGCATTCCGGCAAGCACCCTGCTGCGAGACCTGCCAGCAGTCTCACGCGCGTCCATTCCCATCAAATTCGGAATCGAGACGCCCAGGAAGGTTGTTGTCGAGGTGTCTGATTGGATCGGCCTCCTGCGGCACGCCGGGCGCCTCCGGTCGTCGTACCGAGCGGGATGCCCGATGATCGAGGTCCAGGTCCAGGTGCACGAAGAAGACGTGGAGATAGATCTGGGTCTCGACGAGGATGACGCTGACGCCGACGCCGACGCCGACCCCGACGTCGAGGACGGTGCCGCTGCCGATGCCAACGGTGCCGATGACGCGGTCGATGATGCAAACGGCAACACGAACGACGACGACAACAGCGATGCGGTCGCGGAAATCGGCGGACCGACGACGTCCCCGAATCGGGCCTCAAAGCGACGGAGGTCGTCGATGGGCGGCGACCCGAGGGCCTCCACGGCCGTTCAGTACGGAACCGGGGCCTGGAATGGGGGCATCGACCTTCAAGAACAACACAGGCTGAACATGCTGGACGAACTGTCCGTGTTCGTGGGGGATCCGACGCCAGACTTCTTCCGGGAAGTCGAGGCGTCGCAGGGCACTGACGATGCCCAGTCCGTGCTCCCCCGGCACAACTCGACCAGCATGCTACTTTCATGCGGCGACATTGAGTGGGCTCTCGACGCGCTCTGTGACCTGCTGGTCATGTACTTTTCCCAGTCGCCTTCGTTGGCCAAGCTCAAGGAAGACGACGGGAGGCTCCTGATGGACCTGATCGAGGCGATGGAACGGGAGCTGCCCACGGAGAACGTCATCACGATGGCAGAATGGGTGATCGAGAAGTTCTGCGACGTCATGGAGAAATCTCTCGGCAGATCTGGCAGGGGGTTCCCGGACGACGAGACAGGGGCGACCGACATCCAGCGCCTGCAGGCGCTCTCCGAACGGCTCCTGCTGCGCGTTGCCGTCGATGAGGCAATACGTCGGCGCGGCGCAGAGACCGTCGACGACGCCGGTATGGACTTGGACCGAGCCGGCGATGATGGGGGAGGCGCCAACGTAGACGCCAACGCAGAGGCCGACGCCACCGTCGTGGCCGTGCGGTACTTGTTCGCCCGAGGAAAGCTGATGCAGGCACTGGACGAGACAGAGAAAGCAAAAGAATGCTTCGCAGAGTGTCTCGCGATCCTCAATATGGCCGACCTCCGGGTGCAGCTCGACCATCTGCAGGACACGATCATCTCAGCGTCCAGGGTGCGCTTCATCCTCGAGTCTGTGGACATCTACTCGGAGATGGGCAAGATCAGAAGCCAGTCCGAGGACAAAGCAGATCTTCAGAAGCGTCTCGTGACCCTGTCATCCAAGGTACTCTCCGGCCAAGAGACCGAGTCCTTCATGCTGAGCGTCGACCCGACCGGTTGGAAGAACATTCTGGCGGCTATGATCGATGCGTCGGTCAAGAGCAGCTACGCATCCACCAGCTTGCGGTGCCAAATCAGGCTGCTGCACGCGCTTCTACCGAAAGGAACCACCGAGGAGGTCGAGGCGGCGCGCAGCGACCCTTGGAAGTTCCTCGAGCCCCTCTTCAAAGTGTCCTTCACGTCCCGGCTGCTGAACGCCACGCAGTTCGACCGAGTCGTTTATGAGGCAGCCCTCGAGGACATGAGACTGGATGACTACGAGAAGAACATGCTTTGGGACGTCCTGCGGAGGTTACTCGTGATCATGCACGCGTGCCACGCGTTCCTGTCGCCAGCCGGGCCGGCCGGGCCATGCACCTCTGCCGGCCCTTCTGCCGGCCCTTCTGCCGGCCCTTCTGCCGGCCCTTCTGCCGGCCCTTCTGCCGGCCCTTCTGCCGGCCCTTCTGCCGGCCCTTC
>Ga0181589_10005313_pt1 | contig 10317 bp, 5 predicted proteins | sample 071ome_25_FD_132444 | JGI IMG/M metagenome (GOLD analysis project Ga0181589, IMG submission 132444) | Coastal salt marsh microbial communities from the Groves Creek Marsh, Skidaway Island, Georgia - 071410BT metaG (megahit assembly) | ecosystem: Environmental > Aquatic > Marine > Intertidal zone... | reverse complement strand
GGGATTGGTTAAGGGATATGTAGATGGTACTTTTAAACCATCTCGTGATATCTCGCGTGCTGAGGCTATAAAAATAGTGGCTGAGGCTGAAGATTTTGATTTAGACATGAATTTTACAGAAAAATTTAGCGATGCTTTGGAAATCGATTGGTTTTATAAGTATGTCAATTCTGCTAAGTCTCTAGGGGTGTTGCCATTTAGTTCTTTTTTAGATCCTGGTAAGTTTATCACTCGGGCTGAATTTTCGGAGGTGTATGCTCGAACTTTGCAGTTAGATACTGATTTATCAGAAGGTGATCTTGCTACCAGTCCTAAAACCGATCCTGCAGGGGACATTGAAGCAGATCCTGCAGGGGACATTGAAACCGATCCTGCTGGACAAGTAGATCCAGATTCTACAAATGCCGATTTGCAGCAACCTGCTGTCAGTAGCCAGGATTTAAAGGGTTTTGACACTGTTATTAAAAAGGATAGTTATGATAACTTTAGTTTTGATTTCGATATTCCTACAGTTTTTATAAAGGATGAGGTCTATAATTTTTCTGGTTCTGTTGGCTCTGATTTTGATTTTGCTTTTGCTGTTTTGGTTCAAGAGGGAAGTGACAATCAGAACTTTATTGCTAAAATGAATGATAGAAATTTCAACATCGACATGAAGTTTTTGGATGATGGTGATTATAAACTTGGTTTTATTGCTGGTAATAGTGGCAAAACAAAAGTTTTTCCTATAAAAGTTGTCAGTTCTTTGCCGCCGGGTACATCTGCAGTAGAATCGGTATCATTGACTGAAGATGTGAATTTGGGATTTAGAAACTTTGAACCAGGAGTCTTTTTACCAGATGCTCAGGCTTTTAAGGTTTTGGAGGTTAAACAAGGATCTAAAAAAGAAACATTGATGACACGTCAAAATCGGCAGTTCTTGCCGATTGATTATACTGATTTTGATTCTTTTCGTGAGGGGGAATTTGATGTTGAGGTAAAATATATGGCTTATGTTGTACAAGATGGTGAGTTAGTTGTTTCTCAATCGAATAAGGTCTTTGATGAAAAAATTGATGGTGTTTTGCATCATTTTTCTAGTATTGATAAAAATTTAAATAATCTAGAATTACCTAACACTTTTGTTGCTGGTCAGGCCGTGAGTTTTGGTTTTGATTCGACTTTGGATATTAGTACAAATGTCTATTTTATTAAGCCGGATGGCTTGGTCGATACTTTCCGTGACGGTTTGCTGAAAGCCGGTAACTCTTATTCGTACTCGTCTAGTTTGGAGCAAGATGGCACCTATATTTTGGAAGTTAATAATTCAGCTGGTCTGGCTGTGATCAATCATCCGATTTATCCTGTGGGGAGTTTTCCTTTGGTGGGTGAGTATTTTGATGATTTTGAATCTGAGCAAGATGGAGTCTTTAGCGAATCTGATCAGAAAGCTTATACCTTGGCACTTATCAACCAAGAACGTGCTAAATATGGTTTTGGCCCAGTGTCATTACAAGATGATTTGTCGAGTTTGGCTCGTTTGCATGGTAACGATATGATTGATCGCAATTACTTTGCTCATGTTTCTTTGGATGGTCTGACGCCTAATGATCGTCGTGTGAGAGAGGGCATTGCCACTCCTGTTGGTGAAAATTTAGCTAAAGACTTATCTACACTTCGTGCGCATAGATCTCTTATGCGTTCTGCTGCCCATAGAGCTAATATATTAAATCCTAGTTGGGATACAGTTGGTATATCTGTGTTGTTGGATGATGATGATTATTACTATGTTGTTCAGCAATTCTCTTTTGATTATGATCAAATGCATGATTCTTTGGCAGAAAAATTAGGAGAAATTAATTCTGGTTTCGCAAGTAATGACAATTTGGAACAAGTCGCATCTGACTGGATCGATATTATGCTGGAATCTGGTCAATTTGGGACTTCTATCAATGGTCAGGGAATTTTTGACTCTATCACCGCCGAGTCTGGGTTTGTCAGGTTGTTTAGCTTGATTTCCAAGGCGACCGATGTCGAAAGTATTTTTGCTCAGCTAGAAGGAAATGCCAATCTCTCAGATATCTCCAATAATAAATTTGGCTACGCTACCGCCATAGACGACGATGGTTTGATAAATTTTGTTCTAGTTTTTGGAAAGTAAGCTTGTGATTTGTTTTTGTGGTTGTTGGGCTTGACAAAATTGGTAAATAAATTATAATGGGTGAAAATTTAATTCACCCTTTAAATGTCTGATTTTAATAGAAACAAACAACGCTATACTACTGCTCGGACGGGATATCGATCAGGTGCTCGACGTCATTTGAATGCAACTTATAGTGATAAGCTTAGAGCTGCTACTAAAAGAAGAAAATCTAAATCTACCCCAGAAACTGTTGTTAATTCTGAATTAACTACTATTTCCACGGAATCTAACAACTCTGCTTTGTCTGTTGTTAGTCATGTGGAATCAACTAATCCTCAGCAAGCATCTACTGAATCGGTAGATGTAAATCAGGTTACGATTAGTGAATCTACTGATAATATCACTGAAAAGATGATAGAATCTGAAGAGATTCTGATTGTGGATGAAATTAATGCCGAAACAGATCTAGAAAGCAGTGGTTTAGAAACTATTCAAGAGTATTTAGATTTAGTAGACCCGAGTGCTGTTTTGGCTGATATAAATAAACTTAGAACAGTTGATAAAAATTCTTATTTTTCTCATGAAGTTCATGGTAATTTAAGAGTAAAATCTTATATTGCTTTAGGTAAAAAGAAAGCTAAGCCGAGTCAACCTATTTCTTGCATAATACCAAATGAAGATGCTGTTGCTACTTTTAAAACTAAGGATGGAAAGCTTGTAGCTCTAGTTTTGGATGGGATAAGTGAATCTAATAGAAGCTCTGTATTTGCTAGAAATTTTATTGATAGGTTTGCTTTTTTTGCAAAACAATCCTCTATTAATTCAAAATCTGATCTATTATCCTTAATCAATAAAACCTTAAGATACTTCGCTAAAGGTAGTACCTCTGAGGTTGGAGGAGCAACTTTGGCTTTGGCTGTGGAATTAGATCATAATAATTTTCTGTGTGCTTCTATTGGTGATGCAATTGTTGGTCTTGTTGATCCAGATGGTAGTTATACTAAATTGACTTACGATCAGGTTCTGAGAGGTTCTGCTATTACTTCATGTTTGCGTCCTGGAGAAGATGTTTTTGAGAATAAAATCAATTTGCTTCAAGGCATTTTCACTGCCAATCTAGTAGAAGTTCAATTATCTCAAAATGAATTATTGATTCTTGGTTCTGATGGTAATGACTATTTAGAATCACATGCTCCTGCTTACACACAACCTACTTTCCCTAATCCATACACTCCTAGCGAAATTTCAGATGTTAGTATTTTTATGGGTGATAGAATCGATGAGCACAATGCAAAACAAGCGCATGAGGCTCAAGTGGCGCGAAAGTTATCTGCTGATTGTATTGCGGCCTTGGATGATGTTTATGATACTATCAAGGATAATATTAGTGGAGTTGCTATTAAGGTAGAGGAGTCTTCTGCCAATCCTAGTCAGTGGAATGCTTCTGATGTTAACTTTATTAAGAACGAACAGCAGTTGAATGAGCTTGAATCCATTCGGTTAAATGCTGGATTGCAGTTGTATGTATCGATTGACTCCCAAGGTTTGCCTAAAATGAATGTTGCTTCTGATTTTGGCTTGGGTGAATATTATCAATTGCCGAGTGTTATTAATGATTTGTTTGATGAATTCTCAAAATCTATTGCTAATTTGCCTATTGCTGAGAAAGCTGTTTTGACTCATAGGTTTAATAACGAGATTTTGGTTTTGCCAATTCAGATTGAGCCCAAAGCAGGTAAATTTTTAGATAGAGAAGCTTGGGTTGCTCTAAGAAGTGCACTTGGAGATAGTGTTTCATTTATAGATAATGTCGCGAATAATTTTTGGCCTTTGCTAATTAACCATGGAAGAGATCCAAAGACTTTGTTGAAAAAAATGGGTTCAATTGTAAATTTTCGTAACTTTACACCCAAACAGATGCGTTTGTTCTGTTTGCTTGGTTCTATCTGTGGTGGAAGATATTTAGAAATGAGTTTGGATTCTGTGCAAATACATAGCTCAGCTGATTTTAATAATCCAGAAAAGTTATTAGCTTTACTTAAAAAAGCCCGCACTGAGAATGAGACACATCAATTCAAGGCCTTGATTCAGCGCTATAGAAAACAAATTCAGTGTGAACAGGTTCTGGCACAGTGCGATCTGAAATCTTTATTAACTGGTCAAATGGATGCGGATAGGTCATCGCTGAGTTCGAGTGGGATTGATTTAGATTTATTACTTAAAAATGTTGATAAATCACATCTCATCAAATATTGCGTGCAAGATTGTGTAGGTGATAAATATCTTGCTCTTATAAAATTAGAGAATTTAGAATATGTGACTGATTTATATCCAAACTCAATTTCTTTGAAAACGCTATATAAGCTTTTGAATAGAGACGATTTTAGTGATTTAGGGGATGAATCTAAATTATTGTTAAATTTGGCTTCTATCTCTGAATTACAATTGTCACAAATTACTAATGAAACTTTGAAGGTTAAGCTTCAAGAGTTAGTTCTATTTCCTGAGTTTTCTACAGTTGTGACTGCCCGTAAGTCGGATTCATATGCTCCATCCAAATTTGGTTTGGTTCCTCGAGTTAACTGGAAGACTAAACAGATTGAAATGTTCTATCCTGATTCTGGTACTGTAGTAACTATGTTTAAGGATGGTGACTTTGTGAATAAATTCAATAATTTTTTGGGAGATTTCGATGCTGAATTTAAAGCTCAAGGTTATCGGGAATTAGTAAATAAATTTGTCATCGATAATGCTGATAAATTTGAAATTAAAAAACCTACTGGTTTGTTGCATAAAGCTGATCGAGCAATTAACTCTTTAATTTATTCATTTGTGCCCTCTGCAATGCACAGAATGAGTCAGCTTCAAAAAGCAGTGTTGCCAGCAACTGTAGCAGTTTCTCTCGGCTATGCGATATTCAATTACTTGGGTGCTGATGATGGTGGTGCGGTTGCTGCCACGATGCATGCTCCAAGTTTTAATTCTAATGTAACTGATAATCTACCTGGGGGTGCAGAAGCTGGCGATTCATTTGTTGGCGATTCGATTAGTGGTGCAAGTTTGAATTCCGGGGGGGCTGAAGCTGGAGGTTTTCGTGCTGGAGATCCGATAAGTGATTCAGGTGTGAATTTCGGTGGTTCTGACCAGGTTATTTCGTCATCAGCTGATAATGCAGGTAGCGGTAGTCTCGAACCGATTAAATTAAAGGAGAGTGTAGAAACTCCAGTACCAGTGCAAAAAGTTGTCGATCAGACGCGTGAAAATATTCAAGTATTAAATAGTCCTTCAAACGGTAGTTCGGAAGTTTATGGCGAAAGTGATTTCAGTTTTGCAGCTAATGCTGAAACATCTGAGGTGCCAAATGTTGATTTGGATGGTGTTCAAATATTGCATGAAGATAGAATTGAAAATGAACCATGGACTGTTGATGTTGTGACAAATCAACCTCAAGCCTTGGTCGAGATGAATCAAAACTGGGACTTTACTCAAGCAGGTTCTTTGTCTGATGTTTATGCGATAGATGAGCAAGGGTTAGAGGCTCTGAATCAAGATATGAATGCGCTACCAGATGCTAACTTTGCTGGGCAAGAGGTTGAAGTTGATACACTCGGAGACAGATTACTTGCTCGCGACGAAAATGGTGAAGTTGTAAAGGCTAAACAAGGGTTACTACGTCGAATGAAGTCTGTAGGTACTGCTGATGGGTCATCTTTGACATTGGATGGTGAATCGAAGATTTTCAAAGTTTATGATAGGGGAGTTATGAAGGCGATTAGATACTTCAAAGCAAATGATGGACACTATTATGCAGGTTGTTATTTGAAGGCTGTTTAGATTTTGTTAGTTTGCAATGTAGTTTGCGAGCTGTAAATAGAATGGTTTAATATGGCTTGCAGAAGCTAAAAAGTGGGGTAAAATAATATCTAGTATATCGTTTTATCCCCCTTTTTTAATGTCCATGCTTTCCCCAAGGCAAGATAGCACACCTGTGCCATATGATTTAAGTGCCTTACAAGATTTTTTTTCTACTGATTTCGATCCACATTTAGCAATTCCGAGTGAGTCTGGCTTAGATGTGTTGCCAAAAATTTCGAATGCCAATCTGGAACCTCCGGTTTCCGACCAGATGGTGCTTGCTCCAATTGAGTCTTCGACTAGGCCTCCTGTCAATTTTTCGCGCAGGCCTTTATCTGGTGTTTATCGTCAAAAATTTGAAACCCGTGCCGTCAAACCTACTAATATAGATAATCCGTATGATATGTCGCGAGTTTTTTCTTATGGGTCAGATAAAGTTAGATCAGAGGTGAAAGAGGTGTTGAGAGAGGACTTATCAGCTTTTCAGGCTGATATTTTAAGATTACCTAGTCCGGAAGTTTCCGAGGTTGCTTTGAAAATGTTGACTGGTGAGAGGGTGGTTTCTAATCAGCCTAAAAAGAAATTTCGTTTAAATTATTTTGGTGATAGTGTCGAGCCGATAATAAGTCCTAGTGGTTCTGTTATTTATTCAGCAAGGAGATTGACTGAGCAAGATCGAAAGCGGATATACGAGCGAATGGAAAAACATCAGAACCCTCAGTCTTCCTCGATTGGTGCCCGTGTGTCTAGTTTTTTTAGTAAGAAGAAAGAAGTCGAGAGTCGTTTCGAAAAAAACTCTGATTTGAACTTGGACCATATGACAGCTGAAATCCAAGATTTTGCATATGAGAATCAGGCAATAGTTGTTGTTCTTTCAAATGGTCGTAGACTACCTTTGTCTAATTTTGTGACATTTTTTGCGGTAGGATCTGATCAATTAGCTGATTTGATTTCCTCTGCTAAAAATCTGTGTTTTCGTGGGATTTCGGCTGAGTTAACATTGAAAAGCTTACGTGCCGATCTGCAATCACTTAAACAACATCAAGCGACTTTGTGTGTAGATAAAGATTCGATTAAGCAATTCAAAGCTCAGAAAGCTGCTGAATTTGATGTGCAAGTAGATTTAAGAAAATCCTTAATGTCTGATTCAGATCATTCAACTAAACTCTTCTGCGATCAAATGAATGTCTTATTAGATTCTGTATCTCCGGTGACCAATTTAGATGTAAGTTCGACAATTAAAAGTTATATGCAAATGTTTGTCGACAAGTCTATATCTACTTTGCAGAAGACTCCTCGAAAAAAATCTTTTTTTAAAAAATCTAATTTTATTTCCCGTGGATTACGTGCTATAAAATCTAGTGGATCTGTTTTGAAAGATTTTTCCTATTGGTTAGAGCAATACGCCCTAAATCCCCAAGATCAAAGTTGTCTTAATATGTACAATGTTTACCATGCCAAGTTTATGAGCGAGGTTGATAAAATTATTTCTTCAAAAAACGAAAATAAAGACCGTGTTTTGGTAGCTTGTTGCCGACAGATTTTAAGTTACATTAAAAAATAGTTTGTGTGGTGTTTGCTTTTTAATTACAATAGAACTGTTTAATTTATAAATATGTTATATTTCTTATTTGCACTTGGATTTGTGCTATTGATCAAAGGAGCAGATTATTTGGTTGATGGTTCTGCTTCAATTGCTAAAAAGTTTAATATTTCCAATCTTGTGATTGGTTTAACTATCGTAGCTTTTGGGACTTCGGCACCTGAGTTGATTGTTAATTTGTTTGCTTCTTTTCAAGGAAGTGCTGATCTGGCTATTAGTAATATTGTCGGTTCAAATTTGGCTAATATGTTTTTAATTTTAGGTGTGGCATCTGTGGTGTATCCTCTAAAAGTTAAATCTAATACAGTTTGGAAGGAAATTCCATTAAGTTTGTTAGCTATTGTTTTATGTTTTTTTATGGCTAATGATGTCATGTTCGATGGTGCATCCTTGAATACTATTAGTCGAATTGATGGTATTAGCTTGATTGCTTTTTTCATTATCTTTATGTATTACAGTTTTGGTCTTGCCAAAAGTGGTGATGACGAAGGTGAAAAAATCGAAGTACTGCCTACATCAAAATCAATTTTGTATGTGCTTGGAGGTATGATTGCCTTGGCTGTTGGAGGTAAGTGGATTGTTGATGGTGCCGTGTTTATTGCTAAATCTTTTAACATGTCGGAGGCTTTAATTGGTTTGACAGTAGTTGCAATTGGGACATCTTTACCTGAACTTGCTACATCTTATGCAGCTGCTAGAAAACAAAATGCCGATATTGCTGTGGGTAATACAGTCGGATCGAATATTTTCAATGTGTTCTGGATCTTAGGGCTTTCTTCTATGATTCGTCCTTTGCCTTTTGATGCGGTAAATAATAACTCTGATATGTACTTAGCAATTTTTGCCTCATTTTTATTATTTATGTTTATGTTTGTTGGTAAAAAGCATTTATTGCAAAGATCTCAAGGGGTTTTGTTTCTTGTGATTTATTTTGCTTATATGATTTTTAAAGTAGTTACAAATGTGTAAATTTAAGTGTGAATATAATTGGTTACCAGATTTTGTTTATGGATCTATAGATGGAATCGTGACAACTTTTGCTGTTGTGTCTGCTGTAGAAGGTGGTTCGTTGCCTGTTGCAATTATATTAATTATGGGTTTTGCAAATTTGTTTGCTGATGGTTTTTCTATGGCAGCTTCTAAATATCTTTCTGACAAAGCTGAAATAGATCAGGCTGATATTGATTCGACAGGAGTGAACCCTGTGCTTGGTGCTTTGAGTACTTTTGGAGCATTTATATTGCTTGGGTGCGTGCCTTTAGCGGCTTATGTAATTCAACCTTTTTTGAATCTGGATGCTGAATTTACTTTTAAATTAGCGTGCGGCCTTACTTTATTAGCACTGTTTTGTGTTGGTTTTTTGAAGGGTTTGTTTATTCACAAGAATAAATTCGTTGAAGGTCTCGAAACCATGCTTGTAGGTGCTTTGGCTGCAGGTATTTCGTATGGAATTGGTTTTTGGATTGAAAGTTTAGTTTAAACTAATTAAAGAGTTGTTGTTGATCTATTGTTTCTTTTGATGCTATAAATCCGGCAGCTCTTTTGTGTCCACCACCGCCAAAAGGCTTGGCGATTTGAGTCATATCATATTCTGTTTTGTTGTTTCTCAGACTTGCTCTAACTAATCCTTTGTGGTTTCTGGTGAATAGGGCACTAAATTTTTTTCTAGGTATTTGGTCTACTAAATCAATAATTAAATCAAGGTGATCTCTTTTATGGTCACCTTTTTGTTTGCATATAGCGATGCCGTGTTGATTAACGTATGTTTTTCGAAGTGTGTTACCCAGATTTTTAAGTTTTCTGTAAGTGAGTTTGGGTTTGGTTGTTTGCGATGCTATTAGGGGATTGGCTCCATGCTGCTGTAGAAATTTACAAGCTTTTAAGGTCTTGCTTGTTGTACTTGGTGTTTGGAGACACTTGGTGTCGTCGTATATACCATTTAGAAGTTTTTGGGCGGTGTGGGCTTGAATCTTAATTCCGTATATTCTAATGATATCTGCTAGCATTTCACAAGTAGAGCTGGCTGATTTGATAATATAATTAAATTCACCAAAGTTTGTATTTGTTTGATGGTGATCGAAATTGAGAATTTTATAACTTGAATTTTCAGGCAAGCCTGTTCTTTGCCAGTTGCTACAGTCGATGGCTATTATTTCTTTTACATGAGCTGGAATTTCTAGTTTCCATTTGTGATTGGGAAAGAGTTTTTGCATTCGTTGTGGAATCATATCTTTGCATACTAGAAAGCTTTCTATGTTTGGTATAAGGTCTTGTATGCTTGAAGCTGCGCATAATGTATCTAGATCCGGTGTGGTATGTGATACAATTGCAAGCGATTTGCTATCTGCAATAAATTCTAAAAGCATAAAAAAAAACTAAGGATATTAGGTTATTCCCTTAGTTTTCATGTTGCAATTAGTTGCACTTGCTTGAATAAAAAATTTTATCATGATTTAAATCATGACTTTACTTAATTGCTCTTTGTTGAAGCAGTTAATAATTTGAGATGCGTCTATGTGAGTTTTTTGAATGAGTTTGATAGCTAGTTCTGTATTTTCTGTTTCGAACATGAAGAGTCTTTTTTTGTTTTTTCCTAGTACATACATTTTTTGCAAAGTATCTTCTATTTTTTGGGTTTGGTTGTTTTCTATTCTAAATATATTTGAAGGTAGATTGATTTGATTATTATTAATTAGTACTTGGTCGTCTTTGAATTCAATTTGATTAATGCAGTGAT
>Ga0181589_10005301_pt1 | contig 10327 bp, 7 predicted proteins | sample 071ome_25_FD_132444 | JGI IMG/M metagenome (GOLD analysis project Ga0181589, IMG submission 132444) | Coastal salt marsh microbial communities from the Groves Creek Marsh, Skidaway Island, Georgia - 071410BT metaG (megahit assembly) | ecosystem: Environmental > Aquatic > Marine > Intertidal zone... | reverse complement strand
TTTTGGCTCCGATCTCTTTGATAAAGACCGCGTGATTGTCGAGCTCAACCGAGACTTCGACTTCCTGCAGCTTGGCCGTGTTGTTGTGAAGAACAGCGGAAACATCGACCTGGTCGGTCACGTTCGTGAAGACCGGCAGGGCCGGCTCGATGATGAGCGGTTTGTTGATGATGATTGATTTTTCGCCGCTGCCAAAACGGTTTGCCTCTGCTACGACTGCCATGATGCGGAACTCGGTGAGATTGTCCGGCGCCGTAAAATTCGCCCGGACAATTCCGTCTACGTCCGTCGTTAGGGTTGGCTCCCAGAAAGCAAGTGCTTTGAAGTCTTTGCGAACGCGATCGGGATCAAGTCCCGGAGTTGCTCCACCGCCACCGATGACGTAGCCCTTGTTTCCGAAATCCTGCTCCAATGGGTTCTCCGGAAGCAGACTGTTGAGACTTTGACCGGTGAAAACAGAAAGCACAAAGCTGCGGTGAAATTCTTCGTGAGGGTCCGGCGTCTGGTGTCCTGTCAGGCTGAGGACGCCTTCATCGACGGCCCAGAGCGTGACTTCTGCGCCACCGACTCCTTTTCCTTCCACGTCGGTGATGGTGGTCACTACTTCGACCTCTTCGCCGGGCTGGAAGTATTCAGCATTTCCTGTGTCGATCGTGATTTCGAGATGGCTGTCGGCATCGTCGACCTCGAGTTTGCAGTAGCCGAGGCGATAGTCCGCGGAGGTGTGAATGTGAGGGCTTTCCTCCGACCCCCGAATGATGAGCACGGACGCGAAAATATTCGGAGCGGCCCCTTCTTCGATAGGGACTTCAACTACGGTTTCGTATTGATCAATCTTCAGCGATTCTGTCGAGCGAACCCCGCCGCGCTCGGTGCTGAGAAGAGCGTGGCCGAAGACGGGCGAGCGGACCAGCAGCTTCGCGGTATCGCCGATTTCATAGCTTTCCTTGTCGGGGATCAGGTCAATACGAGTTACGTCGTACCACGACCAGGAAGGTTCTTCTGCTCCAATCACAGTGAAGCGGTTGCGGGTAATGACAGGGCGACCTGAAGCGTCGCGAGCAGTCAGTGTGATAATGTAGTCTCCAGCTTCGGCGAAAGTCAGGTTGTGAGGCAGTGCCTGTGTCAGCCCTGTCTCAGGTTCGATGTTGGTCTTCAGGTTGATCGTTTCTTCATTGATCATTTGAAGCCGGCGATCGTTGCGGTGAGTGATTCTGCCATTCGCACCCATCACCTTCACCGTGTTGTAGATTTCCTTTTCCAGGAGAATTGTCAGTGGAACTTCGTCGGTGTGAGCCTTGCCTTCGGTTGAGACGGCGGCGAGGGAGAATGTGGCGGTGTCACCAGCGCGATGCGTGCCGTCTGGCTCGCGGATCCCGAGGTAAAAATCCGAGCTGTGCACGAGAAAGCTGGAACTGCCGGAAAGGGTTTGTTGATTGGCGTCGGTGATTTGAGCCGTCACAGAAACGCGGCGAGGACCTGGACTGGTTTTCTGCTCGGGCAGATTGACCGGGATCGAGGCCTTCCCCTGCGAAGTCAGTTTGGTTGTTCCTTCATCGGTGTGGCTTCCGCGATTGATTGTGAGGTCGCCAAAGCGGAATTCATCGAAACCGCGTGGGCGTGGATAATCGCTGTAGGCGTAGACGTTCCACTGCATCTCGGCTTTCGAGAGCGATTTGCCCATGTAGTAATTCGCCGAGACCGGAATCTCAATTTCGTCGGTGAGGATGTAGGATTTTTCCGCATCGAGGGAAACCTCGAAGGTATTGACGCGGTATTCCTCCACCTGGAAGGAATGGTGAGCGATGAGTCTCCAATCGGGATGCTCGGCCGCTTCCGGATTAAAATCGAGTTCAATGGAATGCCATCCCATACCGGCCGACGGCAGAGTGAAGCTGTCATCGAAGATTCCCGTTTCGCCGAGTATGATTTCTCGGTCGAGAATCTTTCGGTGACGCGAATCAAAGACTCTCATCTTCGCATTTCCCGAACCAGGTCCGAGCAACTTGTCTTCGTCAACGAAGCGCGCGATACCCTTCACCTTTACCTCGTGGCCGGGCTTGTAGACATTGCGGTCGGTGAAAAGCAAGGTGCGGCGTTCGCCATCCTTGATGTCGTCGTAGCGCTGGTCGATGCCGAAGCTCCAAAGGCCGACCGTATCTAGGTCTTCGTGGAATTGAATGAGGTAGCGGTCGGCGTTGCGGCTCGCGTCGAGATAGAGACGGTTTTCGTTGTCCTGGTAAACGGTCGCGTCGATGCGGGCTATACCTGATGCGTCGGTTCGAACCTGGGCGAGCTTGGTCGTGGTCCCGTCGACGATGCAAATGGAAGTTCCCTCGAGCGGGTTTCCTGACTTGAGAGAAAAGGCATAGAAGACCGTTTCATCGGAAGACTGTTTCCATACGAGGCCGATGTCGGTGAGCTGCACGATGGATTGCGCTCCGTATTCCTTATTCTCGGTGGTGGAGGATCTCCCTTCGGAGCAGAGATAGAATGCTCCCGTTTTGGAGCCATCAGTGAGTTCATCCCAATCCAGAGAGACGATCTCGCGATTGTCGATCTCAACGGTCGATTCACGAAACTGATCGTAGATCGTGTTTCCTGGGACGCTGGTGAAAGCTAAAGCCTGTTCTTCTCCCCATCCCTCGTATTTTTCGTCGTATTCGTTTTGGGCAAGGATGAGGTTGTCGCCGTTGAGTCGTTTCACCCGAGTCCGCAATCCGGTGATGTTTCCGGTTTTCACATCAAATCGTCGATGGCCAGCCGCGTTCTGTGTTGTGGAGAATGCAGGGAAATTCACGAAGGCTTCGTTGGGCTCAAAGCGAACCGACTCAGTCGTTTTCTGCGTCAGTTGTGTTTTGTCGTAGGCGACGAGGCCATTTCTGACTGTCACCGTGTAGTCTGTCCCGAAGGCAAAATCTCCGTGAAGGTTGATCTGGTAGTTGTTCAGCTTGACCTCGAAATTCTTCGGCTTTGGTGAGATCGAAACGTATTCGGTGACTTTGTCAGGATCGAATTCGCGGTTCAGGTGTCGCTTGTTGTGATGAACTCGAATCACCCGGGGACCGTCGTAGGGATTGTAGGCAGTAATATTGTCGACGTTGAATCCGTAGAGAGATCCGATGTAGTCCAGTCGACTTTCGACGATGGTGTGTCCACTGGTCGCGCTGGCAAAACCGGCGCGAGCGTTGATATACCAGGAGCCGCCTAGCGGCAAATCAGAGGCCGGGCGAATCAGGACAAAATGACTGACCGGAGATGGTTCATCGCTGCGTTTACGTAGCGATGTGATTTCTTCTGGAGTCGGACGCCGAGCCGAGAGCGGTGCGAAGCGCTGATTCGATTTGTCGTAGTAGCGGAACGAGCGGGGAACGGACGCTGGATTCACTTCCTGGCTGAACTCCAGCAGCATCGGCGAGTCCGGCTTCAGTGGGTTCGAGGAATTGAACTGATAAGGGTGTCGCTGAAAGGTCAGGGACTTTTTTTCGGAATCCTGAGCCAAAATCGGAAAAATAGGGAGCGCGAAGAGGGTTAGCAAGAAGGCGAGAAAAAAACGGTTCGGTTTCATGAGGGCGTGGATTTCCATTGAGTCAGACGCGAATACGCTTCCATTATGCCAAATCTTTCACGAGAAGGGAAGATTTGTCGCCGCCATCGTATCCTGTTGGATTGAGCACCTGGCCCTGTTGGGTCATCGACCTGACAGGGTTGAGCCGACTTCTTACGCCGCCGCGGGCATCAAGGGGGCCGAGCGGACAAATGGAGGAATCGGGCAGCCGATTGCATCAGCGATGGCTCGGATCAGTTCCGCTTCGTTGCTGGAAACCATTTCATCGGCGAGGACGCTCCGACTCGCGGCGATGAGCAATTCCCGTTTCATCGTCGGAATCGCGAAGTTGAACTTTTCGAGGGCTCGCTCGATTTGCTCGAGTCCGCATTTTTCCGGCGGCTGGAATGCAATGGCAAGTCCGCAGGAACCCGTGATCGAGGATGAGCCACGGTCGAAAGCGGAGGCCATTGCCGATTCGTTTCCTGGATGGCTGAGAGCGGCGAGTGTGGAGAGTAAAATTCCCGTTTCTTCGGTCAGGGCGTTGAATTTGCGATAGCGAATTCTCGGGGAAGGGGACTCGTTGAAATACACTTCGAGGTGGCGTTTCACCACTTTAAGCAACGCGAATTCGAACAGGTCAACCTGTTGGTCGCTAGCGATAACTTGATCGGTAAGGGCTCGGAACGCTTCGTATTCCTTCCGCGAGAGACGACGCAAGGTCGGGATAGCGAGATCGATAAGGCTGAACTTGATCGAGGAATGCAACTGCCCCACTTCACAAAAGAGATTGCAGACCGCATCGTAGATTTCCTTGGAGCAGGATTTTTGCAGAATTTCCAATTCGGCATTTCTCAATGTCTCATCCTGTCCCAGGAGCAGCGCGAAAATCATCGCGCGCGCGCCATCGTGGGAATGACAAGCATCGATCCATTCCTGCGGTAGAGCTTCGTGAATTTGCTGGCCGAGGGCGACTTGTTCCGGGTGCACGGATCGCATGCTTTCGGCTGCTTCCGATTCGCTGAGCGCGATTGTCTTGGAGTCATCACTGATTTGTGAAATCCCCAGATGCGAGGAATCGGGAGCGGCGGAGAGGTGGGAGGTATTTTTATCAGTTTGCTTTGTGATGACGGGAAGTTCAGATCGGGAGAATTCGCCTTTCCAATGAGGGAGGAGGCGGCTGACCCGAACGTCGAGCGGGGGGTGGGTAGCAAAGAGCGAGGAAGAAAAAGCCGATCCGAAAAACAAGTGGCTCGCATCTTTCGCCATTGGGGCAGTGACTTTCGAGCCCGACTTGAGGCCGCCGATTTTCATGAGAGCTCCGCCAAGGCCGTCTGGGTTTCTCGTGAACTGCACAGCCGACGCATCGGCGAGAAACTCTCGCTGGCGGGATACGGAGGCTTTGATGAGGTTGCCAAAGAAGCTACCGAGATAGCCAATCGCGAGCAAACCAAGTCCCGCGACAAGCATCACGAGAGCAATACCCGCACCCTCTTTCCGGCCGGAGTTAAATCCGCCGCGCACTCCGAAACGAAGAACGAGTTCACCCATCAAAGCGAGAAAAAGAATTCCAAAAAGCAGGCCCATGAGACGGATGTTGAGTCTCATGTCTCCGTTAAGGATGTGAGAGAACTCATGAGCGATCACGCCCTGGAGTTCATCGCGGGTCAAGAGCGTCATACAACCTCGTGTCACTCCGATGACGGCATCGCTGGTCGTTTTTCCCGCAGCGAAGGCATTGATCGAACTCTCCGTATCCATCACGTAGACGGTCGGAACGGGCACACCGGAGGCGATTGCCATTTCCTCCACGACATTCAGCAGGCGTCGTTCGTGAAAGTCGGTCGTATTCAGGTCGATCTCGCGTCCGCCGAGCTCTCTTGCGATGACAGCACCCCCGCCGGAGAGTTGTGCCGTCTTGAAAGCACTGGCGAGAAAGACAATTCCTGCCGTGCCCAGTCCCGTCCAGGCAAGGACTTCGGGGCGCCAGAAAGCATTGACTCCCGCACCGCCGCGATCATCGAAAAAAAGTAAAATCCCTGTCGCGAGCGCGTAGGTCGCCGCGATGATTCCGAGGACGGCGAGAACGAAATAGAAGATGAGAACGCCCGTCTTGCGACGGGCCTGTTCCTGGTGCTCGAAGAAATCCATTCGCCGTATTGACCGGACTCAGTTCCGCGAATCAGAGATCAGAATTCCACCTTAACGGCGTCGCGCTCCGAATCGTCAGAGACTTCGAACAGAGTCGCGGGAACGAAGGAAAACATGTTCGCAACAAAGTTCGAAGGAAAGGTCTCGAGCTTGTTGTTGAAATTCATCACGGAGTCGTTGTAGGCCTGACGGGCAAATGCGACTTTGGACTCTGTCGAGGTAAGTTCCTCCTGGAGCTGCAGCATGTTCTCATTACTCCGGAGCTCAGGATAGTTCTCCGAGAGCGCAAAGAGTCGGCCAAGGACACCACCGAGACCTGATTCTGCGGCCGCGAGATTTTGAATTGAAGCATCGTCACCCGGGTCTGCTGTTGCCGCACTGCGGGCTGTTTCGGCGGCGTTGCGGGCTTGAATGACAGCTTCGAGCGTTTCGCGCTCGTGCTTCATGTAGCTTTTCGCGGTCTCAACGAGATTCGGAATCAGTTCGTGTCTGCGTTTCAGTTGGACATCGATCTGGGCAAAGGCGTTTCGGTAACGGTTCCGGCTTTTGACAAGACCATTGTAGAGGCCAATCACGAAAATGATGGGAATGACCAGGAGGGCGACGACAATAATGATGGTGAGCAATACGGTCATAAGTGAATTGTAAGAATAAGTGCGGTAGCCCGCGATATCGAGACTTAAAATGCCGAAACTCTGAGCAGATGACGATTACAAAATGTTTCGCAATTTGGATCGAGCGAGTAGCAGCCCTTGGTAACTCAATTTCTATTAGATAAGCAACTGAAGGGCTCCGGGCAGAACCTTCACTTCAAAAGAGCCGCCTTCGATAAGTTCGCCGTCGGGCGTGATGGGAACCGTTTCTTCTGCGGAGAGCTTGAAGTTGGTTGTCTGGATGCAGTTTACATGAGGATCATTTGCATGCTCGCCTTTGCCCAATTTCGTGAAGAGTTGGAGGAGCTTGCTTCGAGACGATCCCTTAATTTAAAGCAGATCCAGTTTGCCATCGTCTTTGGGAGCTTTCGGAGCGATTTTCATTCCCTCTCCGGTATGAATTGTATTACAGAGTGCGGCGAATGTGAAATTATCTTCGAGATTTCCGTCGTCCCACTCCATTGCCGCATGGTATTTTCTATTTCTGATAAGCTTGAAGACGGTAGCAATATCGTAGCGGCGACGTCCCAGCATGCGCAGTGATTTTGCAAGAACGTTGGCGGACGATGCCATTCCCCAAGCGATAATGTTGAAGCCATGGCGCTTCTTTCCTTCCACGGTGATTTCGAAAAGATCAATCGATCGTATTTCGTCATCGATTAAGCGATTCAGCACGGCTTCTGTCGTACAACAATCGAGGTCGTGGAGAAAGGAGTTTCCGGTTCCCCCAGGGAGAAGTGCCTGCGGGACGCGTATTTCCAAGGTATGGTTCATCATTCCATTCACCAGTTCGTGCATAGTGCCATCACTCCCGATCCCGCATACGGCCTCTTTCTAATCAAATTCAAGTTGCGTCACAATCTCGGGTTCATGTCAGGCTTGTTCGGTCAGGCGAGTTTCCCTTTTGATTCCCTTATCTCCGAGGAAACTTATGGCGGTGGATGAAATCTGAACATTATCCCCGACTCAGGCATTGGGATTTACGATCAGGTGTATTTTTTGAATTATCAGGAAACAAGGTGTGAAATCAGTCCACGATGGACAAGCCCTGTCTAACGGGACTCCATGACAATACATATTCTGGTGAGGTGACTGAGCAGCTTTGGATTGTCGAGATTCACCCAAACAATCCCTTGAAATTTATGAATATTATCGAATATTTTATAAAACTTAACTAATTTCGGGAATCTGCCCCGGTTGTTACATGAAAACCTTTTTCTCCGTCCTCCTACCTGTGGGGAGCATTCAGTCGGCGATGCAAGAGCCGGCGCTTCCGGGCAAGCTGGTGATCTGGGTGCTTTTCGTTCTTTCGATCGTGAGCTGGGTAATGATCATTTCGAAATCGATTCAGCTGCGTCGTATGAAAAAGGCGGACCGTCGATTCGCTTCGCGGCTGCGGCAGTCAAAGACGACGCTGGAGGTTTTTGAGGCAGGATGGCGTGATGAAAACTCGCTGCAGTTGTTGATTTACCAAGCGGGAGCAAGAGAAACGGCGTTTCAATTGTTGGGTTCTCGAAATCCTGCCGTTGGAGTGGCTGAGGACATTCGTGATGCAGGCGTTCTCACGACAGGGCAGCAGGGTTTTCTCGAAGCGGCGTTTCGATCCGGTTTCCGGACAGCGGAAGCAAAGTTGTCTGCTGGTGTTCGTGGACTGCGTGTCATTGGATTAGCGGCCATCCTGCTGGGATCGCTGGGTTGTATCTGGACACTGATGGTGGGGTTTGATGCCGCTAGTGAGGAAGGTATTTCGGCAGCGGTGATTGGCAGTGCGCTTGGCTTTATCGTCATCGCTCTGCAGGTTGCGATACCGGCTTTCGTTGGTCGCTTGGCTTTGGCATTGGCTATCGAAAAACGCCAAGCAGAGATCACTCGATTTCGGGATGACATTTCGCGCTTATTCGAGCGGAAGTTCACGAACTTGGAGTCCTCAGGTGCCCAGGCCCGGTTTGTCCGGGAAGAGCGTCCCGACAGTGACCTTCAGGAAGAATCCGGTTCGGCGGAATCTGACGAGACGGAGGGCAGTTCGGATGAAGTGGGCACTTCCACAAAGAAGAAAAAGTATCATTCGATCCGCGATCGCTTGCTCAATCTGCCCGAAGAAAGCGATGACATCAATGAACTCAACGTCAACCCGATTGCTCGGCAGGCTGCGACTTTGAAGCCGCGAACCTAACGTTTCTGAACACTCCAATTTCTGTCACTGACCATGCGCATTTCTTTCCAAACCTTCTGCCTTTTCATCATCGTAATTCTCATCCATTTCGCCATCGTGGCGGGTGTGATTCGCCTTGGTGAAGGGCCAGCCGAATTTCTCTCCACCGTCGATAGCGAAGCGATCCTCGAAAATTGGCTTTCTCCAGAGATGGAGCAGCCTTCCGATCCAGAACTTCAAATGGTGGAGTCGATCGAAGAAGCAAAAAGCGAAGGTGAATCATCCCCGGATTTTCCTGTTTTGTCCCGGACTGAGGTGGCACGGGCGCAAGAGCAGCCAGAGGAGGATTCAGCCGTTGAGTCTGAATCTGCTCCCGAGTTTGGGAAGAAAACAGCCGAGTCCGAAGAATACTCAGCGATCGTCGATGCGCGACTTCTGGCTGGGAGGGTCGAGTCACCCAATCCGAGTGACTACTTTAGAAACGCAGCTGCCCGTCATCCGAAAAAAATCGAGGACCCAATTCAGGCCGAGCCAATTCAAGCCGAGCCAATTCAGGCCGAGCCAATTCAAGCCGAGCCAATTCAGGCCGAGCCAATTCAGGCCCATCCAAATCAGGCCGAGCCAAAGGCACAAAAACGCCCGGCTCCACCTGTGAGGGTAGAAAAAAAAGAGCCAAAGGCTGCACTCCGGACTGGCGGGCCTCACAAGATTCGGCCCATCAGTGGCTAACGAAATAGTTCCTTTCCAGAGTTTGCTCTCGGGGCCTCTCGCGGTATCGTCAGGGAGTTCCCCTTCATGAATCTGCCCAATCAGCTGACTGTCGCCCGTCTGATTCTGACGTTCGTATTCGTAGCCCTCCTTTCGCTGGAGGATCTTTCGTGGTCGAAGACTGCTGCGCTCTTTGTGTTTGCGATCGCTGCGATCACGGACTTTCTCGATGGGTATATTGCCCGGAAGCACAATCTGGTCACTAATTTTGGCAAGCTGATGGATCCGCTCGCCGACAAGGTGTTGATGTGTGCTGGTTTTGTCCTGCTGACGAGGCTGGAGCTGATTCCAGCCTGGATCGTGGTTGTGATCCTATCGCGGGAATTCATGGTCACGGGGCTGCGACTGCTGGCATCTGCAGAAGGCGTTGTTCTGGCTGCGGAAAATCTTGGAAAGTACAAGACGATATTTCAGATCGTCACGGTGATTTACTTTCTACTCTTCCTCGCTGCGAAAGAGTCTCTGATTGGTTTTCTGCAACCGCTCTTCAACGCCTTTTACCTCGGGCCGGATCATCTCGGGATGGCTTTGATCTGGACTAGCCTGATTCTGACAGCCTGGTCGGGATGGAGCTACCTCTGGAAAAATCGGAAGCTTTTTGGCGAAATGTAACTCTCGTGCCTATCGCTGCTGGATCAGCGAGGCAAGGAGATCGTGAAATTCTTTTCGCTCAAGAGCTTTCCAAAACTAGAGGGCATGGTCGAGATGGCGTTTACCTCGTCTGCATTCCCATCGCCGTCGGTGCCTTCGAGGATCTTGTTCGCGTCACGGCTGTCGCGAACTCGAGTACCGAGTTCGTCGGCCCACCTCTCAGGAGCAGTGGCGTGAGGATATTCGACGGTGGAGGAAACCCAGACTCGTTCCTTTTCATCAATAGCCAGATTGATTGGCTTGTTGATGATTGGCTCAGCCGCGAATAACTCTATTCGGGAGCTGTCGGCAATCTTCAGTACTGGGAGCTATTCTTCTGGCGAAAGTGGATCCGTTTCCCGCACCAGTCGGTCATTCGCTTGAAGAACAATAGCGAACGAAGCAGGCAGAAATGGAATCAGGAAT
>Ga0181589_10005295_pt1 | contig 10337 bp, 7 predicted proteins | sample 071ome_25_FD_132444 | JGI IMG/M metagenome (GOLD analysis project Ga0181589, IMG submission 132444) | Coastal salt marsh microbial communities from the Groves Creek Marsh, Skidaway Island, Georgia - 071410BT metaG (megahit assembly) | ecosystem: Environmental > Aquatic > Marine > Intertidal zone... | reverse complement strand
GCCGTCCACCGACGTGTGATACTTCAAATCTAAAATCGGAAGCCCGTTCATCTGATCCTTGACGCGAAGCGGCCGAGAGCTTCGAAGGTCATACAATCGTACGATGCCCTCCTCGTTTCCGACCGCCATCTGCAACCCGTTGGGGTCGAAACGAAGCGACGTGATCCCTCCCTCGTCTCGCTCCGAGCATTGAATCGCCCCGCACGATGTCCTCGCGCGCAAATCGAAACATTCCAACTCCCCGTCCGTCGACCCCGCGGCGAACAAACCGTGCGTCGGAGAGATTCCACACACATTCAACTCAACGCATCGACTCTCCAACGGTTGTAAAAACCGTCCTTGCTCTAAATTCAACCTCCAAACCTCATTCGAGCTCCCCACCACGCACAGGTCCCCCGTCCAATCCGAGTAACACACGTCCCGCCCTTGTTTCGGCGTTCGCGTCTGATAGTAATTCCCAAACTTGGCGTGAAACCGGATAGACCGATCGGCGCATATGAAGGCCAATTTCGAGTAATCATCGCTCAGGCACGTGAAATCGACAATCTCCGCGTCCAGGTGTCGACACCACTTCATGCTCAGTTGGCTCAGGTCGTAACACTTCACCTGCGGCGGATGCAACCCGCTCACGATCAAGTACTGCCCATCACTCGTCACCTTACACCTCGAACTGCACGTATTAAAGTTTAAATCCTGCACGAGTTCGATCCGTCGCTGATACTCGACGTTTTTCCGAAGTTTGCGCTTCGACTTTTCCAGTTTCGCCCACTCCGGGGCGGCGCGCGCCGCGGACACCTCGTACACCTTGACGCCGTTGAGTTCGCGCAGTTTGATGGCGCTCTCATCGAGCGACGCCATTCCGTCCGACACGTCGCGCGTCCGGCCGTTCGGACGCGACGCGACGCGCGAAATGAGGACGGCGTCTCATCGGGCGGCGGCGGCGGCGAGCGCACAGTTTTTTTGAGCTCAGAGCTCAGACGGGTCGCCTCGGGGAACGATTATTGAACAAGTAAGAGGCTTTAATTACACGCCGAGCGACGATGACGCACCGAATATCAACGAAGACCGATTGACGCAGAGTTGTCGCGGCTAATCTTCGCTGATGTCGACGCGATCGTTGCCCCAGAGCTTGGTCCCGTGGTCCTGGTAGCGGCGACACGCGGCGAAATACATGGCGTACGCGCCGATGCCGATCATCGCCCCGAGCGCGTTTCTCGCCACCGGTGACCCCAACAGCGCGATCGGGTTCAAGGTTTCGACGGGCAAGATGCCGCACCCTTGTAACATCTCCTTCTCGCGCACGGTGTACTTACCCGGAGGAAGTAAAATCTTCGTCCCCGCCTTTAACGCGCCCAGCTTTGGATTCAACCGCTCGATCTCGCTCTTGGAAATTTTCCTCGGATTGATGATTTCCTCGAGCGTCTCGCCGCCTCGACACGGATACACGCGAGGTTCGTTCACGCCCCTGATCCCATCGATGATCTCCTGATCTCTCTTGCTCAACTTTTCCGCCGGGAGGAGAATGGTTGTCCCCGGCGCGAGCGCCCCGTCAGCCTTCAGACTCTTGTTGTACTTTTTCACGTCCTCGACGCGCATGGAGCGCTTGGAGGCGATGGAATCCAGAGTGTCTCCCTTGCGCACCGTGTACGGCCGCATCGCGCACGTCGCGACGCCCGGCGCGCTCGTCCTCGGGGCGAATCGCGTCGGTCGGCTCAGCATTCTGCCGTGTCGAGCGCCGCGCGCGGCGACGCGTGCGCCGAGCACACCGGCGCGCGCGTCCGCACATCGCGTGGTGAAACTCATGTGATTCTCCGCTCGCGCGCGCGTCTCGATACCGACGGCGCGGACGACGCGAGAGGCGACGAATGCGGTCAAATCGGCGATCTCTCGTGAACCAGGACAACAGCGTCCCGCATTTCGCAGCCGTCTCGCGACGACGGCGCGTCCGAGATGTCCTCCTCGGACGACGGAGGCGATGAATCGGATTCTCAGGAGGATTTCATGCGCGGCGGACGGCGGAAACGGTCGCGAGAGGAAGCGATTTACGGGTCATTTCTCGAGGACATGACAGAGGTGGGCGGACGAGGACGAGGCGGCGCCGAGGACGACGACGCGTACGGCGGGCGGGGTGGGCTCGGGGCGTCGCGAGGGGGGATCGGGGCGTCATCGTCCAAGCCGGTGGCGTTTCGAGCGGCGAGCGGGAGCGGGCTGGGGTTCGCGCCGGCGAGCGGGACGAAGGCGAACGGCGGCGGCGGCGGCGGCGCGTACGCCGGGTTTGCCAAGGGCGCGACGATGACGGGAGACGATGCCATGCGCCGCGTGGGAGGCGATGGAGACGACGGTCGATCGATGGATTCGGAACCCGAGGCGCGAGACGACGACGATGACGACGACGATTTGTTGCCCTCGACATTCGGACAGAGGTGCGCGCGAGACGACGAAGACGACGCCGCGCGCAAAGGAGCGAACGACGCGAGGGAGAGAAGATTGACGAGTGATCGCCTATTGTTTTTCACGACGCGTAGACTCGTCGCTGGCGCCGCGGAGCGTAAGCGAATGGCTGAAGAGGAACGTAAGAAGGCGGCGGACAAACGCAAGGCGGAAGAAAAGGCGGCTTGGGCGAGAAACAGAGCAAACGAGAGCGCTTTCGCGGGCACGAGCTCTCGAAGGGAAGGCGGAGGGAGACGAGCAGAAGCGGAGGACGTCGGTTCGTTCGAGAAACACACCAAGGGGATCGGGATGAAATTATTGCAAAAGATGGGTTACAAGAAGGGCGAAGGTTTGGGTAAGGGCGCGAGCGGCATCTCTCGCGCGCTGGAGACCCAGCTTCGACCCAGAAATATGGGCATGGGTTTCAATAACTTCAAGGAGAACGTCAACGATCCCACGCGCACGACGAAGCGCGGCAATGAGGACGAAGAGGACAGCGAGGACGAGATGGATCTCGACGAGGTTGCCAAGGCTCGAGAAAAGGAGAAAAAGGCGCGAGAGCAATCGATGTGGAAGAAGCGAAACGAATTACGTCGTCAGAAGCGTGAGTACAAGACAGCGGAGGAGGTTTTAGCCGAGGAACAAGAGAATGGCTCCTCGGCGCAGACGGTGGAGAGGCTTAACATTATCGACATGCGAGGAGCGCATGCCACCGTGGTCAAGGCTGGTGAACTCCACAAATCCGTCGCCCGAGCACAGGAGGAAGATCTGATGCTTCCGGAGCTTCAACACAATTTGAAACTCGTCGTTGACTTGGCCGAAAGCGACATCACGAAGCTTGACGGTAAGATTCGAAGCGAAAAAGATACTCTGGAAATCTTGCGACGCGAAAAGGTGCGCTTGGCCAAGCAAGCCGACGCGCACGATGAGCTCGCTGCGCGCGTGAAGGGCGCGCTAGCGCTCGTCGAGAAGTGCAACGCCGCCGCACAATCGTGCGGTACGACCGAGGAATTCGATGCGCTCACCAAGTCGTGGATGGAAGTCGTCAAACACTTTCCCAAGGAATATTACGGTCACCGGCTCAATCGCTTGGCGCTCTCGCACGCGACGCCGTACGTTCGTTCCATGTACAAGGATTGGGATCCAATGAGCGATCCGATGCGTGGATTAGATGAATTGAAAGTGTGGCGATCGCTACTGTCGCCCGAGTTCGTTCCAGATGAGTATCAGGCTGTCTTTGACGAAGATTCTTACGAAGACTTGCTCCGCGATCCGATGCTCGCGAGACTTCGCCCTGCCATCACGTCGAAATGGGATCCAACCGAGGCGACTGAGATTTTGCATTTCGTTGAAGCGTGGTCCGGCGTCATGCCTGAAGCCCTGAGTCGCGAAGTCACCCACGCGTTGGTCCTGCCGAGGCTTCAACGTCGCGTCGGAGAATGGGAACCGACGAAGGAGCGCGTCGCACTCCACATGTGGTTCCATCCATGGTTACCCCTGCTTCACAAGAACCTCAAGGATTTGTACCCCTCCATTCGTCAAAAGTTCACGGTGGCTCTGACGATGTGGGAGGCGACCGACGAGAGCGCTCTGACGCTTTTGAAACCGTGGAAGCAGGTGTTCGAGCCCAAGGACTGGTCGTCCCTCATGCGGCGTTGCATAACGCCGAAGCTCGAAGAAGCCCTGGCGATGCTTCAAATCGATCCATCCAATCAAATATTGGATTCGCTCAAGTCAGTCTTGAAGTGGGAGACCATGCTCGGCCCCAGCGCTTTCATCACGATGCTCGAGCAACACTTTTTCCGCAAGTGGCACGCGGCGTTGCACAAGTGGCTCACTTCGAGCAACGTCGACTTGGACGAAGTCGCCCAGTGGTACATGGGATGGAAGACGGTCTTCTCAGAGGAACTTCTCAGTCACGAGCGCATGCGCGCGCAACTGAACGTCGCCCTGGACATGATGAATCAAGCCGCCACGGGCGAGGGCGTCGTCATGCCCGGCGTCGCCGCCCCGCAACCCGCCGCGCCCAAGGTGCAGGAGCGTCAACCCACGCATCCGATGGACGAGAGCACGATGACACTCAAGGAGGCGATCGAAGAGTTCGCCAACGCGCACGACGTAGACTTTATTCCCAACGCCTCCGGCCGTCGACACGATGGTTTAGCCGTGTACTCGTTTGGCGGCGTCAACGTTGTCGTCGACGCCGCTCGCGAGTCCATTCGAGCTTCCATCGACGGAAACTGGATTCCCGTTAGTTTAGATCAGCTCTTGGAGCGCGCGCGCGCCGTCAAGAGATGAAGATTTAGCCCATTGATTAGCCGTTCATTCAATCATAGAAACGTACGCATTCTTTCTTTCCTTCAGCCGTCGCCTCAGACCATGACCGACCAGACCCCTTCGACGTCGTCGGCGCTGGACGAATCGCGGCCCGCACCGCCGGTGCGCCGTTTCGTGCGCAACCAGGTGAGACTCGCGCCCTCGACCTCGACCTCGACCTCGCGCGCCCCCGTCCCGTCCCCGCCGGCGCTCCGGGGACACCGAGAGAGCGATTCGAGCTGACGACTCCTCTTCGCGCGCAGATACCCGATGACATCGCCAACGACGTCGAACTCGCGACGGCGATGAAGGTTTTACCCGAGAATTACGACTTTGAGGTGAAGAAGACGGTGTGGAGACTTCGACAGGCGAACGTGAAGACGCTGGCGCTGCAGTTCCCCGAAGGTTTGTTGCTGTACGCGACGACGCTAGCGGATATATTTCAAACGTTTGCGGGCGTTCGAGACGTGGTAATCCTCGGAGATGTCACGTACGGGGCGTGTTGCGTGGATGATTACACGGCGGAATCGTTGGGGTGCGATTTCCTGGTGCACTACGGACACTCGTGTCTGGTGCCGGTGGACGTGACGAGGATGAAGTGTTTGTACGTCTTCGTGGATATTTCATTTGACGTCGGACACCTGTGCGCGTGCGTGGAACATAATTTTAAGCCGGGCTCGAGCTTAATATTAGCGGGGACGATTCAGTTCGCGAGCGCGATTCAGGAGACGAGGACGCGTTTGGCGGAGAAGTACCCATCGCTCGCAGTGCCCCAGGCGAAACCTCTGTCTCCGGGTGAAGTCCTCGGATGCACCGCGCCGGTGATCGAGGACGCCAAGGACAGAGATGCGATCGTGTTCGTCGCGGATGGACGATTCCATCTCGAGGCGATCATGATTGCGAATCCGACGGTGCCTGCGTACAGGTACGATCCGTACCAACGCGTCCTGACTCGCGAAGAATACGCCCATAAAGAGATGCGTACGGTGCGCAAGAGCATGGTCGAGCGCGCCAAAGATGCGAGATCGTTCGGCATCGTCTTGGGCACGCTCGGTCGCCAGGGGAATCCCGCCATTTTGGAACATTTAATGTCGCTGATGCGCGTGAAGGGTCGCGAGTACGTCGTCTTTTTGATTAGCGAGATGAATCCAGCCAAAATGGCGTCCCTGAAGGGTCTGGACGCCTTTGTCCAGATCGCGTGTCCGCGTCTCTCGATCGATTGGGGCGAAGAGTTCGAGCGCCCGGTGCTCACGCCCTACGAGGCTGAGGTGGCTCTCGATAATGCGGAACCTTGGTGGTTGAAACAAGGCGTCGCCCCGGGCGAAGAAAACACGCCCTATCCGATGGACTACTACGCCAGGGATGGTGGTACGTGGAGTAGTAGCTATCATAAACAAATGAACAAGAGCGGTAAGCCCAAACGCGCGCCCGTGCGCATCGAACTCACGACGTGACGCGCAACGGTCGGGAACGTCCATTAGAAACTTTGTAGCGAATCGTAGTACCCTAGGCTTACACGAACCGCATTCGCGCGCGCGCGCTCTATCGTCTTACATCTTCATCGCTATCGCTATTCCTATCGCTATCTCTACGTGCGTACGTTTGTTTCACAGTTTTGTGGTTTCGTCGTCCGTCTCAACCGTCTCAACCGACGCTCACCCGACTTGTCGAGTACCTCATCGTCTCCCCATCCCTCGCGCTCACGAGATCCCACGTCCCCTCTCCCGCCGCGTGCACCTGCAACACCTCGCCGAACCACTTGGAGTACACGTACTGCATCGGCACCGCCCCCGTGTCCCCGTCCGTCACCTCGCTCACCACCACCGCGCGCGACTCCCCCGTCTCGTCGTCCCGCGCGCTCTCGTGCAGCGCCGCCAGCGTCCTCGCGTACGCGATCTCCCTCGACACCCGATCTCCTCCCCCACGTCCGATCATGCTCCCGAGATCGTCCACGACGACCAATCGCGGCTGTTCACTCGCCGGCGCCGCGTGTCGAAAACACGCCAACGCGCGCACGTCCTCGTCGTCGCGCACGTACTTGATCCCCACCCGCTCCAGCGCCCTCACGTCCTCGCCACAGAGCTCGGCGTGAGACGCGTGTATCCTCGCGCGATCCATCGCGCCGCGCTCGGCGACGTAGAGCACGCGCGCGCGTGGATTCGCGCGAGCGAAGCGCGCGCACATTCGAAGGAGCATCGTCGTCTTCCCGCACCTCGACGGACCGACGAGGACGCATCGCGTCGAGCCCGGAAGGTTGAACGTATCGTCCACGTCGTCCGCGTCGAGCGGCGCGGCGAGCGCGCGCGGGCGCACCATGACGACGCGCGCGCGAGTGACGATGGATTTGCGAGTGACGATGGATTATTCGACGACATCTCATGACGCGCGTCGTGACGTCTCGTGTCGAGGCGCGCGGCGCCGACGCGGCCGTGGATGAAATCACCGTCGATGTCGACGCCCCAAACGGGCTCGAGCGCGCGGTGGTGGAGAGTAAAGCGGCGTGCATGCGACGACTGAATGCGCTCATGGGCGCCGACGCCCAAAACGATGACGACGACGACGACGACGACGACGACGAGGAGGAGGAGGAGGACAAGGCGTGAACGCGCGCGAGTAGAATTCCCTAGCGCTTTTGTAACGAACGACTCGACGCCGCGGACGCGAGAAGGATTATTGATTAATCAAATCAAATCAACGCGCGGGGCGCCGACAGATGCCCCGCACAACGCGACGACGAACGCGCGAGACGACGAACGCGCGCGCGCGCGCGGCGGAAAGGTCGAGACCACCATGTCGGGCGTCGGACGCGGTCGCGCGTCCGCGCTTCCGCACTGGATGACGCGCGAGGACGATGGGCGCGGACTCGGGGACGATCGTCCGGCGACGACGGCGACGACGACGACGACGACGACGACGACGACGACGACGGGCGCGGACGCGCGCGGGGAGTGGGAGACGCACGCGGCGCCGGATGGACGGACGTATTATCACAACTCTCGAACGCGAGAGAGCACGTACGAGAAGCCGGAGGCGTTGATGAGCGCGACGGAGCGCGCCGAGGCGTCGACGCGGTGGCGACGGTACGCGGCGGCGGCGGACGCGAGCGGGACGGTGAGGACGTATTGGGCGCACGACGTCACGGGAGAGACGACGTGGGAGACGCCGAAGGAGATTTTGGCGGTGTGGGAGGTGATGCGCCGGGCGGAGGGACGTCGGTCGGGGGAGAAGGCGGCGGCGGCGGGGGAGACGGAGGAGACGGAGGACGCGGGACGCGCGGCGGCGCCTCGGAGCGCGTACGCGTCGATCGAAGAGGCGAAGAATGCGTTTCAGAAGATGCTCGCCGAACACGGCGTGCGCGCGTCGACGAAGTGGGACGAGGTGATGCTTCGAACCAAGGCGGACGCGCGATTCTCCGCGTTGCGCACCACCGGGGAACGGAAGCAGTGTCTGAATGAATATCAAATGGCGCGGGCGAAAATCGAGCGCGAGGCGAAGAGAATGGCGGATAAGAAGGCTCGCGAGGCGTTCAAAGCGATGCTCGAGGAGCGAAGGGAGAGTTTGGGATTGACGTCGAGCTCAAGACTGCAAAAGGATGGCGATCTCGAGGAGCGGTTGCGAGACGATCCTCGGTGGCGCGCGGTGACGGATCGACGCGAGCGTTCAGAGATGTTTGAAGATTTCACTCGAGATTTGCGAATCAGAGAGCAACGCGAGCGTCAAGAGACGCGTAAGAAGCGCATAGACGCCTTCAAGGATTGCTTGATGGATGCTGGCGTCACGGTGGACACGTTGTGGAGAAAAATTTACGACGTCGTCAAGGACGACGCGCGGTGCGTCCAGTGCGAGCCGCTGGATAGATTGGAAGCCTTTGAACAAGTGATTCGCGAACTCGATCGCGACGAGGACGAAAAGTTTATCCGAGAGCGAAAGATGCGCGCGAGGCGCGAGCGCAAGAATCGCGAGGCATTCGTCGCCAAGCTCCAGGAGTATCGCGAGGACGGCGTCATCGCGCCAAGAATGTCGTGGAAATCCTTTTACCCGCGCGTGCGGCGCGATCCGACGTACGAGGACATGTGCGCAAACGTCGAGGGATCTCGTCCTCGCGAGTTGTTCGAGGACTTGATCGACGACATCGAGGAGGATATCGAAAACAAATTGGACGACTTTGAGGATTTATTGCGAGACGGGTACAAGGCGCGAGAATTATTCGGCGACACGACGTGGGAAAAGGCGGAAAAGTTGTATCGACACGACGAGGCGTGGAAGAACGCGCCTCGCGAGGAAGCGCGCGAGATCTTCGTCAAATTTATCGCCAAGGTGTTTCGACGGGAACAAGAAAAGGAGCGCAGGCGTCGCGAGGGTGGAGACGACCGCGATGGCGAGCGCAAGAGGTCGCGACGCTCCCCGCCTCGCGACGATCGTAGTTACGGTAGGGATTAATTAGCGGGGATCGATTTGATTGATTGATTTAATTATGATTCAGTGATACGTAGAATTCAACAAACTAAGTTCGCTTGTGAAACAGACGATTCGCTGACGTGTTAAGGCGGTGACCCATCCGCGCCTCGCTTTGCCTTCGAAACGCGCTCTCTCAAACGCGTTCTCGACTCAACTAAACGGTGGTTGTTTTACTTTGCTCACTCTCCTCTCAAGTCATCTTCTTCTTCTCTTCTCTACTCCATACCACGCTGCCCATGTCTTTGGCCGTACGTTGTAATTTCTCGCTCTTTAACAGATACCGTGATGCTTTTCTTTCTTTTCTTTTCTTTCTTTCTTTCCTTCAAAAACTTGTCGTCGACGACGTTTGCTCTACTTTACGAAAAAGCAAAACGACCGCCTAGTCGTAACGATCGATCTTGATTTGCATCGGTCGGTGCTCCAACTCGACACCGTTGAAACCTTGGATCGCCGCTTGCGCTTGCTCGCGGGTCTCGAAGAGCACGGTACCCCAACCCTTGGAGCGGCCCGTGTCGGCGTGGCACACGGCGACGGCGTTGACGACGTTGCCCACTTGTTGGAACACTTGACGAAGGTCCTCGCTCGTCGTCGTCCACGGCAAGTTACGAACGACGATTTGCAAACCGCTCGAGTTTTCCGGACGAGTCTCAACGCGCGCGCTCTTTTGACCCGCGCCCGGACGCTCGACGCGCACGATGATGGATCGGCCTTGAATCTCCGAGTTGTGCATTTGTTCGATGGCGTTTTGCGCCTCCTCCGGCGTGGCAAAGTCAACCAACGCCCAGCCCTTGGAGCGACCACCGCTTTGACGCGCGACTTCACACTGCACAACATTCATACCGAACGTCGCCGCGTGAGACGTGAGCGTCTCCTCCGTGGTTTCCCACGCGAGGTTACCGAAGAAGCATCGGCAGCCGTCGCCCCCGGCCGGGGCCTCGCCGAGCACCGCCGAGTTGAACTTTTTACCACCCGCGGCAGTCTTGGTCGGCGCCTTATCCTCACGAACGGTGATCGTGCGATCACCGAGCGGCGTGCCTGTTCAAAACGTACAAGAATAATGCATACACACGTCAGTCTCTCGCTCGCTCGACCTCGTCCCGCCCGTCCCGCCCGCGCGCCCGACCCTCGCCCTC